>ERZ808051.1041-NODE-1041-length-21868-cov-5.149787_pt1 | contig 21868 bp, 25 predicted proteins | sample MGYA00380199_ERZ808051 | MGnify/ENA primary metagenome ERZ808051 (study PRJEB31490, sample SAMN06133391) | mouse gut metagenome | isolation source: J11 | host: mice | place: China: Chengdu | collected 2015-05 ...
CGGCAGGACTATATCACCAAGGTCATCCGTGTGGAGGAGGAGAATTTTGCCAAGACCATCGACGGCGGCCTGAAAATCTTCAACGAGATGCTGGCGGGCCACAAGGAGAAGGGGGAAAAGACCTTCTCCGGCGCGGACGCCTTCAAGCTGTACGACACCTACGGCTTCCCCATGGACCTGACCCTGGAGATGGTGGGGGAGCAGGGGATGGACCTCAATGAGGACGAGTTTAAGCGGCTCATGGAGAAGCAGCGCCAGCGGGCCCGGAAGGCCCGGGAGGCGTTGGGCGACCTGGGCTGGGCCGGAGTGGAGTTCGGCAAGGACGTGCCCGAGACGGAGTTTGTGGGCTATGAGCACAACGCCATTGAGGGCGCGAAGGTGGTGGCCCTGGTGGTGGAGAATGAGCTGGCCGAGGAGCTGATGCCCGGTGTGGAGGGCATTGTGGTGCTGGACAAGACTCCATTTTACGCCGAGATGGGCGGTCAGGTGGCCGACCACGGGACCATCACCGCCGGGGAGGCTGTATTTACCGTCACCGATGTGCAGAAGAACAAGGGCGGCAAATATATGCACTACGGCAAAATGTCCGGGGGTGTGCTGAAGGTGGGCGATTCCGCCGCCGCCTCCATCGACGCGGACCGCCGGGCCGCTGTCAAACGGGCCCACACCGCCACCCACCTGCTGGACAAGGCCCTGCGCACCGTGCTGGGCGACCACGTCCATCAGGCGGGCTCCCTGGTGGAGCCCGACCGGCTGCGCTTCGACTTCACCCACTTTGAGGCTATGACCCCGGAGCAGGTGGCCCAGGTGAGCCACATTGTCAATGAAGCCATTCTGGCGGGCTACCCGGTGGACACCCAGGTGCTGCCCATTGAGGAGGCCAAGAAGAAAGGGGCCATCGCCCTGTTTGGCGAAAAGTACGGCGACACCGTCCGGGTGGTGGATATGGGCGCGGGATATTCCGTGGAGTTCTGCGGCGGCACCCATCTGCCCAACACCGCCATGGCGGGGGCCTTCCGCATCAAGAGCGAGTTCTCCGTGGCCTCCGGCGTGCGCCGCATCGAGGCCACCACAGGCAAGGAGACGCTGGACTTCTATGAGGAGGTGCAGGAGCGGGTGAACCTGGCGGCGGCGGCGCTGAAGGCCAAGCCCGGTGAACTGCGGGAGAAGGCGGAAGCCGTCATGGGTGAGATCAGGAACCTGCACCAGATGGTGGAGAAGTTCAAGGCCCGGGAGGCCGCCGGGGAGACCGAACGCATCCTGTTCGGCGCCCACGACGTGGGCGAGCTGAAGGTGCTCACCGCCACGGTGCCCGAGGCGGACGGCGCCCGCCTGCGCCAGATGGGCGACCTGCTCCGGGAGAAGGACGCCAACGTGGTGGCGGTGCTGGCCAGCGTCAACGACGGAAAAATCACCTTCCTGTGCGCCTGCGGCAAGGAGGCGGTGAAGAAGGGCGTCAAGGCCGGGGACATCATCAAGCAGGTGTGCGCCATCGCGGGCGGCTCCGGCGGCGGCAAGCCGGACAGCGCCATGGGCGGCGGCAAGGACGTGCTCATGCTGGACAATGCCCTGGCCATGGTGGACAACGTGGTAGCTATGAAGCTGGGAGTGTAAGCCGTGACGCGGGACGATTTGAAGCGCTTTCGGGCGCTGGATATCAACTTTGATTCCATCGGGCTGATGGAGGACAACGACCCCGCCCGCTACTTTTGCGACCCGGTGGATTTAGAACCTGTGGGCCGCATCGGCTGCGACGGCGTCCATTTCATCCTCCTGCCGGGGGATGAGCGGGTGTTCTGTGTGGACCCGTCCATGGGGGAGCGGGGGACCTATGTGCTCCCCGTGGCAAGTGATTTCCGGGAGTTCCTCTCCTTTGTCCTCTACTGTCAGGACGCCAACCCGCTGAGCCAGATTTACTGGATGGACCGGAAGCAGTACCAGGAGCTGGCGGCAGAGGACGCCGCCGCCCGGGAGTATGAGTACCAGGCGAAGTATTTTGAGGAAAAGGACAAGGCCCTGGCCGCGATCGTGAAGGAATTTGGCTTGCCCCCCGTTGACCCTTTCAAAAAGGTCAAAGCCATGCAGAAAAAATTTGACCCGGCAATTTTGAACTTTTCCGAGGAATATTATGATGTAGTGGGCTATGAGCGCTCGAAGGAAGAAGGAGATGAGCCTATGCTGCCCCAGGACCCCAATATTTTGCTCAGCGTTGTGAACACCAAGCTCCGGGACGAGTATCCCAGCCTGGAGTATTTGTGTGTCGGTATGGACGCGGACCAGGCGGAGCTGACTGAAAAGCTGGCGGCGCTGGGCTATGCCTACGACGCCCAAACCAATCAGTTTAAACCGGTTTGAGAGGAGAAACGTTATGATTTTGGACTATTCCACCATGGAGACCACCCACATCCCCAACTTTTTGGGCGGTGATGGGACGATTCACGCTCAGATGCGGGTGGACGAGCTGGGCAAGATTTTGAAGGGCGTGCTGGACCCCGGCTCCTCCATCGGCTTCCACACCCACGAGACCAGCAGCGAGATCATCTACATCCTGTCCGGCACGGGAAAGGTGAAGTACGACGGCGGCGAGGAGGCGGTACAGGCGGGCCAGTGCCACTACTGCCCCAAGGGCCACAGCCACGCCCTCATCAACGACAGCGGCGAGCCGCTGGAGTTTTTCGCCGTCGTCCCCAATCAATAAAGGGAGGTCAAACAATGTCTGATGTATTGAATTACGACCCCAATTGTCTTTTCTGTAAGATCGTCAAGGGCGAAATCCCCTCCAACAAGGTGTATGAGGACAGCTTGTGCTATGCCTTTTATGATATAGACCCCCAGGCCCCCATCCATTTCCTGGTGATTCCCAAGGCCCACATCGGCTCCTGCGGCGAGATCACCCAATGGAACTCCGCCATTGTCGCCCACTGCTTTGAGGTCATCTCCAAGGTGACCAAGGAGCTGGGAATCACCGACTTCCGGGTGGTGTCCAACTGCGGGCCCCAGGCGGGACAGTCCGTTCCCCATCTCCACTTCCATGTGCTGGCGGGCCGGGATATGACTTGGCCTCCGGGCTGACGCCGCCGGCACAAGCTGCGCTCATTCGTTCCCCCCTGCGGGGGAGAACTCATCTGCTCCGCTGTGGCTCCTCTTCCCGCAAAGCCATAGGGCGGCTTTGCGGGGCCCCGTTCCATTTCATAAAGAAAGCCCGCCCACTCGCGGAACATGGGCGGGCTTTCTTTATGAAAATTTTAGAAATCCTTTCGTATTTTTGCCGGTTGGCCGTGCTATGCTGTATCACACGAAAGGAGGGGGATGGTATGACAAAGGAAGATGCGGTCTGCGCCCCGGATGGACGGTCCAAAGCGGCGGAGGCGGCGGCTCAGCCGCTCACCCCCTACCGCGTGCTCTGGGTGTTTCTCATAGCGGGCTTTGCGGGGGACCTGATCGAGGTGATCTTCTGGCTGCTCACCCGCGGGGAGCTGATCAGCCGCAGCAGCCTGATCTACGGACCGTTCAGCCTGGTGTGGGGGTTGGCGGCCGTGCTGCTCACCCTTGTGTTCCACCGCATGGATGACCAGAGCGGCGGGCGTATTCTGATTACCGGGGCGGTGCTGGGCGGCGCCTATGAGTACATATGCTCCTGGATTCAGGAAGCGCTGTTCGGCGCCTGCTTCTGGGATTACCGGCACCTGCCCTTCAACATTGACGGCCGGGTGAATCTGGTGTTCTGCCTGTTCTGGGGGCTGGCGGCCCTGGCCTGGGTGCGCCTGGTTTTTCCGGCGCTGTGCGCCCTGATCGACCGGGTGCCTATCCGGAGAGGCAGACGGATGGCCCGGGCCGCGGCGCTGTTTCTGGCATGCAGCACCGTGCTGTCCGCCGCCGCCCTGTGCAGGATGGACCAACGGCACAGAGAGGTGCCCGCTCTGGGCGCGGTCAGCCGGTTCCTGGACGAGAACTTCCCCGACAGCCTGCTGAAGAGCCGCTATCCCAATATGGGAATTCTGGACGAGATCGGCTGGTACGGTCAGAAAAAAGGAAGATAGAAAAGGCCGCTTCGGAGGGTGCCCGAAGCGGCCTTTTATTCACCGGCCGGTTTTTTTCTGAAAATGATGAATTTGCTCAGCACGTAGTTGACCACCACCACCACCACGTTGGAAATCAGCTTGACCACGCCGTGGGGACACAGGAGCATGTCCACAAACAGCCACAGGATGCCCATCTCCAGCCCCAAAGAAAACAGCCGGGAGGCGACCATCTGCCAGAGCTCCCGCAGGGCCACCCGCCAGGCCCAGTCTCTGGACTGAAACACATACAGCTTGTTGACAAAATAGGCGAACAGCACGCTGATTGCCCAGGCAATGACGTTGCCGGTGAGATAGTAGACCTGAAGCCCCTCGGTAAGGAGAAAGTAGACCACATAGTTCACGATGGTGGTCATAACGCCCCAGAATACGTAGCTGACCAGTTCGCGGTGTCTGTGCAGAAGCGTGACAATACGGTTAAACATGGAGGCCCTCCCGGCGGCAGATATTTGGTGTACGGACCCATTATAAACCTTTTTCGCGGTTTGGCAAGGTTTTTTTCACACGTACAGGGAAGTGGAAGGGATTTTTACCGTTCAAACATTTTGAGCGTGACTTTTTCCAGGGCCTGTGTTATATTAGAAAGGACTTCTGACAGAATGGGGACGGGGGATGTATGAAAATTCTGGTGATTGACGCCCAGGGCGGCGGCATAGGGAAGCTGCTGGTGTCCGCCATCAAGAAGGCGTTCCCCGGCGATATGGTGACGGCGGTGGGAGCCAACAGTATGGCCTCCTCCGCCATGCGGAAGGCGGGGGCGGACTGCGCCGCCACAGGGGAAAACGCCGTGGTGGTGAACTGCCGCCGGGCGGATGTGATTGTGGCTCCCATCGGTGCGGTCATCGCCGACGCCATGCTGGGGGAAATTACCCCGGCCATGGCGCTGGCGGCGGGCCAGAGTCCGGCCAGACGGATTCTCCTGCCCATCGGCCACTGCGACAACATGGTGGTGGGCGTCAGGGAGCTGAGCGTGGGACAGCTGGTGCAGGAGGCGGTGGAGCAGCTGCGGGCAGTCCGTGAGGACTGCGGGCTGCCGTGTGAAAACGGATACAACATTAAGGAACAAAAGGAGAAATGAGAGATGAGCAAACCTGTTCTGGTTATTATGGCGGCAGGCATGGGCAGCCGGTACGGCGGCCTGAAGCAGCTGGACCCGGTGGGCGGGCACCACCAGGTGATTCTGGACTACTCCATGTACGACGCCCGCCGCGCAGGATTTGAGACAGTGGTGTTTGTGATCAAGAAGGAGATTGAAGAGGAGTTCAAGGCCCGGGTGGGCCGCCGGGTCGAGGGGCACATGGATGTGAAGTATGTGTTCCAGGCGATGGACGACCTGCCGGAGGGCTACGCCGTGCCCGAGGGGCGAGCGAAGCCCTGGGGAACGGCTCAGGCGGCGCTGGCGGCCCGGCATGTGGTGGACGGCCCCTTTGCCATCATCAACGCCGACGACTACTACGGCCCCGAGGCGTACCGGGCTATTTATGACTACCTGCGGGACCACAGGGACGCGGAGCGCTACTCCTATGCCATGGTGGGCTACCGGGTGAGGAACACGGTGACGGAGAACGGCTCCGTGGCCCGCGGCGTGTGCGGGGTGGACCGGAACGGAATCCTCATTGACATCCATGAGCGGACCACCATTGAAAAAGACGGGGAAAACGCCCGCTATACCGAGGACGGCGGGCAGAGCTGGACGGCTCTGCCGGGGGACACGCTGGTGTCCATGAACATGTGGGGCTTTACCCGCAGCTTTTTGGACGAGGCGGAGGCCCGCTTCCCGGCTTTTCTGGACAGGGCGCTGGAAGAGAATCCGCTGAAGGGCGAATATTTTCTGCCCAGCGTAGTGGATCAGCTCATTCGGGAGGGCAAAGCGGAGGTTCGGGTGCTGCCCAGCGAGGACAAGTGGTACGGGGTCACCTACCGGGAGGATAAGCCCGCCGTCACCGCCGCCATCGCGGCCATGACGGAGGCGGGACTGTACCCGGAGGAGCTGTGGCCGGAGCGGTGAGATCATCGAAAAGGGAGGAGCAGACCATGAGAATTGAACTGAAGCGGGGAGAATGTACCGCCGCCGTGGATACCAGAGGGGGCGAGCTGGTGTCCTTCTGGGACGGGCAGGGCGTGGAGTATATCTGGCAGGGTGACGCGAAGTCCTGGACGGGACAGAACCCCAATCTGTTCCCCATTGTGGGGAATCTGAGGGACGGGACGGTGCGCATCAACGGGAAGGACTGCGAAATGGCCCGCCACGGCTTTGCCCGGCGCAGTGAGTTTACCGTGGAGGAGCAGGGGGAGGATTATGTGGTGATGGAGCTGCGCCACTCCCCGGAGACGCTGACGTGCTATCCCTGCCCCTTTGTGCTGCGGATTTGCCACCAGCTGCTGGACCATGGGTTTTCTACCCGGTTTGAGGTGCGCAACCCCGGCGGTGAGGACCTGCTGTTCTGCGTGGGCGCCCACACCGGGATCAACTGCCCCCTGAACGACGGAGAGCGGTTTGAGGACTACCGCCTGGTCTTTGACGAGAAGGAGGAGGTCCGGCCGCTGATCCCCACGGCGCGGGGCCTTCTGGCCGCCGGGCGGTTCGGGCCGGAGCTGGAGAACGGCGACACCATCCGCCTGGACCACCGGGTATTTGACCAGGTGGACACCCTGATTTTTGAGGGACTGCGCTCCAGAGGGGTGACCCTGGGCCGGGCGGACGGGGGGCGGAACGTCCACATGACCTTCGACGGGTTCCCCATGATCGCCTTCTGGACCATGCCCCATGCCGGCGCACCCTATATCTGCCTGGAGCCCTGGCACGGCTGCGCGGCCTATGAGGATGAGAGCGGCGATTTCATGGACAAACCCCATGCCGTCCGGCTGGCCCCCGGCGGGGAGAAACGGCTGATCTACACCGTGGAGCTGCGGTAAAGACCGGGGGAAGCCCCTCGGCCCACCGCTGGCCAATATCAAAAAGGAGAACGATTGACATGAACAAAGCCATCCATACCGACAATGCCCCCGCCGCCATCGGACCCTATTCCCAGGCTGTCCGCTGGGGCAACGTGGTCTATGTGTCCGGGCAGCTTCCCATCGACCCCGCCACCGGCGCCTTTGCCGGAGAGGACGTGGCCGCCCAGACCAGGCAGTCTCTCACCAACATCAGGAACATCCTGGCGGCGGAGGGGCTGGACATGTCCCACGTGGTCAAGACGACGGTAATGCTGAAGGACATTGCTGACTTTGGAGCCATGAACGATGTGTACGCCCAGTTTTTCGCCGCTCCCTATCCCGCCCGGGCCGCCTATCAGGTGGCCGCGCTTCCCAAGGACGCCCGGGTGGAGATCGAGTGCGTTGCCGCATTCTGAGCGGATGGAGCGTTTGACGGACCTGCCCAACATCGGGAACAAGCTGGCGGAAAACCTGGAGAAGGCGGGCATTTCCACCCCGGACCAGCTGCGGGCCGTGGGGGCGGAGGAGGCTTTTCTGCGCATCCGAGCCCAGGTGGACCCGACGGCATGCCTCCATCAGCTGGAGGCGCTGGCCGGGGCGGAGGCGGGGATCAGGAAAAGCCTGCTGCCTCCGGAGCGCAAGGTGGAGCTGAAGGCCTGGTTCCGGCAGCTGTGAGGAGGGTGTCATGTTTCGCGTAATCAAGACGGAGGGGAGAGCCCGCCGGGGGGAGTTCACCTGTCCTCATGGCACGGTGCAGACCCCGGTATTTATGAACGTGGGTACGCAGGGAGCCATCAAGGGAGGGCTGTCCGCCCTTGATCTGGAGAATATCGGCTGTCAGATTGAGCTGTCCAACACCTATCACCTCCATCTCCGCCCCGGTGACGGCGTGGTACGGCAGCTGGGAGGACTCCATCGGTTTATGGGATGGAACGGCCCGCTGCTTACCGATTCCGGCGGTTTTCAGGTGTTTTCCCTGGCCGGACTGCGGAAGATCACCGAAGAAGGGGTCACCTTCTCCTCACACATCGACGGAAAGCGCATTTTCATGGGCCCTGAGGAGTCCATGCGCATTCAGTCCAATCTGGGCAGCGACGTGGCCATGGCCTTTGACGAGTGTGTGGAAAATCCCGCGCCCTACGACTATGCCAAAGCCTCCTGTGAGCGGACCCTGCGCTGGCTGGAGCGCTGCAAGGCGGAGCATGACAGGCTGAACGCCTGTCCGGAGTGCGTCAACCCCGGACAGGTGCTGTTCGGCATCAACCAGGGGGCCACCTATGAGGACCTGAGGGTGTGGCACATGCGGGAGACCGCCAGGATCGACTGCGGCGGCTATGCCATCGGCGGTTTGGCGGTGGGGGAACCCACCGAGGTGATGTATGCCATCATTGAGGCGGTGGAGCCCCATATGCCCGCGGACAAGCCCCGGTATCTCATGGGGGTGGGCACGCCGTCCAACATCATTGAGGCGGTGGCCCGGGGGGTGGACTTCTTCGACTGCGTGATGCCCGCCCGCAATGCCCGCCACGGCAAGCTGTTCACCTGGGAGGGCTCGCTGAATCTGAAAAACGAGCGGTTCAAGCTGGATGAACGGCCCATAGACCCCCGCTGTGACTGCCCGGTGTGCCGGAATTTTTCCCGGGCCTATCTGCGCCATCTGTTTGTGGCGGGGGAGATGCTGGCCATGCGGCTGGCGGTGATGCACAACCTGTATTTTTACAACAGCCTGGTCCGCCGCATTCGGGACGCTTTGGATGTGGGAGCCTTTGCTGCCTTCCGGGAGGAGTACGCGGAAAAGCTGAGCGGACGGGCGGATTGAGCGTTTTTTGAGCCGGCGCCGCCGTTCCTGGAAAATAGGGGTTGTGTTTTGCGGCACAATCCGCTATAATAACTTCATTGTGTGCTCGTATTAAAATGACATTGGAGGAAAAATTTGTGCCTGTAGAGATTATTATGATCGTGGTCATGATCGCCGTCATGTACTTTATGCTCATCCGGCCGGAGAACAAGAAGAAAAAAGCGGCCGAGGAGATGCGCAACAGCCTGAAGGTGGGCGACGTGATCACCACCATCGGCGGCATTGTGGGCACCATCTGCGCGGTGAAGGAGCAGACCATTGTGATGGAAACCGGCGCCGACCGCGTTCGGATTGAGTTCACCAAGTGGGCCATCTCCAGCAAGGGGACCCAGAGCACGGAGGACGCCCCGGTTCCTGAAAAAGAGGACAAAAAGGACAAGAAGGATAAGAAGGACGAGAAATAAGGGCTCAGCTCCGGCATGACAAGCACCCCTTTTGCATATGGTAGAGACAGCACCGCAGTGTTCGGTGCTGCCTTGTGGAAACCATGTGAAAAGGGGTGCTTTTATGGGTAAGGCGGAGGTGCAGGGAACCAATGCTGTCCAGATGGCCACCGGGGTGGCGCTGGGCGGCCTGTTGGCCCTGGGGGTGGAGCTGATGATTCTGCTGCTGAGTGCGCTGGCGGTGTCCAACGGGGTGCTGAAGGAGGACGCCGCCCCTCAGATTACGGCGGCAGCCTGTGTGATCGGCTGCTTCTGCGGCGGGCTGCTGGCCTGCGCCCGCTGGAAATCCCGGCGGCTGTTGGGCGGGCTGGCCGTGGGAGCGGTGTGCTATTTGCTGATTTTGGCGGTGGGGCTGCTGATGAGCGACGGAATCGCGCTGAACGCCCAGGCCCTCATTGAATTGGCGGGGTGTCTGTGCGGCGGAGCGCTGGCCGGCATGCTGGGGAGCAGACGGAAGAAAAAACGCCCCGCGGCCCGGAAAAAATGACGGATCGCCCCGGCGGCAGGGCCGGAACCTCTTGACAAAGGTGGGTAAAGTATCTATAATTCATAGAATAACGTTTGCGGCCGGCCTGCCGCCGCCGGCCGCATAGCTCCGTCCGTGACAGGCTGCGGAGATGAAGAAAGGATGATACAAAGATGGCCAAGGAATACAAGCTGAGCGCTGAGCGTCTGGAGGAACTGAAACAGGAGCTGACCTACCTGAAAACCGTGAAGGAGAAGGAGGTGGCCGACCTCATCAAAGAGGCCCGGTCCTTTGGCGACCTGAGCGAAAACAGCGAGTACGACGAGGCAAAGAACGAGCAGGGTAAGCTGTACTCCCGCATCGCTGAGGTGGAAAACATCCTGGCCAACTATGTGGTCATTGAGGAGAACGCCGACAACACCGACGTGGTGGGCATGGGAAGCAGGATCACGGTGAAGGACGTGACCACGGGGGAGGAAGAGAGCTACCAGGTGGTGGGCTCTCAGGAGGCGGACCCCATGAACGGCCGTATCTCGGAGGAATCCCCCTTCGGCAAGGCCCTGCTGGGCAAGAGCATCGGCGACATCGCCGTAGTGGAGGCCCCCGCAGGCAATATTGAATACGAAGTGGTCGCCATCCAGCGCTGACGGCGGCCCGCATATACAAAGGAGAGAAAACCAATGTCTGACCAGACCAGCAGCCGGCAGCCCGTACAGGAGGAGCCCTCTCTGTCCGAGCTGCTCCAGATCCGGCGGGACAAGCTGACCGCCCTGCAGGAGCAGGGACAGGACCCGTTTGTCATCACTAAGTTTCAGGTCACCCACCACAGCAATGAGATCAAGGACCGCTTTGAAGAGATGGAGGGCCGGATGGTCCGGCTGGCGGGCCGTCTCATGAGCAAGCGGGGGATGGGCAAGGCGGTGTTCTCCGACCTTCAGGACGGGGCGGGCCGCATTCAGCTCTATGTCCGCATTGATGATGTGGGGGAAGAGGCTCTGGCCGCCTTCAAGAAGTACGATATCGGTGACATTGTGGGGGTGGAAGGCGAGGTGTTCCGCACCATGCGGGGGGAAATCTCCATCAAGGCCAAGACCATCACCCTGCTGTCCAAGTCTCTGCTGCCCCTGCCGGAGAAGTTTCACGGCCTCACTGATGTGGAGACCCGCTGCCGCCAGCGCTATGTGGACCTCATTGTCAACCCGGATGTAAAGCGCAATTTCATCATCCGCTCCCAGTTCATCAAGCACGTCCGGGACTTCATGGACGGAAGAGGCTTTATGGAGGTGGAAACCCCGGTGCTCAACACCATCTCCGGCGGCGCCACGGCCCGGCCCTTCATTACCCACCACAACACCCTGGACATGGATATGTATATGCGCATTGCCACCGAACTGCCCTTGAAGAGGCTCATCGTGGGCGGCTTGGAGCGGGTGTATGAGATCGGCCGCATTTTCCGCAACGAGGGCATGGACAACCGGCACAACCCGGAGTTCACCACCATTGAGCTGTATCAGGCCTATGCCGATTTCAACGATATGATGGATCTGTTCGAGGATCTGCTGTCCTCTGCTGCCCAGAAAATTTTGGGCACCTACCAGGTAGAGTGGCAGGGGGAACAGATTGACCTGACTCCGGGCTGGCCCCGCCTGCCTATGCACGAGGCGGTCAAGCAGTATACCGGATTGGACTTTATGGCCATCACGTCGGATGAGGAGGCGGTGGCCGCCGCCAAGTCCATCGGGGTGGAGCTGCCCGAGACAGCCGATAAGACCTGGGGCAACGCCCTGTATGAGTGCTTTGACCAGCGAGTGGAGGAGAAGCTGATTCAGCCCACCTTCATCACCATGCATCCGGTGGACGTATCCCCGCTGGCCAAGCGGTCCCCGGCGGACCCCAGGCTCACCGAGCGCTTTGAGCTGTTCATCTGCCACAGCGAGATGGGCAACGCCTTCTCCGAGCTCAATGATCCCATCGACCAGCGGCAGCGGTTCCAGAAGCAGGTGGAGCTCCGGGCCAAGGGAGACGATGAGGCGGGCATGATGGACGAGGACTTCCTCACCGCACTGGAGTATGGCATGCCTCCCACAGGCGGATTGGGCATCGGCATTGACCGGTGCGTGATGATGCTCACCAATAACGACTCCATCCGGGAGGTCCTTTTGTTCCCCACGATGAAGCCGTTGGATTGAATTTCGACATAGAATATTTGGAATATTGATTATTTTTCTGGAAAATCAAAAGAAAACTCCCTGATTTGTTGCAATACCGGAAGCGTGATTTTAGGTTTTACGACAGATTTACGACAAACGAAAAGGATTTGGTATGACAGAAGAAGTACCAGCCTCATGGCTGGTACTTCTTACTATATTGTAGATGGGAGTAATCAATATGAGAGAAGGTATTTTAATCCCTGATATGCAAAGTGGTCGTGCGGATATCCGTTTTAACAGCGATGACTGCTATGGGGGCCTCCATTGCGGCACCACAATGGATATCTGGTTAAATGAGCAGTGGATACCCACCCGCATTGAGATGAATAGTAGCGGCTGGTACCTGGTCGGTGTTCAGGTTGAGACACTGTGGGGGCAGAGGGTACGCATCCGCTGGTGATCAGACGGCGATACCTTCCAAAGCCGACTGCAAAGCCGTCAACTTTGCGGACGCTATTCTGGTATCATGGGGCCAGGGCATCACTTCATCGTCAGTCAGCAGTATAAAGCATCCGGTTATGGACATGGATGATATTACCTTTCCCACAAGACCCACATTGTTGGATGGTTCGTTACACAGGTGCAGTATCGTCCACGGCTGGCATGGGCATGACCCACAACTCCATGTAAGCTGCGCCTTCCGTGTCCTGATAATACTTTTCAGCCGAAAACGGTGCGGTTGTATAATTATGCTGGGGCAGCCATGTGCCAAAGAGATACCGACTGGCCTGGTTCAAAGCGGTGGTCACCAATACCTCAAAATTTTCTGCCTCCACTTTACACACGGTATACTCACCAGCGGGCAGTTCTCGCTTAACCATACCGTCTGCGAACGAGGACGGATCATTTTCCAACAGCCCGCCCGCAAAGTACTGGAAGGTTCCTAATTTGGGATCTGCGGAATGAGACATCCCTAACTCCGGGCCGGCATGGACACCTGGAGCGATGGAGCCCCGCTCGGCATGATACCGGCGCCAGAGCTGGCCGGGAATGTCCACGCCAGTGCTCTCGCCAGCCGGTGTCTGCGCGGCAATACTGACTGAGGTTTCAAAACCGATATAGGGTTCCGGAGCAATCAGGGCTTTCCGTTCAATCTCTAGGACGATATCGCCCACTACCAGTGGGACACCCTCACCGATCAGCACATAGTTCGCAGAGACCTCTGGACGGTCATATGTGTTGAGCATAGGGAGCATCCTTCGATACTCTTCCGGAGTAATTGCGTAGGCATCTTTGAAAGCTCTTGTAAAATTGGCGTGGCTGGAAAAACCGTAGTCCATGGCCACATCGAGAATCCTACGCTCAGTATCCTGCAATGCGTCAGCCGCTTTGGCCAGCCGGCGGAGCTTGATATATTCCTGAACCGGCTTGTGTACCAGGCGTTTGAACAGACGCTGGAAGTAGAACGGCGAGAGGGCGGCTGCATCGGCCAGCGCCTCTATCTTGATCTCTTCCTCCAGATGCTCCTCAATAAAGTCTAAAGAGCGTTCGATTGTTTCCCATGCGTGCATATGGCACCTCCTGTGTTTGATGGCACTATCATAACATGTGCTATTTTGGTCCGCTTCTCACACGGTGCCCTTTTATCGCTTGGGGAAGGAGTCCCAGCAAGAACTTCAGGAATACAAGTTAGAAAATGGTAATAGACTGTACTCTTTGGTACCTAGTTGACGTTCAGATTGAGGCACTGTGGGGACAGAGGGTACGCATCCGCTGGTGATCAGACGGCGATGCCCTCTAAAGCCGGCTGCAAAGCCGTCAACTTTGCGGACGCCATTCCGGTATCATGGAGCCAGGGCATTACTTCATCGTCGGTCAGCAGTACAGGCATCCGGTCATGGACATGGATGATGGTATCATTGGGTGCGGTGGTTAGAACAACAAACCGCTCCTCGCCTTGAAAAACATTCCAAAGCCCAGCCAGATAAAGTCTGTCCTGCCCTGGCAGCCGAAAATGGTACTTTCTTTTTTGACTGTCCCATTCGTAGAAGCCAGTTGTAGGCACGATGCACCGGCGCTCTATCACAGAGCGGCGGAACATCGGTTTATCCAACGCTGTCTCACCTCTGGCATTGATGATAACCCCCTTGCCCTTGAAACTGGGGAACCCCCAGATCATTGGCTTGGGGGCCATTTTTTGTCCGTCTGAAAGCAGGATGGGGGCAGCATTGGTAGGGAATATCTCCCCGGTATGGATACTGGCAGCCCCAAACCGGGCCTGTACCTCAGCAACAATCTGGGCAATTTCTTTGGACTGGTCGGGCGCTAAGCTGTATCTTCCGCACATAGCTGTGACTCCTTTCGGGGATGAAGGCCAGACTGCCCTCATATACTGAGCGCATGAAGCCTGTAATATTGCACTCGGATATGAACAACTTTTATGCCAGCGTGGAGATTCTGTACGACCCCACGCTGCGGGACAGGCCTGTGGCGGTTGCCGGAGACGAGGAGGCACGCCACGGTATTGTGCTGGCTAAAAACGATATCGCCAAACGGTTCGGCATCCGCACCGGCCAAGTGCTGTGGGAAGCCCGCCAGCAATGTCCGGGTCTGGTCTGCGTACCAGCCCATTACGAGCGATACCTCGCGTTTTCCGCCCAGGCCAGAGACATTTATACCAGTTATACAGATCAGGTGGAACCGTTCGGCCTGGACGAGTGTTGGCTGGATGTCACCGGCTCTGTGGGGCTGTTTGGGGACGGCCCGGCCATAGCGGACGATATCCGGCGACGCATCCGGCGGGAACTGGGGCTGACGGTGTCGGTGGGCGTGTCGTTCAATAAAGTATTTGCCAAATTGGGTTCAGATATGAAGAAGCCCGACGCTACCACGGTCATCACCCCAGAAAACTACCGGGAGAGGGCCTGGAGCCTTCCGGTAAGCGACCTGCTCTATGTAGGGCCGGCCACCACCCGGAAACTGAATCAGTATGGGATTACCACCATTGGGGAGTTGGCCAAGGCCAACCTGGATCTCTTGTACTGGCTGCTGGGTAAGAACGGTATCATGCTCCACCAGTTTGCCAATGGACAGGATCATTCCGGTGTTCGGCGTTACTATGCGGTTCCGCCCATGAAGAGCATCGGCAACTCCACCACCGCGCCCCGGGATCTGGTCAGTGAGGATGATGTAAAAATCACCCTTATGGCATTGTGTGAAAGCGTAGGGGCCCGGCTCCGGGAGCAGAACTGCCTTTGCTCCACCGTTGCGCTGGGTATCCGGGATAACCGTCTGCTGTCCTATGACCGGCAGGCCAAGCTGCCCTATCCCACGGCAAATACGCTGGATATTTGGGAAGCGGCCATGGAACTGTTCCGGCGGCACCATACCGGCGGAGAGCCTGTGCGCAGTTTGTCAGTGAAGGCCAGCGGGCTGACCCCGGCGGATGGCATTGTGCAGCTGTCCCTGTTCCCGGAGATGCAAAAAGCCCAGCGTCGGTCCGACATCGACCGGACGCTGGACAAGATTCGAGGCAAGTATGGGTATCACAGTATCCGCCGTGCCATTGCGCTGGTAGATCCGGCTTTGGACCTGGACGCCAAAGGGGAGCATATCATCCATCCCATCGGCTTCCTGGGGACGCTCCACAAATAGCTTTCAGCAGTTGCCGGTGTAGACATGGGGCAGATATTCCCGCGCCGCCTCGGCAAGCCTGTAGACCTGCTCTACGGGCGTTGGCGGTCGATCCGTCATCTGATACCGGGGGAAGAACCGGGACAGGTGCAGAGGGATTTCTGGACTGATTGAGGCCAGCCACTGTGCCAACTCTCGGATTTCCTCCGCCCTGTCGTTTTCTCCGGGGATCAGCAGTGTGGTCACTTCCACATGACACTGCTCTGCTGCCAGCGCGATGGATCGCTTGACGGTCTCCAGGTCTCCGCCCAGCCTCCGATACCACCCCGGGGCAAAGCCCTTCAGGTCGATGTTGGCGGCGTCGATCAGGGGCAGCAGCGCCCGCCAGGGGCCCTCCTCGATGGTCCCGTTGGTGACCAGCACGTTGACCATCCCCTGTTCACGGATCAGACTGGCACAGTCCCGAACGTACTCATAGCTCACCAGCGGCTCGTTGTAGGTGTAGGCCACCCCGATATTCCCCCGGGCGCGCAGCTCCGCCGCCTTGCCGGCCAGCTGCGCCGGAGACACCTCCACTGTCTGAATTTCCGCTTCCCTGACCATGGAAATCTCATGGTTCTGGCAGAAGGGGCAGCGCAGGTTGCAGCCGAAGCTGCCTACAGAGAGGATCAGACTGCCAGGGTGAAAACGGCGCAGGGGCTTTTTCTCGATGGGATCCAGGGTCAGGCTGGTCAGCTTTCCATAATTCAGCGGAACAACAGCTCCATTCCGGCAGGTCCTGGCCTTGCAGAAGCCGGCCTGGCCTTCTTCCAAACGGCAATGGTGGAAACAAAGCTCACAGGTCACGCTCATGTGTGCCGCACCACCTCAAACCGCTCCAGGGTATAGTGCTCCCGGGAGCTGATACCGCCCTTCTGGCGGGCAATGTCAATTTGCTGCTCCACGGTATCCACGCCCTCCAGATCGGGCAGCAGCAGCCCCCTGCGGCCGCCGGAGGACACGATCACACCGTACCGCTTCACATCCAGCTGGTCAGGGGAGTCGATTGCCTCCGGCTGGCCCAGCACGTCCACACTGTACTCCAGGCTGTCCAGCTCGTCCGCCCGCACCGGAGGAAAACGTGGGTCCCTGGAACAGGCCGATACGGCGTTCTGAACGATCTCCCAGGCCACGCTGGCGGTGGTGGGGCCGGTGGTGCCGATGCAGCCCCGCAGCTGGCCGTGGGTGTGGAGAGAGACAAAGGCCCCGGCAGCCCGTTCGGTCATTGCATTGGGCAGGCCGTCCGGTAAACGCTCCAGCTGTTTCCCTGTCTTGACATAGGTCTCAAGGGACAGGCGGGCCAGCCGTACCCAGGGATCCTCGGCGGCCTTCCGCTCCGCCAGACGGGCCTGTTCCAGCTCCTCACACTGCTTCCCAAACCGGCGGCCCTCGTCCGGGCCGGTGACGGTGAAGACGGCCACGCCGTACCCCACGCCGAAGGTCCCCTCATAGCTGAGCAGCCTGGGGGACACTGCCAGACCGTCCAGCGCCCCGGCCATGATCTGGAAAGAGCGCAGGCCGCACTCCGCCGCCCGGTCACACAGCGAGGCATCCATGGTGAGAAATTGCAGAAAATCTCCTGAATCCATCGCCTGGGTCACCCGGCGGTCAAAGACAGGACCCTCCGGGGCATAGCCGTAGGGGCCGTCATCCTTCAGCTTGTGGGACAGGTCGCCGCTGGCCACGAATACCGCCCGGCGGCCCAGAGCGTCCACAGCCCGGGCGATGCACTGGCCCAGCCGGTAGTGCTCCAGCGGGGAGAAGCCGGACAGTCCGATCCGCAGGATGGGGCAGTTGATTCCCGCCTCCCGGAGAAAGTACAGAGGGAGGAAGGTCCCGTGGTCCAGGGAGGGGTCTTTTTCCCCCAGAGTCCCGGCCTGGATGCCGGCCGCCTCCGCCTGGCGGACAAGCTCCTGCCGCAGTTCGGCATCGTATACCACCTCCAGCCGGGTTTGGGCTGCACCGAAGGCGGACATGTCGCCCGATGCGCCCTTGCCGGGGGAGATGTGGAAGTAGTCGGCGTACATGACCGTGTGGGGCGAGGTGACGATCAGCACCTCCGGCGACCATGCCGCCGCCTGCTTCGCGGCGGCGCGGTAGGCGTCGATGGTGTCCTGGACCTCCGCTTCCCGCCCACGGCCCACAGTGGGGATGATGATGGGCGGATGGGGGACAAGAATGGCTCCTACGATTGGCATGAAATTCCCTCCTTTTGCAGGCCGTCCAGCCGGAGGATCCAGGCCTCCGGGACGGCGGATTCAATCAGTGTACGGTTCAGATTGTACCAGCTGCCGCACTTGTCCAGAATGATGGCGTCTGCGGTGACCACTCGCTCCATGCGGGAGAGCAGACCGTCCACGCTGGGATGCAGCTCCACCTGGACCTCCACCGCACGGTTTTCTGCCTGCTCCAGCAGCAGCGCCCGGAGGCGTCCGGAGTTGGATACCTGCTGATCCAAGTAGAACAGAGCCCTTTGCACGCCGAGCGTTTCAAGCCGGCCGATCAGCAGTTCCACCGCCTGTACGGTCTTGTCCACGATGCGGTAGCTGCCCCGCAGCCCGGCAAGATCCCGGATGGTGCCGTCCATCCCCTCCAGCAGCAGGGAGCCGGACAGAGCCACCTCCAGGGTGATGATCGTATTGAAACCGTCCAATACCAGGGAGTCCGGCGCTTGGAGCAGTTCCTTTTGCTTCCGGGCCTGCACAGCACTGGACGTGGACACGATTCGGGCCAGAGCCAGCCGTTGACGCTCTGAAAGCAGATGATGATTTCCCACGAAGGTGGAGGCGGATTTTGTGTCATAGCCGCGTTCCATCAGGAAGACCAGCTCCTGAGCGGCGGCACTCAATTTTTCGGTGGCCTTGGACCCAAACTCAACGGTATCTTTCGGTACATAACCGCGTCTGACGACTTCCATAGCATCCTCACTCGTCCCAAAGATTCGTCTCCGTGCGCTGCTCGAACTCCTGGATCTCCCCCTGTGTCGCCTCGCGGATACTCTCTTTTCCGCAGTCCGAGCATTGTTCGACAGGTGATACCCTGGAAAACAGGAAGTGGCAGCTATCACACGCATATATCAATTTTCTCGCCTCGCTTTCGTGCGCATTCAGTTTAGCACGGAGCGGGGCTTTTTTCAATCCAAAACAAAAAGGAGGCCGCGCCAATGAAATGCCTGCTGAAGTACCAGTGGGTCAAACTCCCCCGCAGTAAAATGCCGGCAGGCAAGGGTGTCATGGGTGCCTGGGCGCGGCTGGCCTCTCGTGCGGCCTTCCGCAATGGGCAGGCCCGCTACTATAAATATGTCAATCAAGTTACCCTTGGCTCCTGGGTGGGCGGCATCGTGGGCCTCAAGAGCATCCTGGGCATCAAGAAGCGGAACAAGGCCCTGGAGCTGATGGACGAACTGGCCCGACTGGGCTACATAGATTACGAACTGGATCCAAAGACGAAGAAACTTACCTATCAAATCAAGGATTGGGTGGTCCAATGCTCCGGCGAGCCCTGCATAGGCGCCGAAGCTGTCTACGCCACCCAGGGGTATGGCTTTTTATGTCTGCCCCGTAACATTACCCAGCGCCTCGCGGAGGCGCACTATCGCTTTGATGAGGCGGACGCATGGTTGGATCTCTGGTGCCACACAGTGTACCAGGAGCCCGGCAATGCGTTTTCTCATATGGCGCCAACTGTCCAGTTCGGAAAGTATGGCGCCGTTTTGACCCTGGAGACCCTTGGCCACCGTTGGGGATGGGAGAAGACGAAGGTCTGGCGCTTCTTCAAAAAACACGCGGATGCCTTCCCGCTGCAAAAGCTGCCAGGCTCTTTCGGCTGCCTGATCTTCAACACCGGCTACCCTGCAGGAACCTCTTTTACTGTGCCAGAGCCTAAACAAGTTAAACGCATTTTAGAAGAAATACGCATTTGGGGCGGAAATACGCACAACAAAGGCAGCAGTGACCATGAGCGGGTGAACTGCTGGATTACCTGGTACAGCTGCAAAGTCACACCGCAGCTTCTCCAAGCGCAGTATGCCTCTTCGGCGGAGCAGTGCCGTGTTGCGGTTTCAGACTGCCCTATTACGCGCGCGTATTTTTCTCCGTGTAGGCATTGTAAGAGTTTCATAGAGGACTGCCAGGGTGTAGAGGGAAATCCCCCGGTCGAAGTTGAAATTTTGCCCAGGGCCGGTCCAAAAACCGGCCCGCCATTCGATTATGGAGGTATTGACTATGGCAGATTTGAAGGCGACCCACTGTGGTGAACTGCCGAAAAACGAATTTTCTCCCCAGACGGAGCAGCTGATCTTGCTGCTGGAGCGCCGGGGGATCGTGGAGGATCCCAGCATCGTAAATGAAAGAGCCCGTCAGGCGGAGCAGGCTCTGCGCCGCAATATGTACCACAATACCCAGATGATGCTCAAGCACTACCGGGATATCGTCTGGGCGCTGGAATGCTTCCCGGAACAGGTGGCAGAGGAGCTGGACCGCCCGCTGAAGGACCTGGACGCCCTGCTCAGTATGGTGGACACTCAACTGGCCATGGGGAATGCCCGGCTGGAGCACCGGATGCTGAGTATCAAACAGTCCCGGCTGCTGCTGGACCGGATCAACGATGCACTGACGGTGCTCCAACAGAAGCCTGGGAACGGCGAAATGATGTATAATATCATTTTCCAGACTTTTGTTACCCCGGACAAGCTCACCCATCAGGAGATCCTCTACCGGCTGGACATCTCAGACAGGCACTATTACAGGCTCCGGCAGCAGGCGGTCAATATCCTCTCCATCCGGCTCTGGACGGCCCCAGCCGGGTGCCTGGACGCATGGCTGGAAATCCTGACCCTGCTGGAGGGAAACTGATGGCAGATAAAATGGCAGGAAAATTGGCAGTGCTGCTGCTGATGACATGGGGAGTGTAAATGTGCTATGATAGTAGCGTCCAAAAGTGGGCACGGGCAGTGCGCCGGTCCCGCAGAAAGCCTCTGGCTTCCCTGCGGGGGCGGCGCTTTTTGCTGCCCAGATTATCAGGAAGGAGGAACCTGTATGGCAAAAAGGGAGCGCAAAAAGCATACCATCAGCCCTGGATCGGCAAGGCTGCAGCGCTGGGCTCAAGCAGCGGCGTCTGTCGGCTACATGCTGCTGCTGACCGCACAGCCTGCCGCTGCAGCCGACACGATGTGGACCCGGTTTTCCACAATCATTGCGGATGTTTACGGCCAGCTGGTGGGCATCTCCACCATCGTGGGCGTGACGGCCGCCGCAGTGGCGCTGCTGGTACGCATGATCTCCCGCAATGAACGGGCGGTTGCTGAGGCCACCAGCTGGCTCAAGCGTATTGTGGTGACGTGGATCGTCCTCAACACGCTCGGATTCGCGGTGGCATACCTGCAGCCGCTGATTCAAGGCGGGCAGTACACACCCTGAGCAACCGCAAATGAACCATATATCCAGAAAAGGAGGAAAAGCCCAGTGAAAAAAAGGTTCATATCCCTGTTGGTATCGCTTCTGCTGCTGACGGCGCTGGCGCTGCCCGCTGGGGCGGCATCCGTGAATCTGGCGGATCCGGAGGCCTTGCTGCCGGTGGACATCATCATCGACCAGGATTCCAGGGAGATTCGCAAGGTCTATGACCTCTCGCCCAATACAGACCCCTCTACGCTTCCCATGGCGGCGTTTGAGCGGGATGGGGCCAGATATGAATGCACCGACATTCTGCGGGAGGTAGTTATCGGCTCTCAGACCCAGGCCATTACCCAGACAGAAAGTGTGGACAGCTCCAAGAAGGACATGGAGACTATCCTGGAGCTGCTGCCCCAGGAGAAGGAGACCACCACAGAGGACGGGTTTGCTGGTACGCTCCATCTGGTGCTGGACAGTATCAAGACTGAGCCCTCTGGTTATGGCAGCTCCACTAAGCCTGTCACGGCAACTCGCAGTTATCCCAATCTGGCTAGCGCCGACACCAATCATCTGCCAAAAACCATCACGGAGGGTGGCCGGACGCTGAAACTCCAGGATGTCCAGTGGCAGACTGACAACACCTATAACGCCGATGACTATGAGATCGGCGACCGTTTTACCGCTATCTGCACCTATGGTGGCAGCAAATCGGTCAGCTATGTCACCGGCTACACCACCACCGCCAATTACACCGGAGAGGTGTACCGCACCGGTGTGACGGTCATCCGCTATACCGTCATTTACACCGGCACCCCTATCGCCCCTGCTGACCCGGAACCTGTGACAGAGGAGGAACAGCCGCAGGCTGGA
>ERZ808051.1043-NODE-1043-length-21822-cov-6.920441_pt1 | contig 21822 bp, 21 predicted proteins | sample MGYA00380199_ERZ808051 | MGnify/ENA primary metagenome ERZ808051 (study PRJEB31490, sample SAMN06133391) | mouse gut metagenome | isolation source: J11 | host: mice | place: China: Chengdu | collected 2015-05 ...
CTCGCCTTTGTTTATCTGGCCTCTATCGCTATTTTGTTGATTTAGCATAACTTCCACGTTTTTTCAAACAAGCCCTACTCTCCCTATGGGGCATCGTAAACGTTCGCTTGCTCAACAGCGCCGCGACAGCGTCAAAGGTCTCTCGGTCAATGATGGCCGGATGGCTTTGGGGTACAAAATACTGTTCCTTTTCCCCGCGGTTGATCTTCTGCTTGAATGGCAGGGTATCGGTGGTAAACTTTTTTTGAAGCAGCGCGTCCCCAACGTACCGTTCATTGCTCAGAATATAGGAGATGGCTTTGTGCTTCCACTGGAGATTTCCTTCCCGTGTTGGAATGCCAAGCGTAGAGACATATTCCGCAATGTCATCTTTACTTTGCCCTGCGAGATATCGTTCAAAGATCATGCGGACAACGCCTGCCTCCGGCTCATTGACAGCAAGTTTCCCGTCCTCTTTTAGACGATATCCGAAGGGGGCGCTACAGGTGATAAACTGGCCGCTCTGCATCCGGCGCTGGTAGCTCCAGCGCATATTTTCCGAGATGTTTTGGCTCTCCCGCTGCGCCATGGCGGCGAATACGGCGGTGAGCAGTTCGCCGCTCATATTGGACGTGTCGATATGCTGCTCCTCGAAGCACACCCCCACGCCAATGGACTTCAGCTCCCGGATGGTACTCAGGCAGTCCCTGGCGTTGCGGGCGAACCGGGAGACGGACTTGACCAGCACCTTGTCCACCCGCCCACGGCGGCAGTCCGCCAGGAGGCGCTGGAAGTCCGGGCGCTTCTCCGCCGAGGTGCCTGTGATGCCCTCGTCGGCATAGAGGTCTGCCAGCGTCCAGTTCTCCTTGGAGCCGATCAGGGTGGTGTAGTAATTGAGCTGGGCCATAAAGGAGTTGAGCTGGTCGGTGGAGTCCGAGCTGACCCGGCAGTACGCCGCTACACGGAGTTTTTCTGGCTCTTTGTGCGGGGCGGCCTCGATCACAATGACATTTTTCTGTTCCAGCGCGAGGCTCCCGCTGGTCTGCGGCTGTCTGCCCATGGTCTGCACCTCCTTCTGTCAGCAACAAACAGTACCACAACCCGGCCTGAATAGCTATGGAATTCGAGCGGTGAAACCTAACAAAAAACGATGTCCGCGCCCGTGGTTTTGACGATTCGGGCGGTGATCTTTTTCAGCTCCTGCTCGGTAAACCCATGCCCCGACAGCAGGCGGAGCAGGTTGCGGATACCGCACAAATCAATGTTGGCGTTCGGTGTAGTCATATCAGGCCCTCCTTGGTAAATCATTTCTGCTACTTGATTGCAGAAAAACGGGGGCCGCCTGTGACATTAACAGGCGGCCCCCGTGGCATCTGAAATCAAAAACATGAGAATACCCGAAGGACGTTGCATTTCTGTCCTTCGCTTGCCTGTATTCGACACTACTCCCCCAGGCGTGGGCGGCAGACTGAAACCGCGCTGTGCGCGTCACGGGAATCTCACCCCTCCGAGGATCTCTCCGAGCTGCCCCCATAGAAATTTCATGGCTGGACAGGAGTATCATTATGTGCTGACGAGGTCATTGCGGAACGGCTTGTCCGCCGTTTCTGGACGGGTGGGTACCGCTCGCCGCCTTATTTGGCCGTCTTTGATGCGGAGTAACCGCACAGGCGGGTCTTGGCGCACCCTCCAGGGTCGCTTGCTCGTCAGGGAACGTATTTCAGTCGCCGGATGTGACCGGGTTGGCCCGGTGTTTTTCGAGGTGCGGAGGAGGAAAGGAAAAGACCCCCTCACTGTGTAGGCAGCGAGAGGGCCTTTTTTATAAGCTCATTTCAAAAATTTTTTTATTTTTTTGAGACGCTGCGAAATTGCCGACTGTGAACAGCCCCATATCCGAGCCAATTCACACTGATCATGTTCTTCCAGTACTATGAATGTCAGCAACTCCAAATCTTGAACCGGGAGCATTGCCAGCCTCTTGGAAAGGGCAGTGTTCCCGATGGATCCAATCCAGGCGTACCGGCCTGAGAAATCCTCCTCGTCAAACGCGGCGGAAAGCGAAGAAAACTTTTTGAACAGTACACTCTGCTGTCCCTCCACTTCACCGTTCAAATATGTATCTGGCAGGGATTGCGTGTGGTTTTCATAGGTTCGCCGGGAAAGAAACATTTCCCAGTCATAGCTGCGCATTGCTTCAATAGAAGATAGGGACATTCCGGCGTCCGAATATTCCTTTTGAAGCCGGTTCCATTCCAAATCGAACTGTCTTTTTTCTTTTGCGTAGTTGAAACCCATACATATGGCCTCCTGTTCTTCTGAAATCTGGGGTAAATGCTTGATTTCAGAAGTCGGAGGGCCCCGGCAATGTGGCTGGTGGGTTCGGCACCTTTCCTCACAGCCTGACGGCATTTTATGTCGGACTGTGGGGAAAAATGTCGAATAAAAAAGGGCCACAGGCAATCTCTCAATTGTCTGCGGCCCGTGAACAATTTTGTTTGCACACCTATTTGCTGTGTCGTTTACAGCAGATGGTGGGAATGTAGTCATTTGCTCCGTTAAGTTTTTTATGTAAAAGTAGGCAATCAGCCGTCATGCTGGCCGTCTACAAAAAACAGAAGTTAACGAAATGATTTGTAGAGACTAATCAAAAATTGAACCCATAGCTGCCACATACAAACTCTCGACAGTTACATTTCCAGCGGCAAACAGGTCGATCCCGTGGGAATCGGGTTCCTCGGTATAAGCCCGAATACTGATGGCCTTATAGTCATTGAAGAAGCCTTCCACCAGGGAGCGGTCAATATATATCTCCATCTCAATCTTGCCATCCTCATTGGGGAGCGCACCGAAAACAGAGTTGGACTTTGCACCTTCACCCTTGTTCTCCGTCTTGCCGTAGATGGTTTCCCCGGCAACATCATAGCGGTAGGTGGTACAATCCCATTTCCCGCCCTGTTTCAAATTTATGCCGAATTCGCTGGCGTTGCTGATGTCAGCCACTAATTTGATGTACAGCATATCCTCGTCCACAGCAGCCAAAGCGGCGTTTGCGGCATCGAGGGTAAGGCCGGTTTCATTGATGAGTACGTCCTCCTCCAGCGCGTGGAGCGCCTCAATCGGCTCAATCATCAGGTCGGTGCCGTCATCATTGAGCCAAATCCTCCGGGCAAGGCCCACAGTGTGCGCCCAGCCGGACGCGCCCTGCTCCGCCGCGCCGCGCTGATCCTGCATGATGCTGAACATATAGATATCGCCGCTGACCGGATCTACCAGGCAGCTGGGGCCGGTAAACACGTTGGCACCGTAATCAAGCAGATGGGGCTCGACTTGAAACGCCTCGTCTGGGGTAAACTTGCCGGTCTCTAAATCGAAATCCCCCAGCCAATAGTAGACCTTATTGTCCGCGATGCTGGCGGGGGCGGGGGAAATCTCAAAGAAATATTTGGTAATCGTGCCGGCCTCGTTGGTGACGGGCAGGATGATAGGCAGTTCCCAGGAGGTGCCGTACAGGGCGGACTGGTTTTCCATCTCATAGACGGGGCCCTTATACTGCCAATTCATGTCGATGGTTCCGTCATCCTCCAGTTCCAGCGTGTCTGTGGTGTACAGCAGGGCAGAGCCGCCGGTGGAGGAAACACTGCCGGAACAAATCAGCATACACCAGGTGTCCCCCTCTTTCCAGATGTGTGGATCGCGGAATTCGCCGGTGCGGCCTTGGCCGGCTTTTTGGATCACCGCCAGCTCGTCACAAATCACCCAATCGGTGAGCTCGGGGTCTGACAGGTCGGCGGGATAGGCCACGCCGATGTTTTGATTGGAGATCAGCCCCTCGCTGTCACGGAACGCATCGTTGCCTGCGGTGAAGAACAGCAAGGGTACACCGTTGGTATCCAAGGTGGCGCCGCCAGACCATACGCCATCAGGAACCACGGAGTCCTCCGTGGGGACGATAGCCTCTTTGATTGGCTTCCAGTTTACCATATCCTCGCTGACATAGTGGCCCCAGCAGATATTGCGCCAGTAGGAGCCGGTCATGTTGGCTTGGTAAAACAGGTGGTACATTCCGTTATAATAGACGGGGGCATGGGGCTCGTTCATCCAGAACTGGTAAGGGCCGCCGTGGAATTGGGTTCGGGTGTAGTCGTCCCCCAGAATGTTTTGCAGCCAGATATCAGAGAACTCAATCTCAGGCACGGTAACGCTGCCATAGTAATTGGAGATTTCGTCGGCGGTCAGGGCGGTGCTGTACATTTTGAACTCGTCAATATAGCCGCTGGCTACATTCAGGAACCCGGCAGTCAGGCGCTCACCCTCGATGTTGCGGCCAACCACCAAGGTTTTTTTTGCCCCAGCAATCTCCGCGCCGGCAGGGACGGATCGGGAGGCTACCAGGGTGTCGTTCAAATACAGACACATCTCCCCGGCGTCGGCATCGAAGGTTGCGGTGACCAGGTTCCACTCATATTTCTTTAAGTTGTCGCCATTGCTCCAGACAGTGAGCCAGTCATCACCAGTGCCCACCTGAAAAGTCAGGCGGCCAAAGCGTTCATAGCCCAAGATGAACCCCTTATTGTTAGCCTTGTCGGACTGGCTGACGATGCCGGTGGGGGAATCGGTTCCGTTTTCAGCGGCGTGGGGGTCATCCCATTCAAAGGTGCGGGGGGCAATCCATGCCTGGACAGTCAGAGCCTTGCCCTCTACCATAATATCGTTGCGGTTGTACGTAACGTAGGTGCTGGTTCCGTCCAACAGCAGACAGCCCCCGCTGATACCGTTCTCGCGCCACTGGGGATCCTGGCTGTCCATATAGGCTGCGTGGGTGAATTCGTAGTTCATTTCCACATCAGGCAGATTCCCGGATGCGTCCTTCACTGTCACCCCATTCCCCTCATCAAAAGACAGGTGCAGCATCAAATCATTTTTGTGGGTGTCGGAGCCGCAGGCGGCCAGCGTCATAGCCAGAACGACCGCAAGGAACGCAGCTGCAATCATTGAGACCCTTTTTTTCATGGGTACCTCCTTTCGGATTTGAAAGCTGGCCGGACAGGGGAACTGCCCGGCCAGCGGTGAAATGTCTGCTTCTTACTTCAGGTTTGTGGCCAGCTGCCAGGGAATCTGAACCTCTACGCCGGTGCCGCCGTCGGCCACGGTGTCGGCCTGACCAGCGTAATCGGGAGCTGTCTCATAATAGGTCACGACCTCGTCGAAGAAGGCGTGGGCCCAGCCCTCGGCCTGTTCATCCGCCAAGACAACATACATCTCCTGTCCCTTGTAGGCGGACAGATCCATCACATAGGTACCCATATCAGCCCAGGAGCCGACTGCGACACTGGGGAAGCCTTCATCCTTGAAACGGGTCTGCTGGTAGTAGCCTACCTCGGTGCCATCGGCCAGATAGACATGAACTGCGGCGGCATGGCCGCCCATCCGAACGGAGATGAAGCCGGAACCGGCCAAGGTAAAGTTAGAGGATTTCACGGACCAGGTCGCTCCCTCATCAAGACCGTTGTTCCAACCGTCCAGGTGGTAGTTACCGGCCTGGTTATAGGGCAGAGCCTCGTCCCAATAGGAGACCGCAGAGATCACGCCGCCCGCCTGGCCATCCACAACGCTCCAGCCGTCCGTCTGCACAGTCCATCCGGCCAAGTTGCCAGCCTCGAAATCGCCGTTGGCAACGGAATTGTGGTCAGCCAGCGCCACCACAGTGAAGGTGGCCTCCACAGTCTTATCCTCATAGGAAACACCGTAGCTCACGTGATAGTAGCCAGGTTCGCTCATGTTGAAGGAGCTGAAGCCATCGGTAGTCTCAGCACCGTTGAAGGTTACTTTGGTGATGGCCAGATCGCTGATCGTCTCACCGCCGAAGGCAGCAGAGGCGTCGCTGATGAACGCGGTGAGATCCACTGTGCCGCAGTCCACCACCTGGTTCTGGGCATAGGAGGTGATCGCCAGGGAGTTAAGGGGAACGGGATAGGGATAGTTGTTATAGTAATTTAGCAGGGAAGCCAGATCATCATAGGAAGCGGAGGTATAGGTTTCGTTTTGAATCTTTTCCAACTGCTCCACCTCCAGAGCGGAGACCTCGTCGGCGGTCATGGACACACGGAAGTCATCCACGTTGATAAAGGCGAAGCCGCCCTTACTGCCATCATTATCATCCACGACTTTCAGATACACCACTTTGCCAATGTACTCGCTGGCATCAACGTAAACACGCAGGAGCGTAAGGGCCAGGGCAGGATCGTTGAAATAGTCGTTGTAGGTAACGATGAGCTCCTCATCGGTGTTTCCATCGCACAGGGCCACATAGGAGCCGCCGTTGCCTGCGCCGATCATAAAGGAGATGTAGCCATCGCCGCCCAAGGTAAACTTGGTGGAACGGATGGAGCCAGTCAGGCTCTCTTGGGTGGCGCCGTTGTTGCTGCCGTCGAAGTAGTACTCGCCCTCGCCGTAGACGGCACGGTCATCCCAATACCGCTGGCTGGTGGGCACCACACCGGCGCGGGAGATGGCGGTACCATCCAAGATCAGCCATCCAGACAGGTCACCAGTCTCAAAGCCGCCGTTTTCGATGTCGTTGGAGGTCTCGTCCTCAGTAAAGGGTTTCGGTCCGTAGGTTTCGATCTGCTTGGCGTATTCGGCCTGGGCAGCAGCCACTTCTTCATCAGAGGTGCAGACGTGGAACGCATCCAGGTTCAGATAGGCGAAATCATTGCCGTCATCGTTGTCGGTGGCAACGATGTAAATGTTCTTGCCAATGTAGGCGGACAAATCCACGACCTTGGTAATCAGATGCTCCGTGATATACACACCATCGCAGTCCTCATTAACCACATGGGCGATGGGGGTTTCATTGCCCTCCGCATAGAAATCCACGTAGACCTTTTCGGTGTTTTTTCCCGCGCCCATCTTGAACGTGATGAAGCCATTGCCACCCAGTTTAAACACATCGGAAGTCAATGTACCGCGCATGGGCGGGTTTCCGCCTTGGGTGCCGGCAAAGTAGTACTCGCCGGATTTTTCCATCTCCACGCCGTTGACTTTTTCATCGCTGACCACGCCGCGGAAGTTAAAGGCCGCGTCCTTGCGGGTCCAGCCGACCCACTCGCCGCTGGCGACCTCCTCAAAATCGCCGTTGACAATATCGGAAGCTGCGTTGCCGCCGTCGGAATTGCCGCAGGCTGTGAGACTCACTGTCATACATAGTGCAAGCAGGACAGAGAGCCATCTCCGTATACTCTTTTTCATAACCATGTCCTTCCATTATTTTTTGGTTTGCTTTGGTTTTAGTCTGCTTTTAGTGATGGTATTCTGCGGACAGCTTGCTTAAAAATATCGTTTCACGCACTGGATGAGTTTAGTATAGGATTCCTGCCCGGCTTTGTCAAGAAGGAATGTAATTCAAAGGCATAATTTCGGCATTAAACCTATATTTCACGGATACTTCTTGTGCAATACGACGGATTGTAATAGACAAAAATATAAATAACGATTTTTGTATGATGAGCTATATACAGCATGAGCTGATTATTCCCCAGTCTCACCGTGTTCGCCGATGGAATGTGGTGCAACAAATAAGCTGGCCGCTGTTTCCATGGAAACAGCGGCCAGCTTATCTATTCTATTGTTCCTCAGTGCATTTCCGCAAGGGTCGGCATGGCTGGGATTGCCCCATGTCGGCTGGTGGTAATGCTGGCGGCCTTGTTGGCAAAGGCAATGATGCGCTCCAATTCAGCAACCGTGATGTTCTCCAGTTTTTCGTGCTTGACGAGCTGGGACAGCGCCGCTCCGAAAAAGGTATCGCCCGCGCCATTGGTATCGCCTACCTTACAGGGGACGCCGTCTACATGGCCTGTCTGTCCCCTGAAGCGATAGAAAGCTCCGTTGGGGCCGCAGGTCACAAAAATTAGCGGAATTCCCTTTTCAGCCAAGATAGCGGTGCCGGACTCCAAATCGTCTGTGCTGGTGAGCAGGGGCAATTCCTCGTCCGATACCTTTAAGATATCCACCAACTCTAACGGCTCCAGCATCCGGGACACGGCGGTCTGACGATCCGGCCAGAGGTTGGCGCGGTAATTGGGGTCATAGCTGATGAGTGCCCCCATTTCCTTGGCAGACCTTGCCGCATAGAGCGTCGCGCTGCGGGCAGGCTCTGCCGTTAAGCTTACGCTTCCGAAATGAAGAATGCGGGTGCTTTTGAGCTGCTCCAGCGAGATATCTTCTGCTGATAAATTTACATCGGCGCTGGGATCCCGGTAGAAACTAAAGTTTCTCTCTCCGGCAGCATCTACGGACACGACTGCCAGGGTGGTGTGCTGGACAGGATCCGTCACCAGTCCTGTCACATCAACGTTGTTCTCTGCGAGGCAGTCACGCAAGAATGTGCCAAAGCTGTCAGCGCCCACCTTCCCGATAAAAGCGGTCTTAGCGCCCAGGCGCGAGGCCGCCACGGCCAAATTGGCCGGTGCGCCGCCGGGGTTGGCATCAAAGTGGGGAATGCCCTGCTCCGTAATCCCCGATTGGGTCAGGTCGATCAGAATTTCTCCTACAGCCAGTACGTCAGTCATTTTTGTTCTCCTCCATTACCTGCATTTTTGATAAGCTCACGCACAGCGGTCTCACCACCGCGTGTGAAGCTGTCAAGCTTTAACAATATGCCGGTCTTATCCTCTGCAACCAACAGCAAAAGGTGCTTTGAGTGCAGAATCTGCTTAATCTCGGAATAGAGAATCGTCGTTTGATAGCCTGCGGCTTCTACTTCCAGCTGATCTCTATAGAAACGGGTAATTCGTTCTAAGTTGTTGCCATATTTATCTGTCAACAGCTTAAAGGCCCTTTTGGCCTTGTTCCGAGGCATAAATATGTAGATCCATAGCACCACCAGGCACAAAACGATAAACTCTATTACTATGTAACCGAAACCCTGGTGCTGCCACAGCATGACAGCAGTCAGAGCCAGCCATGCCACAACTAACAGGATAACGGCCTTTTTCGCCAGCTTCCCATAGCTTTCCGCAGATACCCGCAGCATCCCTTCATAAAAGAGGTCTTTTGTGATCGTAAAGCGGTTTTCAGCAAGCGGCTCCATCACTCATCTTCCTCCATCTGAATCTGTCCAGGGAACCGCTCGTTGATTTGATCCTCAATGTGAAAAGCTTCATCCATGGGACGGTAGAGGATAAACACTGCCAAGTACAGGATATACCACATACTTAGGAAGGGAATCAAGAAGGCCGTCCAGGGCAGAAACAGGAACATAATCAGCCACCAAGCTGCCTGCAATACCGCTGCACCCAAAACCCTTCCCAAATGAAAGATGATAAAAAATATTGCGTTTTTTAACTGCAGGCTCACCCGTTGATCGAATAGAACGACCTGTGGCCACCAAACAGAGAGTACCATGAAAAAGAGGACGGCTGAAAGGAGCAGTATCGCAACGGTTCCAATGGTAATTGGCAGCTTTGCCCACCACAGAAGCGCACCGCTGAAAACGAGGAAGCCCAGGAAAACGCACTCTATGATACCAGGAAGGATGGCGGTGAGCCAGTTTTGACGCATGGACTTTTTGTAACACACCCACCAGTCACTTTTGTCATTTCTGAGCCGCCGCAGGATGATGTCGTACATACAGGCAACACCAGGGCCCGAAATCGCTCCGCCAATCACAGAAGCCGCCAGCATCACAAGGGCGCTGCTGGTCAGAATTGCGTACACCATGCCAAGCCCGAAGGGGAGCAGGAACACGAGTGTGATAAAGCCTACAAGGAAAAACTCTTTGAAGCTTTCTTCCAAAACCTCCCGGTATCTTGCGAAACCCACGGCGCGCCCAACGGTGAAACGATTTTTTTCATCTCGAAAAAAAAGGCCCATTTTGTACCCTCCTATTATCTGCTGTAGTGGAAACCGGCCAAAAACTGCTCAAGGATTTCTTGGGAATTTCCCTCAAAGTTGTCCGCACACACAAGCTCTACGCTGATCGCCCATTCATCCCGGGCGGCAAATGCCGCCGTGCCATGGGTGTAAGGATTCCCCTCACTCCCGGAAATGAGTGGGAGTACCTCGAAGTCCTGCCCGCCCAGAGATTTTGTATCGGCGTCCCCTGTTTCGTAAGACTGTTTCTCACGAGTGATCCACGTCTCCACTGCTTTCTTTGCGGCATCTGCGCTGCGGCACTCCTCTAAAAGAACATAGACCTGCGCATTGTAGACGATGGCCTCTTTGCCATCCGAGTTGACAAAGTCCTGTCCATCACCGGAGGTCCAAGTGGCGTAGTAGAGACCGGATACTGACAGAAGATCGTTGCTCTCGTTCAACGTGAATCCGTCCAGTGGTTCCACACCGATATAATCTGCAATTAACACCCAGTTTTTGTCCCAGCCGGGGGGCAGATCTTGCTCTGCGCTTGAGCAGCCGGTGAGCATCAACGCTGCCAGCAGCGCGAAGATCCAGATACGTTTCATCTCTGCGCTCCTTTCGTAATCACGGCCCAAAAGGCATCGTTTGCCTCTTGGCCCTCGCCCTGCTTCTCATCGTAAAAACACCGTCTGCCAATGTACAGATTTTCTAATGATTCCTGGTTCACGGCAAGCCCCGTCAGAACGGGACAGCCGCTCCAGCGAAACACCTTATCATCCACCTCAAAATCATCGTCTTTTGGTGGGGCTCCATCCGCCTCAGCAAAAATCTGATATGCGGTTTGGACGCCGACAGGATCCTCCACAATGAAAAAGTAACTTTCCGCGGCGGTTATGTCGGCGACAAGCACTACATCTGCGGCGTAGTTGTAGTATAAGGCGGTTTCTATATCGCCGCCGCGGTTCATGGCGTATTGACGCAGCTCCACCATGACGCGGCCATCGCCGTTCACATCCTCGCCCAAAGCGGCCAGCTCTGTTTCAAGGGCCGCGGCGGTTTCCTCCGGCAGTTCGCCGCCGCCAATATAGGCAAAGATGTAGTCCGGTTTGAGCTGACCAATCCCCAGTGCATTCCAAATCATGCTGCCGATAATCGACAGGACAACCACCCCAGCCACAATCCACCACTTATGGTAGTGGAACCAGTTGGCCCACCACTTTTTCCCCGTCAGAGGCGGAGACGGTTCATTTGGCTTGATATACTGGTATTTCTTTTTTAAATATTCGCTGGCCATGATGCCCTCCTATTTCCAGGTTGTCCCGCCATAGGCGTAGCTGACAGGGAGGCACAGGAGGGAAGGCGCCTGAAAGAGCTGTTTCTCCAGCAGCATATTGATACAGGTTTCAGCAATTTCCTCCACAGGTTGGACGATGGTGGAGCAGTACAGCTCCATGTCCCCGAAATGTCGGGTTCCATCAAAGCCGATGATCTGCACATCCTCCGGCACCCGCAGGTTCATACGCTTCAGCGAATTGATGATCTGATAGGCCAGCGAATCCGTAACACAAAAAATACCGTCAAAGTCCAGCCTGCCATCACGCATATGCTCCCGAAGGAAATCCTCAAAGGCAGCATAGGGGGTACCGTCGTCAACGATTTTCAGTGTATACGGGATGTCCAGCGCCTCGCAGGCGCTGACAAACCCGTCCTTGCGCTTGTTGGGCTCGTTTGTGAGCTTTGAGCCAATCCGCAAAAACGCCAGATTTTTGCAGCCGTTCTCCACCAGCTTCTCGGCGGCGAGACGGCCTCCACCGTAGTTGTCGCTGGACACGCATGAGATGCGGGCACCGAAATAGCGGTCAATGGAAATCAGCGGTATGCTGGCAGGGATCTGCAGATTGGGGTTATAGGACAGGCATATGATCCCGTCTACCTTCTGCTGCTCCGCCAGCAGGACGAACTCCTGCTCTTGCTGAGGGTCGTAATCCGTGGCGTAGAACAGCATCCTGTACTTTCGAGCGGCCAAAGCCTTGTTGATGGCGTTGACCAGCCGCACGAAAAACGGGTTGGTCAGGTTTGGCATCACCACCGCCACCAGGAAGGTCTTGTTGCTGCGCAGTCCCTTGGCATAGCTGTTCACGCGGTAGTCCAGCTTTTCAATGGCCTGCTCCACGCGGACACGATATTCCTCCCCTACAGGGAGTCCATTTACCACCTTTGATACAGTGCCCAGCGCCACGCCCGCTTCACGGGCTACGTCTTTCATGGTAGGGACAGGCTTCTGTTCCGGCATACGATCCACCTCAATTTCATGAATTCAACCGTGAAATATCGTTATATCTAAGTATAACCGCACACGTGAATTTTGTAAAGAGGAACACGGAATAATTTGAATCGCACAATACACAAAATGAAACGTTATTTTTTGTGCATATAAACAGTTTTAATAGTTTAGTAACAGTTTTTCCAAAAAACTATTGACTGCACTCGGCTTGCTGTGTTACTGTTAGGACGCTTAATAAATATCGTTTCTCAACAACCGCTCAGACTCGGGTACAGGCTGGTGACCCGGCCCCAGACTGAACGGCCGCACCCAGTACCCCGCGAGCAGTAATTCTTAAAAGAGGAGGGATACCCCGCGTGAGCAACTTAAGAAAAGCGACAAAGGGTGATGCTGCCGCAGTCGCAATTAGGCCCCACGGTAAAACGCTGGGCAAGCGGATTGCCGAGAACTGGCAGATGTATCTGCTGTTGCTGATCCCTATTGTCATTACTGTCATTTACAAGTATGTCCCCATGTATGGCATACAGATCGCCTTCCGCGATTATAAACCCGGTCTTGGTTTTTTCAAAAGCAAATGGGTGGGCTTTGACTGGTTCGAGCGGTTCTTCACAGCCCCTACCTTCCGCCGGATGATTGTCAACACCGTGAAACTGAGCGTGTTCAGCCTGCTGTGGAGCTTCCCGGTGCCCATCATTCTCTCGCTGGCAATCAATCAGCTTCGGTTCAAACGCTTTAAGAAGGTAGTCCAGACCGTCTTGTATGCCCCGCACTTTATCTCTATCATGGTTGTCTGCGGTATGATCCGCATCTTCCTAAGCCCCTATGGCGGCTTGGTCAACCTGCTCCTCGGTACGTCCATCGACTTCATGACCGTTCCCGAGGCGTTCCGCACCATCTACATCGCCTCCGGCATTTGGCAGGATGCCGGCTGGGGCTGCATCATCTACCTGGCCACCCTGTCCGCTGTTGACCCGGGGCTTTACGAGGCGGCCAAGATCGACGGCGCGTCCATGTTCCAGCGCATCCTCAACATTGATGTGCCCGAGCTGCTGCCCATGATCATCCTCCAACTCATTATGGCGGCCAGCGGCATCATGAGCGTGGGCTTTGAGAAGGTTTTCCTGCTCCAGACCCAGCTCAACAAAGTGACCAGCGACGTCATTGCAGTGTATGTCTACGAGCAGGGCATTGTGGACCACGCCTACAGCTACTCCACGGCAATCGGCTTGTTTAACACGGTTATCAACATTATCCTGCTGATTATCGTGAATAACATTGCCAAAAAGGCCGCTGACGTCAGCTTTGTGTAAGGAGGTGCGGGGAATGAAAAGTAAAACCGGCTCCGGCCTGTCCGACAAGGCCAGCGACATCATCCTCGTGATTATGTGCGCGGTGATCATGCTGATCATTGCCTACCCTCTGTACTATGTCATTGTCGCCTCCGTATCTGACCCATACGATGTGTACGCCGGCAAGACCTTCCTGCTGCCCAGCCAGTTCACTCTGGAGGGCTACAGCGCCGTCTTTGCCAACTCTGACCTGTTCAACGGCTTCTTTAACTCGGTGAAGTACACCATCATCGGCACCCTTTACTCGGTCATCACCGTGTACATCACCGCCTATCCCCTCAGCCAGAGGGATTTGCCCGGCCGGAAGTGGATCAGCATCTTTTTTGTCATCACCATGTACTTCGGTGGTGGCCTGATCCCCACCTACCTGGTGGTTCGGGATACCGGCTTGCTGAACAATATGTGGGCGCTGTTCCTGCCCGGTGGCGTAGGCATGGGCAATGTCATTATCGTGCGCAATTTCTTTGAGAACAACGTGCCCAAAGAGCTTACCGAGGCGGCGGAGATCGACGGCGCCAGCAAGATGACCGTTTTCCTGCGCATCGTGGTTCCCCTCAGCCGCTCCATCATGGCCGTGATCGTGGTGTTCTCCATGGTGGCCTTCTGGAACGACTGGTTCACCGCCCTGATCTACCTGCAAAAAGAGCAGTACCCCTTCCCGCTGGTGCTGCGCGGCATCCTCATCACCACCGAGGCCATGAGCAGCATGACCAGCAACATGGGCTACGCCGAGGCCAACCGTATGACCGAGCTGGTGAAGTTCGCCTCCATGATTGTGGCGGCCACCCCCATGCTGATCATCTATCCCTTCGTCCAGAAATACTTTGAGCAGGGCTTCATGACCGGCGCAGTCAAGGGTTGAGCCGTACAAGCCATCATATGCAGTGAAAATTCTTAATAAAGGAGCAACGACGATATGAAAAAGTTCTTGAAACGGATTGTGAGTCTCTCCCTGGCGTCGGTCATGGCGCTGGGCCTCATCGCCTGCGGCAGCGGCGGCGACACCAAGCGCGGCGACGAGACCCAGACCGACTTTCTCGTGGTGGGCGGTATGTCTACCCTTAGCAGCGGCAACGACAGCAACCCCGTGCTGATGAAGCTGGCGGAGGATGCCGGCGTCGAGATTGAGTGGGATCTCATGAGCGACTCCCTGGGGGAGAAGGTCGGCGTACTCATCGGCGGCAACCAGCTGCCCGACGCCTTCATTGCCGTGAACTTCAGCGCCACCGACATCAATGAGTACGGCGAGGACGGCACCTTTATCGACCTGACCGAGTATATCACCCCTGAAACCATGCCCAACCTGTCCAAGATCCTGGAAGATCATCCTGAGATCAAGTCCGCCATCACCCAAGCCGACGGCAAAATCTACGGTCTGCCCTCCGCCGAGATGATGGGTACCGCCGCCGTGGGTGCGGAGGACGACATGAGCATTTATTCCATCCCTGAATTCTCCATGATCAACAAGACCTGGCTGGATGAACTGAACCTGCCTGTCCCCACCAACCTGACTGAACTCCATGATGCCCTGGTGGCCTTCAAAGAGAATGATATGGCCGGTGGCGGGCAGACCATCCCCATGTCCACGGGCTATGACCAGTGGTGCTGGGGGCAGGAGATCTTCTATGCCGGCTTCGGTTTCACCAACTTCACCAGCGATGTCTGCGCCGACCTGGTGGCCAACCCTGATGGCACTGTGGAATTTGTCAGCGCCACTGAGAAGTACCGCGATGCGGTCAGCTACTTCCACGACTGGTACGCCGAGGGCCTGATGGATCTGGAGATGTTCTCCCAAAGCATCAGCCAGTTGATCTCCAAGGTATCTCAGGGCCGCGTAGGCGTGACCACCTGGTGGTACATCGAGGAGATTGCGGGCGAACACGCCGATGACTTTGTGTTCCTGCCGCCCATGTACGGCCCCGAGGGTACCGAGTATGCCAGCACCCGCAATGTTACCGTCCGTGCCGGCACCCCCATCAGCTCCGGCAACCTGAACATCACCAGTGCCTGCGGCAACCCCGAACTGCTGTGCAAGTACTTCGACCAGTGGTATGATCCCGAGGTGGTCATGCAGCTCCAGTACGGCCCCATCGACGTCTATTTCACCGGGAAGGATGCCAACGGCGTCTGGCAGGTCATCACCGAGGACGAAGCCCAGTCCAAATTTGGCAAGAGTTCCGGCGAGTTGAAGGGCCAGTACGAGGTTTACGGCCCCCGCCTGATCCTGCCCGAGTACTACAACAGCGTGTTCTACATGGAGGATCGCGCCACTGAGCGCCTGAACGATCTGATGAACGAGTGGATGCCCTATGTGGACAGCACCGTGTTTTATCCCGCCGATGTTACCTTCACCAATGAGGAGCTGGAGACCATCAGCCGTTACAAGGCTGACTTTACCAGCCAGGTCGCGGAGTACGAAGGCACGTGGCTGAAAAATGGCGGCCCCACCGATGACGAGTGGAACGCCTACCTCCAGATGCTGGAGGACAGCTGCGGCATGAGCCGCCTGCTGGAGGTGTATCAGTCCGCCTACGACCGCTATATGGGCAAGTAAGTTTTTCCCACGCGAAGGGATGCCTTCTTCCTTCTTCACCCAACCGGGCCGGACTCCCGGCCCGGTTGGGTTTTATAAAGCACAGAAATATGTCATCCCACCGATCACATATTTGTATGCTTTAGTCCAATCACTATTTTGGTCAAATGGAGGTAGTTGAAATGATCAGCGATGTCTTACAGAAAGCCCGGGACTTTGAGGCCCAGTACGGCCCCCACATCCCCGACAGTGAGCGTCCCGCTTTCCACGCGACTCCCACCATCGGCTGGATGAACGACCCCAATGGTTTCTCATTTTTTCAGGGGGAATGCCACCTGTTCTACCAGTACCATCCTTACTCCAACGAGTGGGGCCCCATGCACTGGGGGCACCTCAAGACGAAAGATTTCATCCGCTGGGAGCGTCTGCCCTGTGCTCTGGCCCCAGACGAGGAGTACGACGCCTCCGGCTGCTTCTCCGGCGGTGCGGTGGAGCTGCCTGATGGGCGGCAGCTCCTGATGTATACCGGCGTCCAGCGCCACCACGATGCCGAAGGATTTATTCAAGACGTTCAAACCCAGTGTATCGCCATCGGTGATGGGGTGGACTATGAGAAATATTCCCTCAACCCTGTGCTGTCCAAAAAGGATCTGCCTAAGGGGGGCAGCGCCATCGACTTCCGGGATCCCAAGGTCTGGCAGGGTGAGGACGGTATGTATTACGCGGTTATCGGTAACCGCACTGAAGATGACAGTGGGGCTATCCTCCTCTATCAAAGCCGCGACTGCCTGGAGTGGGAATTTGTTCGCACGCTGGACCGCTGCCATAACCAGTACGGCCGGATGTGGGAGTGCCCGGATTTCTTCGAGCTGGATGGCAAGCAACTTATCCTCACCAGCCCCCAGGACATGAATCCCATCGGGTTGGAATTCCACGCGGGCAACTGTACCCTGTGCCTGATGGGCCGTTATGACCCCGAGAGCGGATTCACCCGGGAGCGGGTGCAGGCCATTGACTACGGCCTGGACTTCTATGCTCCGCAGACTCTGCTGGCCCCGGACGGGCGTCGTATCATGATTGCTTGGATGCAGAACTGGGATACGGTGGGGAGTAAGCCCTCCCATTGCCGCTGGTTCGGGCAAATGACCCTGCCCCGGGAGTTATCCATTGAAAATGGACGCCTCTACCAGCGGCCCGTTCGGGAGCTGGAAACATACCGGCGCAACCCTGTGATCCACCATCATATCCTGGTCAGCGGGGAAACAAACCTGCCCGGTGTCCAGGGCCGGGTTCTGGATATGACGGTTACAGTCAAGCCTATGGGGCCCAATTCCTATCGTTGGTTCCGGCTCCATGTGGCCAAAGACGGCCAGCATGACACCATCATTCGTTACAAGCCGGACGAGAGTACCTTAAAAATTGACCGTTGCCGCAGCGGCCTGCCGCGGGACATTGTCCACACCCGCAGCTTTTTGGTGCAGCCGCGGGATGGGGAGATTAAGCTCCGGGTGGTGTTGGATCGCTTCAGCGTGGAGGTGTTTGTTAACGATGGTGAGGCGGCAGCCAGCGCAGTGATCTACACCCGGCAGGAAGCAGATGCAATCACCTTCGAGGCAGGAGGTCAAGTGCTGGTGGATGTGGAGAAATACGACATTTCAACAAGCCTGTTGTAAATCTGCAGAGTACATAATAACAGCCGGGAATGCTAAAAAATTCGCACAGGAAACCACTCCATGCATCGTGCTGTCAGTTGCTATTTGATCCGATAAAGATTAGAGGATAAACTCCCGTTTTCCCTCCAGCGTCTGGCTTTCTCCACCAGCCCCGCCCTTACCAAATCATCCAGTGCCCGCTTTACGGTCGAGCGGGACAGGCTCACCCCGGCGGCAATCGTCTTGATCCCCGGCCAGCAGGTACCCTCCTTGTTAGCGTGATCCTTCAGGTAGATGTACACCGCCTTGGCCCGGTGGCCCAGCTCCTGGTCATTGTAGATGGACTCATAGTAGGCCAAGATATCACCCTCCTTCCACGGGCGGCGGCCCATCCTGTTTTTTCAGGGAATCAGGGATCGTTGCCAGCGGCTGACCGTATTCCTTCTCCCGTTTCCAGTTATGTCTGGCCTCTTTCTGCCCAGCCTGCCCTCCGTGCGGAGATAAAGGCGCTTGTGGAGATATTAGCCGCCTCGAAAAAGGCTCTGCGAGAAGTACAAAATAAATCAGAATGAGAGAGAGGGGCTACGCACCAAGCGCGGCCCCTCTTTTTAAGGAAGTGCCTTTACTTTTCGATAAAATGTACTGGGCTTCATATCAAGCCGTCGCATAGCCTCCGCTGCTGTGATCCTTCCCTCCCGCCATTGAGCCGCTACCTGGGGAAGCTCTGAACGCTCGATAGGCTTCCGGCCTTTGTAGATCCCCTTCTCCTTGGCAATGGCAATCCCTTCCCGCTGGCGCTGTAGAATGTACTCCCGTTCCAGTTCGGCCACCGTCCCAAAGATGGTCAGCATAAACTTTCCTGTGGGTGTGGTGGTGTCGATGGCCTCCTTTTGGGAGACAAATTCCACCTGTTTGTCGGTCAGCTGCTCCACCAGCTCCAGCAGGTCACGGGTATTCCGGGCAAAGCGGCTGATGGATTCCACGATCACTGTATCTCCCTGCCGCACATAGGTGAGCATCTTCCGCAGCTCTGTCCTGTCTGCATTTTTGCCGCTGGCCCGGTCAATGTAGAGCTGGTCAACGCCCGAGCTCTGCATCAAAACCTCCTGACGCATGGTGTTCTGTTCCTGTGTGCTGACCCGGACATATCCAATTTTCAAAATACAGTACACCCCTTTCCTTTTCCCGATTTCTGTGGTAGACTATCGCACAGAAGGTGATTTCTATGACGAAAAAGCAGGAAGCGTTACTTCCCGAATTACTGCAAAACTTCATCATGTCCTCCCAGATGGAGGGCCTTGCGGTCAGCGACGCCGTCCAGTCTATGTGCCTGTCCGTGCTGAATGGAGAGCGCACCTTGGAGGACTGCCTATACCAACTCAACGCCAAGTACAGCGAGGGATAGGATCATGGCATACAGCATTGATTCCAGCAGCGACGGTTGCTATCCCGGCACCTCTGTATTGGTCAATAAGCTGGGCATACAAAATCAGGCCCAGCTGGACGAAAACGAAACGCTGATCGTCGGCGTAAAAAGCCTCCAATTTGAGCTTGCCCCATTTCCGGAACCGCTGGACTTCAATTACTATAAGAAGCTCCATCGTTTTTTGTTTGACGAGCTGTATGAGTGGGCCGGAGCTGTACGGGGTATTGACCTGAGCAAGCAGCGCACGCGCTTCTGTCCGGCCAGTGAAATTGAATCCTTGGCTGGACGTATGTTTTCCCGGACTGAGCAGATGGATTTTCTCTGCGGCTTGCCGCGTGAAGATTTTATCGCAGAGCTGACGGACTTCTATTCCAGCGTCAACTATCTGCACCCTTTCCGAGAAGGCAACGGCCGAACCCAGCGGTTATATTTTCGCCAGCTGGCACAGCGGGCCGGATACAAGCTGGACTTTGCCGCCGTTGACAGCGACCGCATGATGATTGCTACCATCCACGCGGCCAGCGGCGTGGAGGAAACCCTGCGCACCCTTTTCGATGAAATAATAACCCCATGAAACGAGTTTTCCCAATAGGGTCGGTTTCAGGAATGGCATATGCCAAAACCCTGAAACCGACCCTATTGGGATATTTTTCGACTGTGCCGTTAGGGTACACCCTATTGGCACAACTCAATATACCCCAAAGTCCGCCATGATCTCTCGGATGCAGTTCTCCCGGTAGTGGTCATCATGAATCAGTTCCTCCAAGTCCATAGCATCATACCCCGCGTCGATCAGCAGCCGAAGCTCCCGCTCTGATACTCCATGGCGTTTGCCGTATTCCAAAACCATCTCCATGTAATCATCATGCTCCGGCTCGATAGGCGCTGTCTGGCTGTGCCAGATCCAGTCGCAAAAATATCGCGGCCTCCACAAGTGGGTGTCATCGAATCGGGTGACGGTACGCTGTCCTTGGGCATCAATCGCCATGATGTCACCTTGGGTAATAGGGATATAGGTTTGGCGCAGCTTGGACAGCCTCAAATTATCCAAAGCCATGTCCAAGATTTCGTCTGTAGACGCATAGAGATAGCAGCCCAGACGGGGCAGGAAGCGAATGGTCAGCGGGTTGTTTCCTCGGACAAAGCACATCGTGTTTTTAGCGTCCAGCACTGTGATTGTGAACGTACCGTCCAGAGCCTCGGCCATTCGGCACAGGATGGTAGCGGACAGCTCACCATACTTCTCAATCAGCTGAACCGCCACATAGCTGTCTGTCTCGACTTTTGTGATGGGAAGATGCTGGGAGTGCCGAAGCGTCTGGTCGTTGTAGAGCACACCATTGTGGGCCAGGGCAAAGCCCGTCCCTCCCGCTCGGCCGGGAAACAGGTGATTGTTATAATTTTTGGATGCCGCGCCTTGGGTGGTCATACGGGTATGGCCCATGAGATACCGGGTCTCCGCAGCAATCCGCCAACGCATCTTGCTTGCAGGTCTGGGCGCTTTCTGAATCTGGATAGTCCCATTCTGTATATAGGCAACGCCGCTGGCATCGGTGCCGCGAAGTTGCGCAGCATTGGCAAGTTCCCGGAAAATTGTACGCCGCTGGACAGGGGTGAGCCTTCCTTGGAAATCCAGCAAGCCAAAGATGGCGCACATGGTCACACCTCCTCAGTGGCGGTTACGGGTTCACTGACATACAGCCGCCGCTCTTTGAGATACTGCACCAGCTCCGGGGCCGTACAGCCCGCCGCAAAGTCCGTCTAGGTCAGCTCCTGCATCTCCCCATCGGTCAAATAAAGCGCCACATCACAGATGCGGTCAACCATCTGCAATGTGGCAAGTAAGGTATTGAGCTTTAACGTTCCCCGGAACATCCGGAACTCCACTGTGCTGTAGTTGGTGAGGTTTACGCACTTATACCGCTGATAGTGCTCCTTTTTGGCGTTATCCAGTACCGCTTTGGGATCGTCCTTCCGGCCATACCGCGCCGCCCACTGCTCCATTTGCGAGCGGGAACGGCGGCTGAACCGTAGTAGCTCGTTCCAGTGATTTTCCACAAAGAACAGGATGCGGGCGATCACCTCCTCCTGTTCCGCATCGGTGTCACCAAATGCAGAGCGGTTGATGTGGACATGGAGGCCGCAGGTACAGGCTTTGTGGCTGGTGTAGCCCATATGCAGAGCCTCGGATGCCACATCGGCCCAAGGCATCTCGGCCATGTGATAGGCCAGCGTCATGGGATGGGTGACGATCTCCATACCGTCATCCAAAGAACCGTCATGTTTGATGTAGATGTGCTCATGGCCGCTCCTGTTGGCAATGTCCAGCAGCTGGCAGGCCCGGTCATTTCGCTCTCCGGCCCCGTCGATTTCCAGCTCTACGCCAAAATAGCGTTCACCACCGCCATAGAAAAAGGTTTCTTCTGTCATTGGTTTTCCTCCTTAGTCAAGTGGTCGATGGCCGTGCAGAGCAGCGCAGCCACAGCAGCTACAAGGCCACTCAGGACTTTATCTTGGATGCCCTTCCCTCCGTCCATCATCACCCCAAGCCGCAAACGTCTTGGAGCAGCTGATCTACCAGCTCCAGAATGATTCCGCGGATAACCAGCAAAAGTGCTTTCAGCATGATTTTTCTCCCTCACTTTCTTGAAAATGATAGGACACCGGGTAAGCGTCAAATTTCCTGGTGTCTTGCACAAGAATATGGGATGTGAGAAAATACAATAGAGTCCAATGAAGTGCCA
>ERZ808051.1044-NODE-1044-length-21769-cov-4.048128_pt1 | contig 21769 bp, 16 predicted proteins | sample MGYA00380199_ERZ808051 | MGnify/ENA primary metagenome ERZ808051 (study PRJEB31490, sample SAMN06133391) | mouse gut metagenome | isolation source: J11 | host: mice | place: China: Chengdu | collected 2015-05 ...
CATAGCTTCGGGGACGTAGCGGGAGCGGCCACGGAAATGACGCAAAACTCAGAGGTACCGCCTGCGCTATGGGCGCCGGAGATAGAACCAGGGTAGCCTGCGAAAGACGGCAACATGACCGGGAGGTGGAATATGGTAGGAAAAAACAGAGCAGAAAAGCGTGGGCTGCCAGGATTGTCTCTGTGGGCGCTGCTTGCAAGGGGCAGCTTTTACAAGGTGCTTGCGGTGGCGCTTTTGATGGCGGTGGCGGAGGTGCCTTTATTTTACCGCACGCTTAGAGGGGACTGGATTGCGGGTTTTGAGATAAAGATAGAGGAGAGTCATATCCATCTTGTGTTTCTGGCAGCGCTGGGGGCAGTGTATTTTCTGCTGATTCGGATGAATAGGGTTTTGGACAATGAGGGACGGTATACGGCGATGCGGCTTCAGTTGTCCCAGGGGAGCATTTTTTGGATTCGGACGGCTTACGATGTGTTTTGCCTGCTGATGCTGTTTGCGGTGCAGGCAGGGCTGGCGCTGTGCTTCGCGGAAAGCTACAGGCGCACCCCGGGGATGCCGCAGGGGTCCCAGACGGTATTCCTGGCCTTTTACCGAAACGACTTTCTTCACGGCGTGCTGCCCATGGCGGATCTGGGGAAGTGGGTGCGGGGCGGGCTGATGCTTCTGGCAATGGGCATGGATGAGGCCGGAGGCATCGGGAAACGGTATCGGACCACTCAGGTTTCCGTGTTCCTGATGTCCGCCGCCTGGTTCGCGGTTCCGGCAGGGGTTACCTGGCAGGATACGGTGTGCTGCTTTGTCTATGTGGTGGTGATTGGGGTGGATTTGCTGGAGCTCTATCGGTGCTGCAGGTCCCGGGAACGTATGGAAGTCTGTATGGGGAATATGGGGAACCGGACTTAAAGCCGGCGGAACCGGGAGGGCCTGCGGAATGAAGACAGCCGAGAACCGGGAAGAAAACCGTGGAATGAGAAAATTCGGGCAATCATCGGAAGCGCCGGATGCGGCAGGAGACAGGCATATATTGACTGCCAGATTCCGGGTATCCGGCGGCAGAACGAAAAAGGCGGGAGGGGATGGCGCCATGAAGACTTTGAGGAAAATCCGGAGGCTGTGGACGCAGCTGTGGCAGTGGTTTCCGCCGGGATATGAATTTGTATGGGAGAGGAATACGGCGGCAGTGCTGCTGGCCCTGCCTGTGGTGCTGAGCCTGCGGTATTTCGGAAAGCTGCGGGAGGCTGTGGAGTGGCTGTACTATGTGGACGGGGACCGGGGCAGGGTATTGCGGCCGGACGGGGTGGCAAAGCCTTTCCTGGAGCTGGCGGGGGAGTATGGGGGACTTTTCGTTCCGTATTTCCTGTTTCTGGCTATTATGGCGGCTTTCCACTACGCCTATTATCACCGGGAGACGAAGAGCATCTATCTCATGCGCCGCCTGCCCCGCAGAAGCGTATTGGTGGCCAGCTGTGTCCGGGCGCCGCTTCTGGGTATGGCCGTGGGAGCGGCGGCAGAGGCGGTGCTGGGTGTGATTTATTACGGAATCTATCTGCTGGTAATGCCCGGCGTATGCGCGCCCGGTTTTTGGTAGGCAGGGCAGAGGCGGGTTTAAGAATGGATGGAGCTGTTGTTGTCAACATCCGGCATGGTTTGCCGGAGGGCTTTTGAGGCGGGGAAACGCGATGGCACGGATAGGTGCCGCGTATGACAGGTGGTCATTATCATAGGAGCGGTGGGAGAGGAGACGGACGGGCATCCATCCGCGGAGGAGAGGCATCGCAATAAGACAGTGGATTTTATAAACAGAAAGGAATCGCTATGCTGGAAATCAAGGCACTGAACAAGACATACTTTGACAGATTGGGGTCCAGACAGGTTCTGTTCGATGTGAATCTGGCAATTGGGCCGGGAGAGATCGTAGGCCTGTTTGGGGAAAACGGCGCAGGAAAGACTACGTTGATGAAATCAATTCTGGGCTTCCTGTCCTATCAGGGGGAAATCCTGCTGGACAATAAGCCCATTGACAGAAGCAATATTGCAAGGCTGTCCTTTGCCACCTGCGAACACTCCTTTTTCCCCAATCTGACGCCGGATTCCCATGCGGAATTTTATGGGATGCATTTCGGCAGGTTTCGCAGAGAGCGGTATGAGACTTTGATGGAGTTTTTTGAGCTGCCCAGGCGGACGGCATTGAAAGGGTATTCCACAGGGCAGAAGAATCAGTTCGAGGTGATCATGGCTCTGTGCCAGGGGGCGGAGTATATTCTGATGGATGAGCCTTTTGCGGGAAATGATGTGTTCAACAGAGAGGATTTTTACAAGGTGCTGCTGGGGATTCTGGAGCCGGAGGAGACGGTGTTTTTGTCCACCCATCTCATCGAGGAGGTGGAGCGGTTCATCGGACGGGCGGTGCTGCTTAAGGGGGGCAGGATAGCGGGGGATGTGTCCACCCTGGAGCTGGAGGAGCGGGGCAGCACCCTGTTGGAATACGTGAAAGAGACCTACGGATACCGCGCCGACCGGGTGAGCAGGGCTTTGGGAGAGCTGACGGGCGGGGGCAGGACTTGAGCGGAGGTTCGTATGTGACAGGAGTATCCGGGGTAGAGTGCAAGCTTTGGCAAGATGCCTGCAGGGGCACGGAGAGCAGAGGCCGGGCATAAGGGAAAAGGTAAGGCGGGGAAAGGTATGAAGAAAAGCTTATTTGTTTCGCTGATATGTATGGGATTGGCACTGTTTTCCATTTTCTTTGCATGGAGGAGGGTGGATGAGGAGAAAGAGAACGTGGTCATCCGGGAGGAGGTGCTCTCCGGGGATCGGGCCGCGGCCCAGGGCGTGTCCCTGCACATTGCTTCCCACTGGAACCGGCAGCTGCTGTGGGATACGGAATATACCATCGGCAGCGGAAAAGGGGCAAAAAGCGTCTGCTCCTTTGTGCCGGGGCAGGTAGCGTGGGAATGGACGCCGCACCCTTGCGCAAGGGCGGATTTCCCCGGCGGATATGGGATTAGCTTCGGCGTCCCTGTTGCAGAGGAGGGATTTCCGGATGATCCCCAGACGCCCTATCCGGAGATCATCCGGGCGGTCGCCGGGCGCACTGAAGCGGGTGAGACCCGGGAAGAGACGGTCCGGGTGGGAGATTACCGGGAATATTACCCCATGAGTTTTGACATAGAGGGCACTTCCGTGGAATATCAGGGGGACTATGGTCAGATTTCGGACTATCTGACGGAGCTGTTTTGCGTCCCTGTGGCGGAGGATAGGATAAAGATTACCGTGGAGAAGAGCCGGACAGGGGAGATTGTTTCCTGTAAAGCGGAATCCGTATGGGATGAGGGGAGCGTTGGGATTGCCGGCGCGTCGGCTTTTGGCAAGGCAGGGGCCTACTATGCTTTCTGCCTGGAAAATACCGCTACATCCCGGCAGGCCCACCGGGGCGAGAACTGCGGTCTGTTCTGGCTTCCCTTTGAGGAGGGGGAGGGCTGGGTCCGTGCGGACCTGACGGGGATGGAGAGAGTGTGTCCGCTGCCTGAGGGAACGGTACCGGCAGGGCTGCTGTGGGAGGAGGAAAAGAGCCGTCTGTATATTGCCGTAAAAGAAGAAAATGACTACGCACTCCTGGTTTATCGCCTGGACCAAGGGACGCCCGCCCTGACTCAGAGGGTGGCGTTAGGCCAGGAAAGGCTTTTTGCCGGGGAGGAAGCGGCGGAGAAAGGGGTGTATCTGCCGGATATAGACACGGAATTAGAGCTTGTGGCTCCCGGTCTGTGCGCCATGTCCCGGGAGGACGGGGGGCTGTTGATGACCTGGCGGGACAATGGATTTTCCTTTGTGACCGAGACTGACGGGGAGTGGAGGCTCTGGTGCAGCGGTCAGTTTCCGGAGCAGCCCCAGGAGGAATATGTGGGCACAGGGCATGGGTGGATGCGAAATCACCTGTTTCCTATGGAGCGGGAATGCCTCTTTGACGGGGAAAGGCTGGTGCTGGCTGCCTTTGAGGACTGGGACAGCCTGAATGTGCTGCTGGCAGTCTATGACCGGGAGGGGGAGCTGTATTCCGGCCTGTACAGCTACGCCGGGGACGGCGTGGATTACGGATATTTCTCCCATGGAAATTATAAAACCCAGTTGCAGCCCCAGGGCAGGAGTTCCCTTACCTTTCTGGAGGAACAGACACTGCCGGCTGTGTATGTCCGGGGGACAGGGGAGGCGGTGAAAGCTTTAGAACTGCGGGACAGGTGAGAGTCATATCAAAAAATTCCAGAAAAACATCCCGCGGAATCAATATATTTAAGGAAACAATTGTAAAATTGATGTAATATCATAAGTAATATTTCCTTACCAAAAATCCGCTGCATGTTATGAAATGTCCGCTTTATCCGTACCATGACAGATGAAACGGCTTATGGCGGCAGACTAAGGTCAGCCGGGCGACTGTCGCGGAACGGAACAGGAGGTGGTGGCAGATGTTTGAGGAATTTGACAGGATGAACCAATGGGAGCTTCGCAGCAGTGGCGATCAGCTAAAGGATTTTATCTTTCGACTGCAGGAGGAAAAGTTTGCCCAGGGGGAGAGGAAGCGGGAACAGATTTCCACCCTGGAGGGACTTAAAAAGCACAGGGAGGAGATGAGGAGGCGCTTCATCGAGGAAATGGGAGGGCTTATAGAGGAGGTGGGCCCTCTGCGGGCAAGGGTGACGGGGAAGCGGGAAGAGAAAGAATTCACGCTGGAAAACATTATCTTCAACTCCTATTCGGATATCTACGTGACTGCCTCCCTGTATCTTCCACGGGGAGCCGGTTTCCCTGGTCCGGCAGTTCTGTTCGTCTGCGGCCATTCGGAAAACGGCAGAATGTATGATGAGTACAGCGTGGTCTGTCAGACTTTGGCCAGAGCCGGGCTGATTGTATTTGCCATTGACCCAACGGGTCAGGGCGAGAGATCCAATTATTATGACCCGGAAAAAGGGGTATATCTGGTGCAAAGAGCCTGCGACGACCATGATTCCTGCGGTACGCCTGCGGTGGCCACCGGAATGTTCCTGGAAAGGTATTTTCTGTGTGACGCCATGCGTGCGGTGGACTATATGCTGACGCGGCCGGAAATCGACCCGGAGCGAATCGGCATCACCGGCAATTCCGGCGGCGGTACCACAACCGTAGCCATGATGGCCTGTGATGACAGGATAGCGGCTGCCGCCCCGGGGACGTTCGTGACCACCCGCAGGGAGATTATGTACAGCGGACAGCCGCAGGATTCGGAACAGATATGGCCGGGCGCCACGGGATTTGGCTTTGACCATGTGACGGCTTTTTTGATATTTGCGCCCCGCCCGGCAGCTATTCTGGCGGTGGATTACGATTTCTTTCCCATTGAGGGAACCCTGGAGACTTTTTCGGCGGCCAAGCGTTTTTATGGGATGTACGGCCGGAATGAGGGAATCCGCCTCTATCGGGATAAGGATACACACAGGTATACCCGCCGCCTTGCGGTCCATGCAACGGAATTTTTTACCGAGGTTTTCCTGGGGAAAAAGGCAGCGATAACCAATGGTGACATTAGGCCGCTGCCGGAGCGCGCCCTGACTGCCACGGTAAGCGGCAATGTAAAAGGAGAGATTCCAGGCGCGGGAACGCTTCAGGAACGGATACGGGAATCCGCAGCCCGGCTGCGGGAGGAACGCATGGCGCTTCCGGAGGAGGTGCGCCTGGCTAGGGCAAGGCAGTGGCTTTGGGAAAAGGTGGGGAAAGAAAGGAAGCCTGCAGCGTTTCATATCCGTGTGCTTGCGCCGGAGGACACCGTGGATGCCGGCTGGAATAGCGGAAAGGACACGAAAGCAGGGGGCAGTAAGGAGGCCGGAATAAAGGGCGGCAAGGAGGCCGGCTCCGCGAAAGACGAGGAGGCCGGCAGGCACAGGTGCTGCAGCATAAGCTGGTGGACGCAAAGGAGGCTGATCTGCGCAGGCAATCTGATAAAGGCTGCGGAATACAGCCGGACAGAGCATCTGCCCGCCACCATCGCCGTCTGGCCGGAGGGAACCAGGAAAATCAGCAGGCATGCATCGTGGATCCGCAGGCAGTGCCGGGCGGGCCGACAGGTTTTGGTGCTGGACGTGCCGGGGGTGGGAAGTCTGGAGCAGTATCCCCTGATTCAGGGGATGCCCTACAAGGAACGCTTCGGAACCCTTTACCGGCTCTGTACCGACCTGATTTATGCAGGTGACAGCATGGCGGCCATGCACTGCTATGACGTGCTGCGCGCCATCGAGATGCTGGGAGCGGAGTTTGGCATAGAGGAACAGGACATCACGCTGTATTGTCAGGGACAGGACGGTGTGTATGGCATCGTGGCAGGTTTCCTCAATGAAAAGGTAAAGATGGAATACGGCGAAGATTTACTTTTAAATGTAGAAAAGGAAATAATAGGCACAGAGGTATTTTGCTATGACAATACCTTAAGCCTGATGATTCCGGGGATGCTGCAATACTTTGATTATGAAGAGCTGCTCCGATGAAAGGCTGGCTTCCGATTCCCTGTTTGGGTTAGGGCAGAGCAGCGCAATTTACAGCCGGCCTTTTCGGGGAGCAAGGCAAAGGACGAGGGGCAAACCTTTCTGTGAAAGAAGAGCGCCGTGAGGCCGGCGGGTTTTATCAGCCCTGCCAGGGGATGGGGGGACAGAAATGATTACGAAAATCGTCAACGGAAAAATCATATCCCGCAGGGGAATCGTCAGGAACCGGTGTCTTTATTACGGAGGAAAGGAAATCATCGCCGTCACCGATGAGCCCAGGCCTTATGACAAGCTCATAGATGCAGGGGGACAGTATGTCTCGCCGGGATTCATAGACATCCATGTACATGGGGGAGGCGGCTATGACTTTATGGACGGCGGTACACAGGCCATTGTAAAGGCGGCGGATTTTCATCTCGCCCACGGCACCACCAGCATGATGCCCACATCCCTGGCCTCTTCCCGGGAGACATTGACCGCGTTTTTGGAGGACCTGCGCAGGGTGATGGAATCCCATGCCGCAAAGGGCAATCTCCTGGGCGCCCATCTGGAGGGCCCCTATTTCTCCCCCCGGCAAAGCGGCGCCCAGAATCCGGCTTATATCAAAACTCCGGATCCGACGGAATATGAGGAAATCATCCGCCTTTACGGGGATGTGATCCGGCGTTGGAGCTTTGCGCCGGAGCTGGAGGGCAGCGGGGAGTTCTGCAGGAGGCTGGGGGAGAACGGCATCCTCTCTGCCATTGCCCACAGTGACGCGGTTTATGCGGATGTGGAGAAAGTGTACGGCTTAGGCTGCCGCCTGGTGACACATTTGTATTCTGGCATGTCGTCAATTACCCGCTGCAACGGATACCGTAGGCTGGGGGTGGTGGAATCGGCTTATCTGCTGGAGGATATGGCAGTGGAGGTGATTGCGGACGGCAGGCATCTCCCGCCGGAGCTTTTGAAACTCATCGTAAAGTGTAAGGGTACAGAGCACATTTGCCTTGTGACGGACGCCATGCGGGGGGCGGGTATGCCGCAGGGGCCATCCATGCTGGGAAGAAAAGGGGAGGCAATGCCCTGTATCATTGAGGACGGCGTGGCAAAGCTTACGGACAGGACTTCCTTTGCGGGAAGCGTGGCCACCGCGGACCGGCTGGTACGGACAATGGTTCGGGAGGCGGGCGTAGGGCTTGAAGCGGCGGTAGGGATGATGACGGCCGTTCCTGCCAGGATATTCCGGCTGGAGAAAAAAGGGATATTACAGGAGGGATATGACGCTGATATCTTATTGTTCGATGAAGATATCAGGGTATCTAAAGTGATAATAGGAGGAGATTTGTATGATGAAGCTGAGCATATCGCGGACCAGCGATGAAATGGGGCGCAAAGCCGCCGAAAAGACTGCGGAACTAATCCGCCAAACGGTAAGCCAACAGGGGGAAGCCAGGATTCTGGTATCCACCGGACAGTCCCAGTTTGAATTTTTTGAAGCCCTGATTCAAATGGACATTCCCTGGGACAAGGTGGAAATCTTCCATCTCGACGAGTATGTGGGGCTGCCCGTGACCCATGGGGCAAGCTTTCGGAAGTATCTGAAAGAAAGATTTATCGATAAGATCGGCAGCGCCAGGATGAACTATATAGACGGCGAGGGCGACACGGACAAAGTCATTGCGGATATCACGGCCAGGATTCAGGAAAAACCCGTTGACATAGGCATCATCGGAATCGGTGAAAACGCACATATCGCATTCAATGACCCGCCGGCAGACTTTGGGACCACAGCTTCTTATCATGTGGTGGAGTTGGACGAAAGATGCCGCAGGCAGCAGGTGGGGGAGGGCTGGTTTGCCGCCATTGAGGATGTGCCCCGGTATGCCATCAGCGCAACCGTCTCCCGGATTATGGCCTGCCGATACATTATATCCGTAGTGCCCCACAAGGTAAAGGCGGCCGCCGTTCAGAAAACCCTGGAGACAGATGAAGTCACCAATGTCATCCCCGCCACGAAAATGAGAGAGCATGACAACTGGTATCTGTATCTGGACGAGGACTCCGCTTCATTGCTGGGGGAGGGGACCAAAGCGCTGGCGGAGTAAACTTTCTGTGCCCACCCGCCCTGTCATCGGCATCTTTTCTGGAACTGGAGAGGGGAGAGTCCGTACACCGTTTTGAATTTGTGGGAAAAATAATTGCTGTCATTAAAACCGCAGGAAAAGGCAATTTCGGAAACGGATTTTTTCTCCTCCAGCTTCAGCAGGCGTTCGGCTTCTTTTAACCGGATGCTGGTAAGGTATTCGTGGAAGCTTAGGCCGGTTTCCTTTTTAAAAATCCGGGAAAGATGTTCCGGGCTGATGGAATGCTCTCTGGCAGTCCGGGACAGGGTAATGTCGCAGTGGTAATTGCTTTTGATGTCATTTAGAATCTTCTCCACATGGATATTGCCGCCTGTACGCTCATTTTTGTAATAATTCCGGTTCCGGCACAGCAGGGTGAAGAGCATGTGGACATATCCGTTTATCATATCGGAGGAATAGCCGTCCCAGTTGAGGTACTCGGATTCAATGTTCTTTACGATGGCATAGGCGTCGGCGGTGATCTTGGGATTGCGGTAGATATAGTTGTCCCCCTCCAGCAGCGTATGGACATAAGGGGGCAGGTAGCTGTCGGAGAGGCTTAGGAGAAGCCTGGAATGGCTGGCTGTGCTGTAGGCGGTCTTGTGGATGCGGTAGGCAGGAATCAGCACCATATCCCCGGCCTTGATTTCGTAGAGCGTATCTTCAATCAAATAGTTGCATTTCCCGCTTTCCAGATAATAGATTTCAAACCAGCTGTGATAATGATTGTCAAAAACCTTTGTCCTGCAGGCAATGGCTGACTCAAAGCAGAAGATCCGGTCAATAAGAGAGACGTTGTTTTCACTTGTCATAGCATCTTTATTCCTTTGTGCCTCCGGGCGAGTTCCTGTTTTCGGATTTCATCTGTCAACTCTTTTATATCACGCCATATCAAAAAAATCAAGAGATCCTCCGCAAAGATTTTGCAGGCAGGGGTTGCAAAGCAGATAGTCCAAGGCTATACTGAAAAGAAAGAGTCTGCGGGAGGAAGCGCCGCGGCGGACAGAGGGGCGAAAAGGACCCGGCAGAACAATTTGGTATCGGAAAGCGAAAGCGGAGCCTGCAAAACGGGGAAGCCGCCATACGAAAGGATGAAATATGGAGAAACGAAATGATGACAGCCAAAACATGGGAATCCGTTTGCTGAAAAAAGGGCAGAACGGCGTTCTTCACGCAGTGTTCAGCCGTATGGGCCTCTTTGTGGTGCTGCTGGCGCTGCAGGTCCTGTTCCTGATCAGCGCCTACCAGTGGTTTCGGGAGTTCAGACCTCATCTCATCAGCGCTATGGCTGTCTTTACGGTGGTGATGGTGCTGTACCTGTTAAACTGCAGCCTGGACCCCACGGCGAAGATTACATGGCTGGTAGTGGTGATGCTGACGCCGGTGTTCGGCACATTGCTGTACGTATATACCAAGATGGATATCGGCCACCGGGCGCTGAAAGCTCGCTTCAGCCATATCATTACCATGACGAAGAACAGCATTCCTCAGCCGGAGGAGGTATATCGGAAGCTGGAGGAAATGGAACCGGGGGCGGCGGCTCTGGTGCACTATATCCAGCGCAGCGGCTGCCATCCGGTGTATGACAGGACAGAGGTGACCTATTTTCCATTAGGGGAGGACAAGTTCGCGGAGTTGCTGCGGCAGCTGGAGGCGGCGAAGCATTTTATCTATCTGGAATATTTTATCATTGCAGAGGGAAAAATGTGGGGGGAAGTACTGGAAATCCTGGCCCGCAAAGCCGGCGAGGGCGTGGATGTGCGGCTGATGTACGACGGCACCTGCGAGTTCACGCTGCTGCCCCATAAGTATCTAAAACTCCTGCGAAAACTGGGCATCCAGTGCAAGGTGTTCGCCCCGGTATCCCCTTTTATGTCCACCCATTACAATTACAGGGATCACCGCAAGATTCTGGTCATTGACGGCCACACCGCTTTTAACGGCGGCGTGAACCTGGCCGATGAGTATATCAACCGTGTCCGGCGGTTCGGTCACTGGAAAGATACCGCTGTCATGATCAAAGGCCAGGCGGTGAAGAGCTTTACCTTAATGTTTTTGCAGATGTGGAACATGGATGTAAGAGAGCCGGAGTTTGAAAAGAGCCTGGCGTATCCGGCCCTGCCGAGAGAAGCGGCAAAAGGGTTTGTGGTGCCCTATGGAGACTGGCCCCTGGACGATGACAAACTGGGGGAGAGGGTGTACATGGACATCCTGAACCGGGCCAGGCGGTATGTGCACATTATGACGCCTTACCTGATCCTGGACGGGGAGATGGAGACTGCCCTGAAATTCGCGGCGGAGCGGGGGGTGGAGGTGGCATTGATTTTGCCCGGCATTCCGGACAAGCGGATTCCCTATGCTCTGGCCAAGACCCATTATAAATCCCTGCTGGCATCCGGGGTAAAGATTTACGAGTATACCCCGGGATTCGTCCATGCCAAGGTCTTTTGCAGCGACGGGAAAGAGGCGGTGGTGGGCACTATCAACCTGGACTACCGCAGCCTCTACCATCATTTTGAGTGCGCCACTTATATGTATGGCACGGAATGCATAAAGGATATTGAGGCGGATTTTGAAGACATGTTCTCCAAGTGCCGTCAGGTGACGCCTGAGACAGTGCGGAAAGAGAAATGGATCATGAAGCTGGGTGGAGTACTGCTGAAAGCGGCGGCGCCGCTGCTGTAAGAGCTGTGTGTCATTGCAGGGAAGTTTAGGTGCGAGTTTTGACAGATGCGGACAAGTGCAGATGTATGACAAGTGTGTAGTTTGGTCGAAAGAGAGCGCCGAAGAAGCCGCAGCGTAAGGCATAAAACCAGCCCAAGGAGAGAAGAAAGGTTGTGGAAAACGGATATGTGGATACTTTATGCATGCGGCTCGGCCCTGTTTGCCGGCGTCACGTCCATTCTGGCCAAATGCGGCATCCGGAAGACGGATTCCAATGTGGCCACGGCAGTGCGCACCATCGTGGTGCTTGCTTTTTCATGGCTTATGGTGCTGGTAGTGGGCTCCGGCGCTGAGATAGGGCAGATACAGGGGCGGACTTTCCTGTTTCTGATCCTGTCGGGGCTTGCCACGGGGGCCTCGTGGCTGTGCTATTTCAGGGCTCTGCAGATCGGGGATATCAACAAGGTGGTGCCCATTGACAAGTCCAGCACCGTGCTGACCATTGTGCTGGCCTTTGTATTCTTGCATGAGACGATAAGCTTGGTGAAAGCAGCAGGCGTAGTCCTGATCGCGGCGGGTACTTTCCTGATGATTGAGCGGAAAATGGAACGCTCTTCTTCCGCGGAAAAGGAGCGTTCCATGGAAGAAAAGCGCTCCATGGAAGAAACGCGTTCCATGGAAGAAAAGCACTCCATGGAAGAAAAGCATTCCATGGAAGAAACGCATTCCGCAGAGAAGAAGGCGGCCGGCCAGGGCGGGATAAAAGCAAAAAGCTGGCTGCTCTATGCCGCTGCTTCCGCCGTGTTCGCCAGCCTCACGTCCATCCTGGGGAAAATCGGCATCACCGGCGTGGAGTCCAACCTGGGCACGGCCATCCGCACCTGCGTGGTGCTGATCATGGCCTGGGCCATGGTATATGCCACGGGAAAGCAGAAGACCGTAAAGGAAATCCCGCGGGGGGAGCTTGGCTTTATCTGCCTGTCCGGCCTTGCCACCGGCGGCTCCTGGCTCTGCTACTATAAGGCGCTTCAGGAGGGCCCCGCCAGTGTGGTAGTCCCTGTCGACAAGCTCAGTATCCTGGTGACCGTGGCTTTTTCCCGACTGGTGTTCGGGGAGCGGCTGTCGCCCAAGGCCGGCTTGGGGCTTGCGGCCATCATGGCAGGGACTATGCTGATGTTGTTTTGAGACAGATGCCGGATAGGCATTATATAGGGAGCGAAAGGGATGGAACAGGAGATTATTTTATACCATGGGAGCCGAGAAATTGTAGAGTTTCCGGAAATCCGCAGGGCACGGTTCAATAAAGACTTTTATTTTGGGTTTTATTGCACGCTTTTTCGTGAACAGGCAGAGCGCTGGGCTGTTCGGTTTGATGGGGGCGGTGTAATAAACGAATATTGCTACAGACCAGATAAAAATTTGAATATGCTAGTTTTTCCGGGAATGACAGAGGAATGGCTGGACTTCATTGTGGCCTGTCGTCTGGGGAAAGCCCATTCCTATGATATTGTGGAAGGCCCTATGGCAAATGATACGATTTTTAACTATGTGCAGAATTTTGCGGACGGCAGGATTTCACGGGAGGCTTTCTGGGCACTGGCAAAGTTCAAGCGGCCGACGCATCAGATCAGTTTCCATACCGTGAATGCGCTGTCGACGCTGGCTTTTGTGAAAGGGTATGAGGTGGGCCATGAAGAATGACAGCAATCTTTTTTTTACCTGCAGTCTGATAGAATTCATTGGCAGAAGGCAGAAGCTGAGGCGGTCTGAGGTGGTGGCGGGGATCGGAGAAAAGAATCTGAGGCGCATCTATGAATATGCGGATGTCTTCCACTGTGAGCCCATAGAAAAGACAGCCGATGAATTCGTCATTCGCTGCAAACTGCCCTGCGGGGATTTCGACAATGAAAAAGCCTGCAAATACCTGGTTCCGGATTATTGGACCGTGGGTGAAGTCTACGAACGTCTAATAGAGGACGTATGCGGGGGGGATGTGATCGGGACATTGCTGGAAGTGTATTCCTCCTGGATAGACCGTTCTATCTCGAATTATAATTCGGACTTTTATTATCAGCCGCGGGATTATATCCGGGAGTGTTACCGGGAGGGGAAGATCCTTTAAGCCATCCCTGAAAAAAGCGCTGCCGGCAGCAAACGGGATGCTGTGGGCAGCGCTCTTTTTTAATGTCTGTTCATGTGGGGGCGGGAGGGCTGCGAGCCCTGCCTTAATCTTTCGTCAGGACGTTCCTGAGAAAGCCTACATAGGTCACCGTAAAGTAAATCAGGTACACACTGGAAAACAGCAGGAAAGCCAGCCCGAAATACCACGCTGCAGCCGTGTGGGTGCCGGTGTGGAAATTGAACTTCCAGCCCAGATACACTGCCATTGTGCCGCTGATCACAGCCGCGAGCAGAATGGGGCAGAGGTAGAAGCCTGCCAATTGCTTTAAGATGACCCTTGAAATCTCCCGGTGGCTCAGCCCGATCTGGTGCAGCACCTGATAGCGGAACCGGTATTTGGCGGAATCCGAGAGCTGCTGCACGGAGAGCACGGTCAGCGCCACACAGACGAAGACCAGGCCGATGTAGACCAGAGCGAAGATGATGGAGGACAGCAGGAACTTTACCTCCGGGATGGTGATGTCTCTGACTACGTTTTGGATTACATATACTACGATATTATCGGTTCCGCTGGCCATGTACGGGCTTTCGAGATGGCCGTCAAAGTCCGTGATGCTTTCGGGAGAGGCGAGCGCGTCCAGCTTCCGCAGCAGATCGCCGGGGGCGGGGCCGTTTAAATTGGCCAGGAGCAGCCGGTAATAGGGTTTCATGCGCTCTGCAGTCCGATCGGAGACTACAAGAAGATAATCAGCGCCGTTGTTAAAGGTCTCCAGAAGCGTCTGGGCCGACCGGGAGTCCAGGGCACCGGTGGGCTCGTCGGCAAGCAGCAGTTTCGGGCGGTTTACCAGGGCCCTGGCGCAGGCGCAGCGCTGCTTCTGCCCCCCGGAGACCTGGTAGGGGAACTTGCCTTTGATGTCCTCTATCCCCAGGAGTTTAAGCATCTCCTGACAGCGGTTTTGAATCTCCTGTTTCTCCCGTTCATGGAGACTCAGGGCCAGATAGATGTTCTCCTCAATGGTGAGGGTGTCCAGCAGATTGTACTCCTGGAAGACAAAGCCCAGATTGTTCTTTCGAAATTCGGATAATTTGTTTTCAGACAGTTCCGTTATGTCCGTATTCTCATAATAAATATGCCCGGCGGTGACGCTGTCGATGGTGGAGAGCATGTTTAAGAGCGTGGTCTTGCCGGAGCCGGAGGCCCCCATGACTCCCACGAACTCGCCTTTTTCCACATGGAAACTGACCCGGTCCACGGCCTTGGCGGCAGCCGTACCGTGCCCGTAGTATTTTTCCACATCGCATACCTGAATATAGTGTTGTTCCATTGTCCTGACCTCCCTGAGGGCCATAGGGCCCGCCATTTCCCGTGCTTATGTGCACCTGGAATCAAAAGGCGACATGATGCCTTTCCATGTCAGCATTATAGCAGATATGGCCGGGGGATGGTATCAGGTTTCCTTGCGTTAATCTTTCTTTTTTGAAAGATACCCCCAGGACCATCTGTTTATTCCCGCGAGCAATGAGTCAAGTGGGCATGCTTGCATGCACATTTGACGAATGCCGCGAGGGTCAAATACCAAAGTGCCCGAAAGACACTTTCGGCTCTGCAGCGGGGTATTTGATTTCTTATTGCAATTCTCCGGATTAAGGTCTACAATGTCCATAAGCGATTTTGGATTACAGACAGGCAGGACGGAAAAAACATAAAGCGAGGAGATACAAGTGCCAGGGAAAGTAAACAGTGAAGGACGGCCGGTAACGATTTACGATATCGCCAAAGAAGCGGGGGTATCTGCATCCACCGTATCCAGGGCGCTGAACGACAGCAACAGAGTCAGCGCGAAGACAAAACGCAGGATTATGGATTTGGCGGAAAAGTACAATTTCAGGCCAAATGCCCTGGCCCAGGGGCTGGCCGAGGCCCGGAGCCGGCTCATCGGCATTGTGGTGGCGGATATTCGGAATCCCTATTATGCCGAATTATTTTTTTACTGCGAGAAAGCCGCCCAGGAGGCGGGATACATAGTGGTGGTTTTCAATCAGCCCAAAGGGGGCGGTATGGCGGAACAGATTCGCATGCTGGAAAAAATGCTGACCCTGCAGATGGAGGCTGTGATTCTCATCGACGGCATGGTGTCCAGGCTGGTCTCGGATGTGGAATATGTGGACGAGGTAAACCGCATAATGGACTATGTTCCAGTAATCATAACGGGAAAGCTGGACGGAGCCCGCTGTCAGGTGGTTCGGGCAGATCACATCAAGAGCATTGAAATTCTGATGGAGCATCTGATATCCCTGGGGCACCGGGACATTGCACTGCTGGGAGGGTACATGGACATTCTGGGCACCTATGAGAAAGCCGTGCACTACAGGCAGATCCTCAGGCGCCACAAAATACCCTATCGCCCCGATCTGGTCTCGGAGCAGGGAGACTATGACGGAGACGGCGGATACCGTCTGATGGGCCGGATGCTGGATGCGGGAGTATCCATGACGGCGGTGATTGCGGTAAACGATATGGTGGCAACCGGTGTGATAAAATGTCTGAAGGAACGGGGCTACCGGATCCCTGAGGATATTTCCGTGGTGGGATGCGACAATACGCTGGCGGGAATGATGGCTCCCAGGCTCACCACTGTGGGATACAACTACGAGGAGATGGGAAGCGTGCTGATTGAGACGGCGCTGGCTGCCATCCGGGGCGAGAAAGGGGATATGCTGCGGATGATCGAACCGGTGCTGGTGCAGGGGGGGAGTACAGGAATGGCGCCTCAACCCCGGTGATTTTCTGTGCGCAGTCCCCCGGTGGAATTTTGCTGTTAATACAGCATGCAGGCCGATTCTTCTGCCCGATTGGATGAACAGATTCCCCGGTTGTTTTCGAAATGCGCGGATGGTATGGACAGGCTGTCTGTGCAGATATAGGGAGGGGTACTATGCCAATTTGCGCAATCGGTTGCGCTATATATCGAATATACATAAACCTGGAGAACGAAGACATCAGCTGAGAAGTCTTGGATTTACTTTACAGAATTGTCAAATATATACAATTATCTAATGAAAAATATGTGTATAATTGATGAATTGAAAAATATATGATTTTCACTATTGAAAATATTTTGGTATAGTGCTATTCTGTTATAAGTACAACCGGTTGCATTTTAAACACTATAAATTGCTTGTGAAAGGCATAAAAGGAAGGGCAGGGTATCAATATGAAAAAGAAAAGAATAGCGGCATTGTTCCTGACAGTGGCTCTGGCCATGGGAAGCCTGGCTGGCTGTGGCGGTAACGGAGAAGAAAAGGGAGGAACTGACACCACGGCGAAAGATTCCGCAGCGACATCGGGAAATGCACAGGCCGGGGACAGTGCAGGAGATGATGCCGCAGACAGCAGCGGGGACACACAGGGGGATACCGCGGCGTTTATAGAACTGGATCATAACATTAGCGGGGATATTTCCATTCTGTGCTGGTCCGGCGACGGAGAATATTATGAGGATATCGGCCATCAGAACTGGGAGCCGGAGGATATTACGGCCATCAACGTGGCATCTATTTATGCCATGGCCAAAAAGTTTAACGAAACCTACCCCAATGTGAAAATCAATCTTCTTGCAATGGGAGACTGGGAGGGCTCCTGGTCTCAGCAGATGGAAAATTTCAAGGCGCAGCATGGGAAGTATCCGGATATCTGGGCTACGCAGAGCCTGATTGAGGATGTGGAGAAAGGGCTTGCAGCAGATCTTTCCGTGTTTGCGGATGATCCGGTATATCAGTCCTTTAATCCTGCCATTATGGATATGATGAACTATTACGGCATGCAGGCAGGTCTTCCTCAGTATATGGTGCCCTGGGGCGTATTTATAAACAAAGATCTGGCGGAGCAGAATAATATTGATGTTCCCGATCCCGACTGGACCATTGATGATTATACCCTGTTTATTTCTCAGGCGGATAACACGACTTTCTGGGGAGCCATGGATATTCCCATGAAATGGATAAACACAGGAACCAAAGATATCAATTATATGATGTTGAATTATTCCGGAGAGGGGGATCATGTAAATCTGGATTCCGATGAGGTAAAGGATTTGCTGTCCCTGATTCCCAAGTGGGCGGAAAGTACGGTGTGGACCCAGAATGATGTAGGCGGCGTTCCCGGAGAGATTATGGATCAGAACGGCTGGTCAGGTCATTGGTTTTATGCTAACGGTTATGTCCTGACCTGGGACGGCGATCCCTGGAATATAGGTGTTTATGCAAATTCGGAGGCTCAGGAAGGACGGGCGGACTTTAACATGGATGTGTACCCCAGACCGGCTACCGATTACATGGGGAGTACCGTAGGGATAGTGCTGGATCCTCTTGCCGTGCACAATTACGCTATGGATGACGGCAATCCGGAGCTGAGCGAGAGCGAGGAAGAGAAGCTGAAGCTTGCGTATACCTTTGCCACCTACTGGGTGGGCTCCACGGAAGCGGCTCAGGCCAGAGTGGATCAGCTGTTCAACGCAGGGGGAATATTGCGGACTTCTGCCAATGATTCCCTTCCTTTTGTAACGGGCGAGGAATTTGACAGGCAGATGGAGATCTGGTATTCTCTTGACACTCATGTAAGGTGCAAGGATATGCCGGGCTGGAAGAAGTGTATGGAGCTCTGGGAGGCAGGCCAGATCTGGGAAGCGCCTGAAAAGACATATCCTTCAACGATTCAGGAGGACGGCGCCGTAAAGCAGTGCATGGACGAGTGGAACTACTATTATGCGGATGACAAGATGACGGCAAAGCGTGCTTCTGACGGCTGGCTGGATGAGATTAAGTCCAAACTGCCGGAGTGGAACCGGCTGGCAAATGAACGGTTTGCGGTGGCGGAGCAGCAGATGAAAGATGCTTTGAGAGATTTCTATGGCTATACCGATGAGGATTTTAAGTAAGTACTGACCATAAGGGAAGCAGATGAGGGACTGTGAAGGACGGAATTCATTTACTCCATTTTTTCACGGCCCCTCTTTCTGGCAATGATATCTATCAACTATTGCTGTCGATAGCTTTCCGGAAGGATATCGGCGCCGTAACCGTTGGGACAGGCCGCCGGAGTGTTGTCCTGCGCTTTCCATGGCAGGCGCCGGAGTGCTTTCGGGAGGAGATGAGAATGAGGAGAAAGCAAGTGGGCAAAGGGAAACGAGTTGTTTTTATCGCAGCCGGGATCCTGGCGGTGGCTGCTGCAGGAGGAATTCTGTGGGGGCTGGCCGGCAAAAGCCCTGCCGGAAGTGTGGATGCGGTATCCCGGGAGGAGAGCAGGCAGGCCCGTCTGCTGCTGCAGGATTCTCTCAAATTTCAGACCGTCAGATATCAGGATTATATTGCCGGGCAGGAACTGCAGTACGGTGGGGAGAGCGGATGCTGGGAGCCTGAAGAGGGAGAAGAGGAAGCGGGATATGACGGGACAGTGAGGGCGCTGGATTACCTGGACTGGGCGGAGTATGTGGTGGAGACAGACCGGGAGGGATTTTACAGCCTGGGACTGGATTATCATACCGGCGGCAGTAATCTGTCGGATTACCGGATGAATCTCACCATCAACGGGGAGAGTTATTTTGAGGAAATGTCCATGATCACACTGCCTCTGCTGTGGGAGGACGGGACCAAGGAATTTCCGGTGGACCGCTATGGGGACGAGACGGCGCCGGCACAGCTTCGATATGAGGGATGGCAGTACAGAGATCTGTACAATACATCCTATTACCGGTCGGAGCCGCTGTATTTCTGGCTGGAGAAAGGTGAAAATCATATCAGGGTGAAAAATGATTCGGCGGACGGTCTTACCCTGGGACGCCTGTATGTAAACGCGCCGGACGATACGATTCCTGCCTATGAGGAATACCGAAACCAGTATTCGGGGGAAAGGGTTTTAGATTCTTTGATCGAAATCAACAGTGTGGATTATGTCAGGAAAAACTCCACGGAAGCGCTGACCACATCGGTCAACAATCCGTCCCTGGAGCCTCACACAAGCGAATACAAGAAACTGAATGTGGTGTCCTGGAAAAAAGCGGGTGTGGAGGTCACCTACGACGTGGAGGTGGAAAAGGCCGGTCTGTACCGGCTGGCGCTGCATTACAGAAATGAAAAGGAAGATTTTCAGGTATTTGAATCCATCTACATAGACGGCAGGATTCCGTTTCGGGAACTTCGCAATTACGGGTTTGATACCACGGACACCTCCTGGAAAAATGAGATTCTTTCAGATGAGGAGGGAAATCCTTATCTGGTTTACCTGACGGAAGGGGCGCACACCCTGACCATCCGCTCGGAGATGGAGCCGGTAAGCGAAGAATGGCACGATGCCCGGCTGATCGCGGAGCATGTGTCCCAGTTTTCTCTGGAGATCAAGAAAATCACCGGCGCGGAGGTGGACGAATACCGCACCTGGAATATTACCCAGTACATACCGGATACGCTGGCCTGGCTGGAGGCCTACGAGACCTTGATCCGTTCCATGCAAAGCACACTGCAGGGATATGCCCCCAATGGGGTAAACTCCGCAAAGCTGTCCGAACTGGATCGCGCTCTGGATGTGATAGAGAAGCTGAAAGAATATCCGGATGAGATCGCCCTCCACACGGACAGTCTGGATACCCTTTTAAAACAGATGGGAGATTTTGCCGCCAATATCAGCGCACAGCCCTTTGCTCTGGATCGGATCTATGTGGGGGGGCAGGAACTTCCCGGGGAACAGGCAGGCTTCTTTGCGTCCATGGGCAATGGAATCATGAATCTGGCATATACCTTTTTTTCCGACAAATACAAGGTGGAAAACCATGAGGATGCGGTAAATATCTGGGTAAATCGTTCGGTGACCCAGGCGGATCTGCTGCAGAAAATGGCGGATTCCGAGTTTACGCCACAGACGGGGATCAAGGTGAGAATTTCCGTTATGCCCGATGCCGGCAAGCTGACCATGGCGGTGGCGGCAGGCGAGATGCCGGACATGGCGTTAGGCCTTGCCTCCCATGCGCCTTTTGAACTGGCCTGCAGGGACGCGGTCTATGACCTGACGCAGTTTGAGGATTTCTGGCAGGTGGCCGACCGGTTCGCACCAGGAGCCTTTGTGCCCTATGTATTTAACGAAAAAGTATACGCGATTCCGGAGACGGCGGATTTTAATATGGTCATTTACCGGAAGGATATCTTTCAGAAGCTGGATATCCCTCTGCCGGATACCTGGGAGGATCTGATCGGGATCCTGCCGGTGCTGCAGCATTACGGCATGAATTTCTACCATAACATTGCCACCACGGACGGCTATAAGTGGTTTTATCAGACAACCCCCATGATTTACCAGAATGGGGGAAAACTGTACACGGAGGACGGAATGCATACCGCCATTGACCAGGCTCAGGCCGCGGCGGGGATCAAGGCGTTGGGTGAGTTGTTCAGTATTTATTCCGTGCCCACCCAGGTATCCCAGTTTATGGACTCTTTCCGCTACGGGATTCTTCCTATCGGGATTGTAAGTCTGGAGTCTTACAACCTGATTGCCAACGGGGCGCCGGAACTGGAGGGGCAGTGGGGGCTTTTGCCCTATCTGGGAACCGTGCAGGAGGACGGCACCATCGACAGAAGCTATATTGCAGCGGGAACCGGAGGACTTATCTTTGCAAATACCCAAAAGGCAGAGGAAGCCTGGGCCTTTTTGAAATGGTGGCTCAGCCATGAGGTGCAGGCACAATACGCCCACACGCTGCAGTCCACCTACGGATCGGAAAATATCTGGCTGCCTGCCAATCTGGAGGCCATAGGAGACTGCGCGCTTCCCACGGAACATAAGCTGGCCATTCTGGAACAGCTGAACTATCTGCGGGACGTGCCCAGGACGCCGGGTCAGTATATGCTGGAGAGGGATCTTTCCAATATCTGGAACAGCATAGCGGTGGACGGAAAGGCGGTTCAGCCGGCCATCGATGAAAAGATTCTGGAGATCAACCGGGAGATCACAAAGAAAATGTCGGATCTGGGATATCTGGACAATCAGGGGAATCTGCTTAAGGAGTACAATATCCGGGATGTGGACTGGATCCGGGAGAACATTGAAAGCCACAGAGAGGGGGGAGAGCAATGAGGGCGTTGAGAAAGAGGAAATACCGCAGGGTAAACAGGCGGGAGGATTATCTGACTTCCATGCTGCTGCTTTTGCCCTATTTGCTGCTGTTTTCCCTGTTTATTGCGATTCCGGTGCTGATCGCCATCGGGCTTTCTTTCACCTATTTTGACGTGATCAAAGCGCCGCAGCTGGTGGGAGTGTCCAATTATATAGCGCTTTTGACCCAGGATGAGATCTTTTTAAAATACATCATTCCCAATACCTTT
>ERZ808051.1045-NODE-1045-length-21760-cov-6.628142_pt1 | contig 21760 bp, 20 predicted proteins | sample MGYA00380199_ERZ808051 | MGnify/ENA primary metagenome ERZ808051 (study PRJEB31490, sample SAMN06133391) | mouse gut metagenome | isolation source: J11 | host: mice | place: China: Chengdu | collected 2015-05 ...
GCCTGGATTCCAGCCTGGAGGCGCTGATGGAGTGGGTGCAGCGGTAGTCCTCCACCGCTTCCCCCAGGGGGCCCCAGCCGATGTTCCAGCACGCCCCGTCCCCCTCATCCCGCAGGTAGAGGTAACGGGCGGAGTCCCGGTTGAGCATACACATATCCGCTTTTTCGTTGAGGTAATAGCTGCGCCCGTGGCCCATCTGGGAGACCTGGGCGCAGTAGCCCAGGCCATTCCAGAGATAGTTATACCAGTGGCGGGGCGTCTCCGGGTCGCGGATGACCACAGAATCCCCATCCTTCGAAAATTCGTAGACGGCCTTTCCCAAGGGCCCGTGTTCTCTCACCATGGCCCCACCTCAGCCGAGGGTCAGGTGGTACTGCACCCCCGGCAGATCGCCCTTCACGGCAAAACGGACGCCGCCATCGCTCCGCTCGCCATCGATCACACCGAGTTCCCGGCCCACCGGGTCAAGGGCCGTCAACGTCGCGTTCTCCGCCCTGACGAACAGGCTGCCCTCCAACGTCTCGGCGTAGAGCTTCCCGTCCAGCCGGACCATGGTGAATTGGAGGCCGGGCATCAGCTCCGGGCCGGGGGTGTAGCTGGCCTCGTCGGTGCCGGTGGTTCCCAGGGCAGTCAGGAGAAATTCCTTCGCGCCCTCCAGCGAATCCGCCCCCAGGGGCAGCAGCGCCAAGCTGATCCGCTGGTTATCGGCCCGCACTGTCACCCGGTCAGACAGCGTGATCTCTCCCTCGGTTGCGCCGCTGAAATAGCCGCAGCCTGGGGCGCTGATCTGGAACCGGGCGTGGTCGGGGTCAAAGACGATCTCCCCTGTGTCGGAAACCAGCTTTCCGTCCACATAGCCGGTCCCCTCGTCCAGCACGCCCCACTCCTTCATGGCGGCATCCATCAAAGAAGCAAAATTGCGGTAATCGCCGTTCTGCGCGGCTCCGGCGATGTTGTCAAAGACCAGCGCCCGCTCGCTCAGATGCACGCCGACTTGTACCTCGCGCCCGCCCTGGGCGGCGCGGGCAAGGCGGCTGCTGTCCAAGTACCGGCGCATAGCGTCCCGATAGGGCGACCAGGCGTAGTACACGCCGTGTTTGGCGTCCCGCAGGTCGCCCCCGTTGAGGAAGCCCGCGTTCACCGCCACGTCCGCGTCCCCCCGGTAGCGCCCGCCGCCGTCCAGGAACACGTTGCGCATAGCCGTGATATAGGGGAACACGCACATGGGCATGGCGTGGAAATTGGGCAGGGTTTTTACGTCGTTCCGGGTATAGACCACGTCCACGCGGTTTTTTGCCGTGGAAACCAGTCCTTTCAGGAACACGCTGGCCATGAAGCCCCACTGGCAGATCACTGCGGGGTCGTTGTAGGCGTCGAACACGTTCCGGATCTCATCGGCGGGCTGGTCGTCCGCCTTCTCGGAGGTGTGGTAGTTGTAGAGGATCAGGCCGTCCCAGTCGTTGAGACAGGCATAGGCTACCGTGTGGACATAGGCGGTGGAGTGGAAGGGGTGCAGGCCGTACTCATTCCACTCGCTGAGCATGAAGGGTTTGCCGTCCACGATGGCCACCGAGGCCAAACTCAGCAGGGCGGTGCCCATGGCCCCCACCCCCTGCTGCATGGTCAGGGGATTGGTGGAGACGTATTCCGTGGGGCCGTAGACCATGTAGGTGTCGTTCTGCACCGGCAGGATGGGGTGGTTGAAGTAGGCGTTGTTCTCCATCAGATCGCCATCGGTGTGGCCGTAAACGTCCGCCGCCCCCGCCATCAGGTTGCTGGCCACGATAGGAACCTTCACACCCAGGGAGACCAGGTAGTCTTTCATATCCTGATAAAATCTGCGGTTCATCAGTGTGCCGAACTCCATGAAGTCCGCGTACCGGGCCGGCCCCTCGGCGGTGTCCCACGCCCCCATGGGCTCGTTGACCGACTGGTAGAAACCGCCCTCAATGCCCCGCACCATGCCTTGCGCGGGGTCTTCCTCATCGCCCAGGGCACACACCCCGTCCAACGTCCACGCCTGCTTCAGCCGCTCCCTGGTGTGATACTTCATCAGCAGATAGTCCCCAAAGCGGCGGCGCACCTCGTCCTTATAGGGCTGCATCTCCTCCCCCTGGTCGGCGCCCATATTGCCCTTGATGGCGGACTCCTCGTTATTGATTTGCACCGTCATCACTACCGGGTCGTCCGCCAGGGACAGGCCGGTGTAGGGGTTCACATGGCACAGCAGTTCTTTGGCGTACTCCTTTTGCAATTCAATGAGCCGCTGGTTATACATGGGGTATCGCTTCATGCAGGAGGCCACGGAGCCGGGATATTCCAGTTCGTCCCCCTCCAGAAAAGCCCGGGCCACGATCAGGTCGATATGTAAATAGATGCCCTTCTCCTTGAGTTTTGCCACCAGGTAGTCAAAGCGATCCAAGCCCTCCGGGTTGAAGATCCGGCTGCTGCCCTTCTCATAGTCCAGCAGGGGGGCCTCCCGGCAGCTGGTCCAGCTCCCCGGCTCGTCCCCGATGATATTGTCCGCCGCATGGAGCCGGATCACGTTCACGCCCATGCTGGCGAACCGCGCCGCCAGCTTCTCCGCGTCAGCGTGATTTGGCGTGTTGGAGCGGGAGGCGATGTTGAAGCCCAGGAAACGGGCACGCTTGCCGTCCTCAAAGTACAGGTGCCCGTCCTTCACCCAGACGAAGCCGTGCTTTCCCGCTGGGGCCTCCAGCAGGTGGGAGAAGTCCAGTACCCCCTGGTTGGGCTCTACCTTGTCGATGCGGATATGCTGTTTCATGTGTATCCTCCTTTGACTATTTTTCCCGTTACCGTTCGCGCAGCAAAAAGCGGGAAATTATTTCAATCGTTCTACATCTTCCAGATAGATGGACACCTCTCCACAACTCGGACAAATTGCGACTTTGGGGCTCCCCATTCGTCCGCCAAGCAGTTTGGTTTCATCAGAAGATAGCACAATGCCGTATCCCGTTCCTTGGACCTTTATATTGCACTTCTCCTTCATTTCCACCCCGCATCTGATACATTTGCGCATATTCTCGCCTCCTAAGGTACAGTTTTTTGGATACCTTGCTATTACTGTAGCAAAACACCCCGCTTTGATATTGCAATATCCTGCTTAAAATTATAACATTCTATCTTGTTGTGACAGACCGTCTGCGTTATAATGGAACTACCTCGTAGGAAGGAGTACCGCACATGGACTATACCGCTTTCTGTAAGCTGTTTTTCGCCGCCACCGGCATCCCCACCGTACTCTATTTTGATGGGCATATCGTCTACTCCGCGTTGGCAGAAATCCTGTCTCTCCAGCCTCTGGATGCCTGGACGATTTATACGCCCTCTCGGAACCCGGAATTTAACTGTATCAACCCCAACCTGGAGTACGGCCATGTGCGTGTCGAAGGAACCGGTTATGATCTGTTCATCGGTCCCCTGTTTACTGTACCCGTCACGGAGGAGCTGGTCCGGGATTTTCTTGAGGACTGCAAAACGCCCCCTGAATACCGGGAGGCAGCGGAGGAGCTGCTGCACAGCCTGCCCTCTGGAAGCCATCCGCAGTTCATTCGGTATCTGAGCTTTCTCCACCTGTGCCTTAACCACAGGGAAACGGGTACGGAGGATTTTTTTATGGAGGAGAACAGCAGGTCGGCGAACCGGGGCGCCCGGGCGCTGCGCTCCGCCATCGAGGCCAAAGAGAACGAGCGGCCCCAGAACTCCTATGAGTTTGAGCGCCGGCTGTACCGCCTGGTGGAGCTGGGGGACACCGGCCGCCTAAAGCAGTTCCTGGAGCGAACGCGGGACTTCCCCCAGGAGGGGAAGATGGCCCACACCCCCCTCCGTCAAGTCAAAAATATCATGATCGGCGTGACGGAAAAGGCGGGGCTGCTGGGGGCCATCCCCGGCGGCGTGGACGTGGAGCGGGCCTACCAGCTGATGAACCTCTATATCCTGGAGTGCGAGCAGATGCAAACCATCGACGAGGTGCGGCGGCTGCAATACATCATGCTGATGGATTTCTGCCAGCGGGCCGGGGCGGCCAAGCTGCCCAAAGGGGTTTCGGCGGAGATCAACCGCTGCATGAACTACATCCAAAGCCACACCAACGAAGCCATCTCGGTGGAGGATGTGGCTGCCCAGATCCACCGCAGCGGTTCCTACCTGATGCGCCGCTTCAAGGCAGAGACGGGGATGAGCGTGGGGGACTACATCACCAAGTGCAAGCTGGAGGAAGCCCGCGACCTGCTGATCTACGGCCAGCGTACTTTAGCGGAGATCAGCGCCTATCTGGGCTATTCCAGTCAGTCGTATTTTCAGAATGTGTTCAAGAAGCAGTACGGTATTACGCCGATGCAGTATCGGAAGAAAAACAGGAAATAAACGGCAGAAAAATTATCTTTGTTCTTTTCTCTGTCTTAAATCTTAGAGCCTGTTTAATATCTCGAGGAATGTCAGTTGGCGAGGGGTTTTCCCGTCAGGCGAGGCGTGATTTTGCAGGAATAATTGTGTTTATTTCAAAGAATTACAACGAAGCATGGCAGGAAAAAACCCACCAAATGGCGTTTCGAGAGATGCTAAACAGGCTCTTAAGTTAGTCCTTCTGGCTGTCGCGTGATGAGGCGGACCCTGTCGAATGAAAACGGCGCATTTCCCACCAAGGGGAAATGCGCCGTTTCAAAATGCAACCCTATAGAAGCTTATAGCGGTTTGAAGTCCGTCCACCGTTTTCCTGCCAGTGGTCCTCCCGCTCCAGGAGCCCTGCGCTGCACAGATTGTCCAAGGCACGGCGTGGTGCGGAAAAGCTTCCGTTTTCCTGCAATACTTCGGATGGATGGCCAGCATGTCCCACGTTAGCGCGATCCTTGATATATATAATATTGGAAGATAAAGCCCTGCTCTCACAAAAGAAAAACTGCATGGCGGCAGCAAAGCAAACATTGGCGCTTTTTACTGCACTATTTTGCTTTTTCAAGCGACTTATGTCCGTTCAATAGCCATATTAACAGCGGCTACCAGCTGCTCCAACTGCTCCAGTTTCGCATCCGGACTGAAGGACAGCATCGCCCGCAAGGGCATAGCCATTGCAGTAGCTGCCGCCATTTCATCCGATACCACGCCTGGCTCGTCACCATCAGCCTTTTGGCCGGGTTGGAACATAGCCAATACAGGCCCCACTGCCTGCTCCAGTACAGCTTTTGCCGCCGGGTGAGCCATCATATCTCCCAGCGGGGTATTGATTGTGAAATGGGCCCTGACCGGCATGGTGCTGGTTATACGGACGGGTGCTTCCAAAAGTACGTCCCTGGCGTTCTTCCCGATTTGGATCTTGTAGAGTCCATCGGGAACCTGCCAATCATGGATGCTAGCATTCCATTGTGCAAAAGCCCTCTTTTCAAGGGTGAAGAGGACCATCGTTGTCTCGTCCGGTTCCAAGTGAATTTTTTGGAACGCCCGAAGCTCCCGAATTGGCCGCACTTCATGACAAAGGGCGTTGGCTACGTAGAGCTGCACGACCTCTTTTCCCGCTCTGTGCCCGGTGTTCGTGACATCCACCATGACCGTTACTTCCTCCGTGTCCAGCAATTCCCGCTTTTCAACACGCAGGTTGGAGTAGGCGAATGTGGTATAGGACAAACCATACCCGAAGGGGAAAAGCGTGTCCACCTTTTTCGTCTCATAGTACCGGTATCCCACCAGCCGACCCTCGCGATAGGGAACGTCATCCTTCTCCACGCCGTAGTAGGGATAGGTGGGCGTATCCTCCAGTCGGAGCGGGAAAGTCTCCGCCAGCCGGCCGCTGGGATTCACACTCCCGTACAGCAGATCTGCGGCGGCCAGTCCTGCCGCTTCGCCGCCCAGATATAGCTCCAGCACCGCCTTCACGGAAGAAAGCCAGGGCATGGAGATGGCGGAGCCGTTGTGGAGAACGATTACCGTATTGGGCTGCACAGCGGCCACAGCCGCAATCAGCCGGTTCTGGTTCTCCGGCATATCGATAGATTTTCGATCCACACCCTCGGTCTCATAAGCATCCGGAAGTCCGGCGAAGATGATTGCCTTATCCGCCAGCCGGGCTTTTTCCACCGCTTCCGCCAGCAGAGCCAACTCATCATCTCCGTTTCGATCTGAGTACCCCTGGGCGTAGGTCACACGAGGCAGCTTCCCGACCTCGTCCCAGGCGCAGGACACCCGGTAAGGATTGATGTGGGAGCTTCCGCCGCCCTGATAGCGAGGAGCTTTGCAATACTGGCCGATCATCACGACATTCTCTGTCTCGGAAAGCGGCAGAACATGATCCTCGTTTTTCAGTAGCACGGCACACTCCGTCTCGATTTGCCGCGCCGCCTCATGCCCCGCCTCGTAGTCGTAAGACGCGCCATCATCGTGATTCTCCACATATTTCAGAACAACGGACAGGATGCGGTCTACGGCCTGATCTACAACCGCCTCGTCCAGTGTGCCGTTCTCCACAGCCTGGACAATCTGCCAGACGCTCTCCGGAGAAGGGCCGGGCATTCCCAGATCAAGTCCCGCCTTCAGGCTCTCCACAGGATCATCCAGCGCACCCCAGTCCGTCATAACGTAACCGTCAAAACCCCATTCGTCCCGGAGAATATCCGTCAGGTAGGTTTTATTCTCACAGGCGTAGGTTCCATTGATCTTGTTATAGGAACACATCACCGTCCAGGGCTTGGTCTCCCGGACCATCTCCTCGAAGGAGGCCAGATAGATCTCTCGCATGGTCTGTTCGTCTACAACGGAATTGCTGCTCATCCGGTAATACTCCTGGTTATTCGCCAGGAAATGCTTGGGACAGGCACCTATGCGTTGGCTCTGAATGCCCTTTACCGCTCCTGCCGCCATTTTTGTACTGAGCAGCGGATCTTCGGAATAATACTCAAAGTTCCTGCCGCACAGCGGGGATCGCTTGATGTTCATGGCGGGGCCCAGCACCACGCTGACATTTTCCGCTTGGGCCAGCTTGCCCAGTTCGACGCCCATCCGTTCTGCCAATTCCGGGTCAAAGGAGCAGGCCAATGCACATCCGGTGGGGAAGCAGATCGCCTTGACACTTTCATTCAGTCCCAGGTGATCCACGCCCTCCGCCTGCTTCCGCAGTCCGTGAGGGCCGTCCGTAACCATGACCGGCGGGATGTGTTCCACGCCGTGCAGGTGCCAGAAATCCAACCCGCTACAAAATGCGGCCTTTTGCTCCAGCGTCAGGCGGTTTCTGATTTCTTGTGCGCCCATTGCAAATCCTCCTGTTTTAATATTCTTGCAGGCATTTATTGTACAAATGCCCATACGTTATAGCAGCTTATACCGATGATGATAATCATTAATCCGATAAATAATCTCTCAACCTGTATGCTATCAATTCGCTTATTAATTTTTCTCCCTGCAACACCGCCGAAAATTCCTCCAGCTGTCATCAAAATCAACCACGGCCATTCAAAAGGAGGTGTTGTATGTGTAAGCAGAGTTGTTGCAAAGCTTGTAAGCTGCGAAATCAAAATTATGTATAAACTGTTTTGCGCAGCTTCTTTTGTAGACATTGAAAAAAAATAATAGAGAATCACAAGATTTATTGGACCGCCGCCGATTCCCAAAAAACTCGACACAATCCCCAGTGCGGTGCCTATTCCTACACAGAGGAGCTTGTTTTGGACATAGTGTGTGGATATTTTAGTTTTGTTGACTGTATAGACGAGCGTCCCAATTGTAATAAGTGCTAAAAACACAGCTTGAACACTGCCCACTAAATTGGGATCGCTTGCTGTGTTGCGGACAATCGTAAAAAGCTGTTTCCCAACGATTCCTCCAATTGCGGCTCCCAGTGCCAGCGGTGTTCCTGTCCGAAAGTCTACAGCTTTTTCGTGAGCCGTCAAATTCATTATAACTGAATAACAGCTCATTGACAAAACTGTGCAGCCGGATAAAAAACTTATCGTTGATACACTGGCCATCTGAAATAGATCCAAGGTTGGTTTAATGATAACGCCGCCCCCGATTCCACATATGGCACCCGTTGTTGAAGCGATGAAACTAACCAGAAACGCTAAAAGCGACATTTTATAAATTCTCTCCTATCCTTTTAGAAGTTTTTCATACACGGCTCTCAATCTGGGTCAGGAGCTATATGTGTGTGCTCCTATTTGTTGTATCCTTTATGGTTTTTTCCGGCTCAATTTCTTTCATAGCTTTCTTGAATTGGAACGCAAACAGGATCGCTGTAAATATCACCGCAATAACATCAGCAACCGGCTCTGCCATATAGACACCTTTTGCCTGGTCGGCAATGAGGTGCGGCATAATATAAATCAAAGGAAGTAGAAGGACGAATTTTCTCACAACAGCCACAATAATCGAATTGAACGCTTTGGCAAGGGATGTAAATGTCATCTGACAGGCTATTTGGATGCCGAACAGGCACACACCGCCAAGATAAATTCGCAGCATCGGTGTCGCAAATTCAATGAGTGCTACATCGGGTGTAAAGATGCCGATAAAAACCTTTGGGAACAGCATAACCAACGCCCAAAGTGTCACCGAGTATGCTAAACAGGTACTCAACAGCAAGCGGAAAGCCTTTTTTACTCGCCCAGCATTTTTAGCACCGTAGTTATAGCTTGTGATTGGCTGTGCGCCCTGTGCGATTCCCTGCAAGGGCAGCATCGCAAACTGCATCACACTTACCAGGATCGTCATCGTACCTACGGCAATATCACCGCCATAATGAAGCAGAGAGGAATTGAAGCAAACCGAGATCACACTCTCACTTGCCTGCATAATAAAGGTGGCCGCGCCCAATGTGATACATGGCAATATGATACTCCCCTGCAAACGTAGATTTTCGCCTCTGATACGAAGCTGCGTTTTCTTACCACAAAGAAATAGGATCACCCAGATACAGGAAATAGACTGAGAAATGATTGTTGCCAAAGCAGCTCCCTTAACGCCCATACCAAGTCCAAAGATAAACACCGGATCAAGAGCGATATTGCAGACAGCGCCAATTAAAACCGAAATCATCGAGATCGTTGTGAAACCCTGTGCTGTGATAAAGGTGTTCATGCCCAACGTCATCTGCACAAATAGCGTACCGATAGCGTAAACACTCATATAATCAGTAGCGTAACCGATGGTATTCTCGCTTGCACCAAAGGCAAGAAGCAGCTCTTCATTCCAAAGTAACAGAACCACAGTCAAAATCAAGGAAATCACAATTTGGAGGCTGAAGCAGTTTCCTAAAATTCTTTCAGCAGTTGGCTTATCCTGTTTTCCCATAAAGATAGAGGCTCTCGGGGCGCCACCCGAGCTGACGAGCGCTGCGAATGCTGAAACCAGCAAGATAATGGGCATACAGACACCTACACCAGTAAGCGCTAATCTGCCATCACCAGGCATATGCCCAATATAAATACGGTCTACAATATTGTACAGCATATTGATCAATTGGGCGACCACTGTAGGGATCGACAGTCTGAACAGCAATCTTCCGATGGGATCTGTGCCTAAAAACTCCTTTTTATCTTCCATCACAAAGTTCTCCTTACTTTGGCATTGAGTTGATGTGGCCAATCATGTTAATGTCTTTCACCTGATTTACAAATCATCTGCCAGAATAAACCGCGTCCACCAGAAACTTTTCCACATGAGAAAGATTGTCCAGGTTCAGGAGAATCATCTGGATGGCTCCATCCCGATCAGTCACATCGGCGATTGTTACGGCTATGGCATGGGGCAATCCCATCGTATCAACATAATTCCGCACGCTCGGCGTGTCAACAATTCCAAAAGTTGTCTTATCCCGCCTTAAGTTTTCGTTCCGTATCTGTTTCATCAGTTTTTGCAGCACTTTGTCCAGAATGCTGACCCCTGTTTCGTCCTTTTCTGACCAAACACGTAAATGGTAATACACACTCTGCTATTTTGGATAATCACTGGGCAGCATCCGCCATTGTATTCCACCTTGGATCACGTACAGCACTGCACAAAACACATCATACAAATCTTATTTTCGAGGCCGAGTTGTTTTCTTTGCCCCTTCCAACTCCTCTCGGATCAGCGTATATTCTTCTCGGCTGATATCGCTTGGATGTTGACGCATTTTCCTCAACTCCCGCTTCTTTTTCCCTATTATCTGCTTCCCCCCGCTTTTGTCAAAAGATTTTAAACAGACTCTTTTAGAAGTTTTTCATATACGGCTCTCAATCTGGGTATGGCATATTCAAAAAAATGTTCATAAGCACAGCAATAATAATTCTTCCCGAGACCCTCATGATAGTAGTCTCTGTCTCTCCTGCATCCCCCGCGGCATATCGAATACCAGCGGCATCCTCTGCATTGTACATCTGTTTCCCAGCTTTGTTCATTAAATGCAATCTCCCTGCGTCTGTTATCGATTTGAGACAGAGTGTCTGTTGTCAAATTCCCCAAGCGATAGCTGTCAAGCATATAGAAATCGCAAGGATATACACTTCCGTCGGCCTCAACAACATACTGCGTCCCGCATATGCCTAACATGCCACATGCCTCCGGCGGTTGGCCATTCAACATCAATAGCAGATTATCGAAGTAACGATGATACCGCTTTTGACCTTTCATGGCATCCTGATACCAGCAATCAAAAGCTGTCTTGAGATAACGCTCGAAAAGCTCAGGTGTCAGTGACCACGGATGTTGTCCCCTTGGTTCGTCAAAAGGATCCAAGCAGGGAATGTATTGCTGATAATAAAACCCATTCCGAGAAAGGAAGTTGTAAACCTTTCGATAATTTTTGGCCGTATCTGCTGTTATGACCGTCAGAATATTTGTGTCGACTCCGTAGTTCTTGAGCATCTGAAGCGTATGCATTACTCTGTTGTAAGTGCCTTTTCCAAATGTATCCAAACGCCTCTCATCATGCATTTTTTTTGGACCATCCAGCGACACGCCGACCAGAAAATGGTTCTCTGCTAAAAAGCTACACCATTCGTCGTTGATTAGAAGGCCATTTGTTTGCAACGCAAAGGAAATTTGGCAATGTTTCGTTTTTCTTTCCTTACAGATATGTACAGCTCGACGGAAATAAGGCAGCCCAGCCAGGGTCGGCTCCCCGCCTTGGAACGCAATCATGCAAGAATCGGTTACTTCTGACAGGACTTTTTCCAATACAGAATCCAATGTGTCCAAGGTCATTATCCCGTAGCTTGAAACTTCTCGTTTTGAAGTTTCATCCGCATAAAAACAATACTTGCAACGCATATTGCATAATCCGCTCGCTGGTTTTAACATGATACTCATATTGCGCATAAACGATACCTTCTATATTTTTAAATGCTACCCCAATCCGCTGGTTTGATTTTACTGCTTTCTGTATTTTTGCTTCAGCGCATTACTGGCGCTCCTTTTTCATTGCGGCGCAGGATTTTGAACAGAAATAAACCGAAGCTGATGATGCGGCTTCACCCTAATCAGTAAGTTTCATACTCTATTTTTTGGCGGACAACTCCATTGCGTATCTTATGCACTCCATAATACCTGTCCCCTTGGCAATATAGTCTCTCATCTCCGTTTCTTTATCCTTGGGACAAAGCGGCTTTACAGCAAGCCAGATGCATTCACTGGTAAACCGACAGTCATAATCGTGCGGTACGATATCACAGGACTCCTGATACCAGTCCAAAAGAGCATCCCGCAGACGGAGCAGCTCCTTAGAGTTACATCTTTCTTCAAAGAGATTTTTGGTTTCTCCCGGATCACGGATCAGATTGTAGAATTCGTCCTGACCAGAGAGCCTCTGTACATATTTGTAAATTCCATCCGTAATCATTGTGCCTTTTTCATGAGCAAGGTCATCAGTTTGCGCCATCATCTTCGCCCAGTACGGATTGCTCCTCCCCGGGCCATTTTCTCCAGCGGCATGGAACTCGTCGCACTGAATTTCTGATGGACGTCTGCCTCCTTCGCAGTGTGCAAAGTCTCGCACAGAGCAGGAACGATCCTCAATCACTGGACGCAGGCTTTTCCCAAAATGATCTTGGCGTGGCTCTACACCGGCATAATCGAAAACTGTCGCATAGAAATCCACAAGTTCCGCAAGGCTATCCGTAATCCCCGTATTGCTCACGCAGAAGCGCACGCATGGCGCGGAATCCTATACCGGGTTCCAGTGTCTCAAAATTTTTAGCGATCACATTGACATAAAAGCGCTTTCCACGCACAGAATCCAGCACTGCCTTCATTTCCCATGCGGAAATGCTGTTGCCCGCCCAAAAAAGTTCAATACCATTCTTTTTGCCAATAGCTTCATACACCGCACGGGCTGCCTGATTCGAGCCGCCGATACCTACGACGACTAGCGCATTGCAGTCCCTACGGATCTCTTCTGCCAGCGACACATATTGGGCGATCCGGTCAGGCCCCGCCCAATCCTCCACATTCAGCCAACCAAGGCTGCCGCGATATTCGGAATGTCCTTTCTTGACTTCCTCCAGTATGCCGGCGCAGTCATCCATTTCCGAACAAATTTCGTCTTCACCGACCCAACCAGCTTTATCCAAGAGTGAAATACTCAGGTTTTTCATAGTATCCTCCGTTTGGTACAGGCACTTTAGTGTACATCTACTTTACAAACATAGCTGCGCTTTCCCTTGAGCATAACCTTCTCTCCGGTAATCTGGACAGCACCATCCAGATGAATCTTATCGGAAGCGGAACCGACAAGCACCTGAAGCCTGCCGCTCTCCACAACAAAGTCCATATTTTCATCATAATAACCGAGCTGTGCCATTTTCAAGTGGAAAGTAATCGTCCTTTCCTCTCCCGGCAACAGGGTTACCCGTTTGAACCCACCGAGGCTCATGACTGGGCGCGTAACATTCGCATCCGTGAAACGGGTATAAAGCTGCACAACCTCATCGCCAGCGCAAGCGCCCACGTTCTGAACGGTCACAGAAATGGAAAGCTCGCCATCCGTTGGCACCTCTTGCGCGGAGAACCGCAGATCCCTGAATTGGAAATCCGTATAACTAAGTCCATGGCCAAAACAGTAGAGCGGCGTATCAGGACCGTCCACATAACCGCCAGTAAGAACCGCAGCGGTAATTTCGGCCTCCTCTTTTTCACCAAAGAGAGCATACCCGGAACCATTGCGATGATTGTAATAAATGGGAATCTGCCCAGCGCTGCGCGGCACCGTCATCGTCAACTTTCCGCCGGGCGTGACCGTCCCATCCAGTGCGTCGGCAATCACGCTACCGGCATATTGACCGGGCAGAAACGCCTCTAGTATGGCCGCACAGTGTTCCTCCGCCCACGGCAAAGCAAAGGTCTGTGGCCCATAGAGCACCAAGATCACTGGCTTTCCAACTGCGGCAACCGCATCAAGAAGTTGCTGCTGAACACCGGGCAGTCCCAGATGCTGGCGGTCTTTTCCCTCGCCGCCGGTTACGTTGAACCAACCGCAGTTGCCACCGCAAGCCATGACCACAACATCCGCATTTTTTGCCGCTTCGACCGCCGCAGATATCCCAGAGGTATCCTCTTCAATCACGCCGCAACCGGGAGCGTAAACAGTTTCAAAACGTTCACTCAGCTCCTCACGAAGTGTAGTTGCCCCCATATTCCGTAGCACAGTATTCATATCTTGGGGCAGGGTATTGCCGCCGTCTTTTCCAACAGATACCATGCTGGCGAAAATATTTTCACCATTTTCTTTTTCGGAAGACCGCTTCTCCTGTTCGTCTGCCATACCACCAATGGAAACGCTTTCACCTTTTGCACCGGCTGTCACCATTTCGATATAAGCAGGGTAGGTGTATCCGCTTACCGGATAGCGCAGAGAATCTGCGTGAGGACCGACGAGTGCGATCCGGGTTTCTTTTTTTAGAGGAAGCACACCGTCGTTTTTCAGCAACACGAGCGAATCAGAGGCGATTTTGCGGCTCAGTGTCTCCTTCTCCTTGCCACCGAGGACTTTTGCCACGTCATCTTCCTTGCAGTAGGGGTCTTCAAACAGTCCGCATTTAAATTTCACCGTCAGCACACGGCGGACGGATTCGTCAATACAAGATTCCGGCAGTTTCCCCTCGCGGACAGCTTGCGGCAGTTTGCGAAAAGCATCGCCCACAGGTATCTCCGTATCGGTGCCGGCACGCTTTGCAATCACGCCTGCATCTTCATAACTCTTGCCAATGTGGTAGACCAGATGTGTGCGAAGCAACGCAGCACCATCTGTAGTCACTACGCCCTTAAAGCCCATTTCCTCTCGAAGAAGCGTACCAATAATGTCCGGGTTATCAATGACAGGCAAGCCGTCAATCTCACCGTAGTTGCACATCACGGCGTCCAGACCAGCCTCTTTTGCAGCCGCCTCGAAAGGAGTTGCGAAAACCTCATATGGTATTTTTGCGCCGGGTGCGGGTGAGCACATGGGCGCGGCCCAGTTCATCCACAAAGTTCATGGTGATGGACACATCCGGCTGGACCTCGTTATGGAGCTTGTCGATGCCCCGCTCCCCAAAAAAGGGGAGACCTGTGACGGCGAAAGCGATGGCGTCTGCGATGCTGGTTTTGCCCCGGCCGTTGCCGCCGGTGATGGCGGTGGGATTGCCGAAGACCAGTTCAGTGGGTTCCTCGTAGGACTTAAATCCGGCGATGGTCATGCCGGTGATCTGAAAGCTCGAAATTTTCTCCATAATATACTCCCTTCTATGCCGCCTGGGGCTGGATATCCGCCACCTTGTAGCTCAGCAGCATATGGTAAATAACCGTGTCGTTCTGTCGCAGTTCCAGCTTTGCGTCAGTGAGGACGGCGCCCTTGACCAGCGCCGGGTCTTCTCCCCGGACAAAGGCGTCCACCCGTTCCCCTTCCGAGGACTCCAGCACCAGCTGGGTGTTGGTGGACTTGATGCCCTTGTTCACCCGCAGATTTCGGACAATATACGTGATACCGTCCTTTTGCGGTTTTCCGGCAGGCTTCTCCTCACTTGGTTTGCCCTGGGGGTTTTCCTGCCGGGATTCTTTGGGCTGTTCGCCGCCATCGTCCGTGGGGCCTGCCTGGAGCTGAAGCCCGCCGGCGGGGGCCGGGGTGAGGTTCAGCTTGCCCAGCATTTTGAGGTAGGCGTAGTCCAACCGCTCCTGCTGGTCCTTCTTGATGTACCAGGTTTTGCCCCGCTGCTCCACGTCCACAAAAACCACGTCCATGTTATACAGCACCCGGCCGACGCCCCACTGGACGGCGGCCCGCTTCATGCTGTCGGACAGGCCGCCCTTGACAGGCTCAATATCGGAGTTTTCGGCGCCGTCCCATTTGGTGATGAAGCCGTCCCCATCCCCGTTCTTCTCGCGCAGGTTGTAGTGGGCGTCAAATACCAGATGGTGGTTCTCCTCGCCGGTGGCCTCGCAGTCCAGGCAGTGCCAGGTCAGGATGAAGTTCCACTCTGAGGAGCCCTCGTGGTCGTACTTGATCCTGCCGCCGCACACCGGGCAGATGCCGGGTTCGTCCGAGCTGCTGGCCCCGGCGCGGATGCCGCACTGGGAGATGTACGGGATCAAATCGTTGGGATCCATCCCGGCCAGCTTCCGCGCCGTTTCGATGATGTGATCCCGCTTTTCCGCCGCGAACAGCCCGGATATCTCAAGGGCCGCGGCGCCGGAAAGATCCTCGCTTGAGCCTGCCCTGAGCACTGTGGCCCCGTAGCCCAGGTATAGATTCAAGGCGATCAAAAACGAAATGGTATCCTTGCGGTAGGGCCTGTTAAATTCCTTGAAATCCATAATTTCCTCCCTTTTACGCCGCCCTGCTGGCTTCTCCCAGCCGGACAGGCATGACCAAGGCCCGGTCGCCGCGTCCCTCAGCCTCAATGATGATGGGGCCAAGGGAGCCGGCGCTGACCTTCATGTTCACGGACGGCTCCTTTTTGAACTGCTCCAGGGCGTCCGTCATGTAATCCAGGTTAAACCCAAATTCCACACCTTCGCACCCGGTGGCGGAGATTTTCGTGGCGTACCGCTCCCCCATGCTCTCGGCCAGCAGCGCGCCGCCGCTGAAGCGCACCAGGTGGGCACGGTTTCCCCGCAGGGACTGCTTCAGATATTTCAGCTCGGCCAGGAACTCCTTCGGGGATACCTGGAACTCCGCCCGGAACCTGTCCGGGAGGGCGCTGCCCAGCTTGAACAGCTCACCCTCGGGCAGCCGAAACAGAAGCGATGTCACGCCGTCGGTCACCCTGGCGAACCGCTCGCCCAGCTGGATCGAAACCTCCTGATTCCCGAACAGCTTCAAATGCTCCAACGCGTCCGGGGCCGCCATGAAAGGCGCGGGCACCTCTAACTCCGGGTCGGTGTCCCAGGCCATGCGGTAGCCGTCCACAGCGTAGACATGGCTTCCGCTGAACTGCACCTTGCTCCGGCTGGGCCGGGTATCATCAGGGCTGGGAAACGCGGCGGCATACCTCACCCGCTCCACGCGGGCGTACAGCCTGGCGGCGTTGGCGGTGAAGCTGTGCATAGGCTCCCACGCCTGCTGTTCAGGAAAATCATCTGGCAGGAACGGGTGCAGCTCCGCAGACCGGGGCCCGCAGGACAGGGCCAGCTTGATCCGCCGCCGGTCGCCTTCCCCCGCTTCCGTCTGCTCTATGGCCAATTCGCCCTCAAACTGCCGGAAAGCTTTGGCGGTCTCGCGGGGCCGATCCAGCAAAAAAGCGAAGTCATCCCCTTGTGCGGGCAGATCCACAGACAGATAGGTGTCGATGTTGGTGGAGGTCAGAGTACAGCGCTCCGCCTCAAACCGAACCAGCACGGCGTTCAGAACGGGGATGGCCGATTTTCGGATCAGGCCGCTCACCCGCTCTAACGCTTGGATAAAATCTTTCGCGTCTACTTTGACTCTCATGCTGCTTGTTTCCTCCTATTCTGTTTTTGCAGCTCAGGCCGTATGTTGACAGTATGAGTGGAAAAGGTTACTTTCCGTACGGTGTTGCTGCCCGTGGCCAAAATGTTGTAGACCATGTCCACCACAATGGTAGCCGCCGTGATGTTGGCCGCCATGCTCTGGGGTGCCGACACCGACGCCTCGGCGCAGGACAGCTCCGTGGGGAACTTGTCCGTGTCCACCAGCACGTCCGGGTAGACTGAGCCGATGGGCGGATAATAGGTTCTGCCGCCCCGGCGCACGCCGCACACCACCTGCCCGGTGAACTCACCGTTGCCGCTATCGATGTAAATGAGCTCCTTAGCCCTGCGGAACACGCGGTCACAGAGCTGCCGGGATTTGTTATTGTCCACAGCGCCGATGAGGATCACAAGCTCCGACACCCGCACGTTGTATTCGTGGCCAGGCTGGCGCATCCAGAGATAGTCCGGCTCCAGCAGGCCGCGAAGCTGCTCCTCATCCTCCACAAAGGAGGGCACGTACTCCGTTTCCATGCCGAACACGGCGGAATATCGTTCCGCCAGCACCCTGGCCTTGTTCTCCCCCAGGTCGGCGGGGGTGAAGTTCTGCCGCACCAGATTCTTTTCCTCCACCACGTCGCCGTCGCAGAGGATAAACCGCACTGGGCGATCCAGCGAATACAGCAGGCGGTACAGGTGGGGCGCGATGTGCCCACCGGTGCCGCCCGCGCCCAGCATGACGATCTTCACCGGGCGGGTTTTGGAAAATTTCATTGCCCCATCCTCCAGTATCGGAAGTGGGCTTCCGGCTGCTCGGTCAAAGGGCGCAGCGCCGGCGGGGCGATCCTGCTCAGCGGCTTCACGTTAGAGCGCCACTCCAGGGGGAACAGCGCGCCGAAGCTCTCCAGCACACAGCCGGGGGGCAGCTCCAGATAGGCGCCGCCGCAGGACATCCGCACCGTGATGTCCGGGAAAAACTTGTCCAGGCGTCCCACCACGATGTAGATCCGGGTGGCCTGCTCATCGTCATCATCCACAGGGGAGAACTTGGCTTCCATGCTGTTGTGGCTGTGGATGTCGATGTAGTGCAGATAGCGGTCCTCGGGAAAATCATCCCGGCTCAGCTCGGCGTCAATGTGGGCTTTGGTCACCGTCTGCTCAGGGATGTGCACCACAAATTCCTGCTCTTGCTTGTCCCAGAGGATATGGGCCAGCGCCTCAAATTCCTCGGGGCCGGTCATGCAGCACCGAAAGAAGGAGATGATCTGGGCCAGTACCCCTATGGGCACCAGCGGCAGGGCCGGGGTGAACCCGGCCCTGACCGATCCCAGGTCGACCACGCTGTCTTTGGGGGCGATGAACTCGCCCAGCTCATTTTTGCGCAGCTCGTACACCCTACCGTCCCCGCCGGGGATGGTGCAGATGGCCTTGCCCGACGCCCGGGCCTCCTCCAGCGAGGCGAACACGCCCTTGTAGGCGGCGATGCCCTTGCTTTGGGCGGTGACACGGGGCTTCACCAGGCAGTCCGGATTCTTGTCCTTGGCCTTCTTGAGGTTGTCCAGAAACGCCTTGGACAGCTCGATCTCCTTTTTGACGGAAGCGATGGTGGCGCCCTTGGGGTCTGTGATAGCCTTGACCGTCTTGCCGTACTCCACTGTCCAGGACACCTTCTTGCCCTCGCCCAGCTCGGGGAAGTCCGCCGACTTGGCGATGCGAAGCTCCTCGAAGGTCATGCCGGGGTCGGTGATGTCCTCCCGGGCGCTGCCGTAGTGGAACACCGGGGCCTTCTCAAACAGGGACTTGGCCGCCTTCTGCTCGGTCTTGGCCTCCTGTTCCGCCATGGCGGCGGCCAGGGGGTCGATGTCCAGCGCGGGCTGGGTTGCCGGGGCTGCCGCAGGCGCGGTGGCCGGGGCGGGCTGCACAGGCTGGACGCTCTGGAACACAGGCAGCGCAGATGCTGCGGGCTGCTGGGCGGCCTGGGGCTGCGCCTGCTCGGCGGGCGTAGCCGTCTGGGGCTGACCCTGCGGGATAGATGCGGCGGGCGCGGCCTGCTGGGCCAGCGCCGCTTCAAAGGGGTTCACATCGCCGGGGGTTCCGCCGTTAGGCGCGCCGCCGAAAATGGCGTTGATGTCCAGACCCTCGCCGCCGGGCACCTCCGCAAAGGGAAATCCGCTGTTGCTCTGTTCACTCATAGTTCATGCTCCTCTCGTTTTTGGGGACAAAAAAAGACCGCGAACCGCCCCATGGGGCAACTCACAGTCTTCTTGTCCAGATGGTTTGTTCTTCCAGGCCGCTTCAGTCCGGCGGAGGGCAGACTTCACCCCTTTCCACGCCGTTCCTCCCTCGCTTACTCCGCCCTAACTTACTCCGCCCTGAAATACAGGTTTATTGTACCATGCCGGGGCGCGGGCGGATAGGTGGAGGGGTTCCACCTATTTTCAATCGAACATATGGACAAGCCGGTTTCCCTGGTGTATAATAGGGGCAGCTTGTGGGACGCTGAGAAGGGGGTGTGCCGGAAATGAAGGATCGCGTTTATCTCGCCGTGGATCTCAATAATGCCGAGGAAAAAGAAATGCCGATATTATCTGCAAGGCCCACAGAAAGGGCCAAATCTGTAGAAAATATCGGCATTATAGCATAGCTAAATTTTGCGAACCGTCTTATTTTTTTGTCAAATATTGTCGATATTAAATTACATCAGCAGGAATATCTAGACATCCATTGATTTATAAGCTTTATGATTTTAGGCGGCGTATTTATTTCCCTTAACAAAATTTATGCTAGGGTATCTTCTGCGTAAGGAGTGTACATTTATGTTTAATGAAAAAGAAGAAATTGTACAGGGAATAGAGCAAGCTCTCCAAAATCAAAATGTTGAACAATCCAAAATTCGCAAGGTGCTGAGTTGCCTAAGAAAAGAAATTGCAAAGGTACCACCTCCCAAAATTGCATTAATTGGGTTAGCGGGTGTAGGGAAATCCTCTACAATTAATGCGCTGTTTAATGCCGGACAACCTGTTAGCCATGTACGTGCGTGTACAAAGACAGAGGTTCAAATCTTGGCTGATGCGTCAGTTTATACCGGTTCAAAAGGCGATATTATCATATACGATATGCCTGGCATTGGAGAAGACATTGAATCAGATAAAAAGCACTACGAGACATACAAAAATGTACTTCCTGAAGTTGATGTTATTGTTTGGATTTTCGAAGCTGCAGATCGTGTCATTACTCCTGTACAACAAGCGTTGCTCTATTTGAAAGATGCTATTGGTCCTAATTTTGCAAAGAGGCTAGTGATTGCTATTAATAAAGCTGATCTTATATATCCTGGTGAGTCTTCCTGGAATCATGAGTTCAATTTGCCCAGTGTTGAACAACGAAAACAGTATGAGGAAGTGGATCAATACATAAAAGAAAAGATCTATGCTGTACTTCCAACTTGGTCTGGGAATATAGAAATTTACTCCGCTACTAAGCGGTATAGGTTAGAACAATTAATGACCGCAATTGTTAATGCTATGGAGCAAAAGAAAAAGTGGACTTTAGGAGAAAAAGCGGATGTAGCATCACCTAAGGATTTGCTTCCTAAAGAATACCAAGCTTATATTGAATCCATGCTTAAGGAATCCAAGCTCAAGAAAGAGTAGGTGATTTAATGGAAATCGTTGATAACTGCTCCCGCACTATTAACGCAACCTCGCCAGAATTTGAAGAGTTGGTTCGCACTATAGTTGCTGCTGAAAAATCGAAAAATGAGCGATACAATATGTCTGTAGAGGATTTTAAACAATGGGTTCATGATACTGTACGCGCAATTTTCGATGGAATGGGCATAATAATACAGCACTTTGAAGAATTCTGGAAAGATGTTGGCCAATCTCTGCAATTTTTTAGCGAAGATATTGTAGAAGGCTTTAATAGTGGGCGAGACCGTGTTCGTAAACAGCATGAGGCGAGGAGGAAACAAGCTCGACTTGAACGTGATAAGCAAGCATTACTGCGGAAAATAGCGAGAGGTGAATGAGATGCTTGTACCTTTACCTTTTCCGCCCTGTCCAGCTTGCCATTCCAACGGGAAACAAAGTTTTCATAGGAAATGCGGTGGAGTGCTTGAGGTCAATCCAGACTCATACGAGGTTTTTTGCAAAAAATGTAATGCGCATTGGATATTAAATGACTCTAAATATTATTGTTCATGTGGATACTCATTTGAAGCAGAGGAAGTTAAGGAAAAATTAGATTACATAATTGAATTGTGCAAAATATGCGCTAAGGAACTTGAGTTAGGAAAAAAATCCGAGCAATTTCGTACCAGTGCTTTAAAAGACTCTATTAGGGTGTTTATTAGTGAGATTTTGAAAGGTCTTGGAATGTTGTCAGGCATGCTACTTGAGAGCATCATACAAACGGTACTTGAATTCTGGAAAAGGCCTTAATTTTGTATTACGGCGGTAAGTATCTCCAATCGTTTTGCTTTATCCCCAGGTAGAGGGGAGCATAATAGTGTATGATACGGGCAATGCCATGTACTCTCCAATAGTACATGGCATTGTCCATAGTGAAATGTTTTTGGAGTAACAGCTCTAAATAGATCGGCACCACAAAAAGTAGAGCAAACCATTAGGGTTATTGAAAGGCTATCAGGTGAGTCTTAAAGATGTAGCAATTGAATAAAGGTTACCACATTCTGCGTAAGGCTTGGAAAACAATTTTTTATTAAAACTAGTATAACCCATAGAGCCGTTTGATAACTTCATCATTATTCTGATATTTGAATTTCTCATCTCCCTTAAACGTAAGCGTCAAATTTCCTGGTGTCTTGCACAAGAATATGGGATGTGAGAAAATACAATAGAGTCCAATGAAGTGC
>ERZ808051.1046-NODE-1046-length-21706-cov-23.267650_pt1 | contig 21706 bp, 18 predicted proteins | sample MGYA00380199_ERZ808051 | MGnify/ENA primary metagenome ERZ808051 (study PRJEB31490, sample SAMN06133391) | mouse gut metagenome | isolation source: J11 | host: mice | place: China: Chengdu | collected 2015-05 ...
CGCAAGGGCCGCCCGCCCAAGGCGGAGAAGCAGACCCCCGGCGGGGGCGGAGCTGGCAAGACGGCCAAGACCGCCACGCGGGGCAAGGCCGCTGGAAAATCCGCCCCGGCCAAGGAGGAGGCCCCGCCGCCTCCCGCACCCGCGCCGGAGGAGCCGCCCCAGCCCAAAGACGCCTCCCGTGGGGAAAAAGAGGAGATCGTCTATCTGGACCTCTCCCAGCTCCACCCGTTCCAGGATCACCCGTTCGGCGTCCGGGACGACAATGAAATGAAAGGGCTGGTGTCGTCTGTGCGGGCAGGCGGCGTCCACCAGCCCGCTCTGGTGCGCCCCCGTGAGGGCGGAGGCTATGAGATCATAGCGGGCCACCGGCGGCAGCGGGCAAGCGAACTGGCGGGGTACAAAAATATGCCCTGTATCGTCCGCAACATGACGGATGATGAAGCCGTCCTCGCTATGACGGACGACAACCTGCGCCACCGGGAAACGATTTTGCCCAGCGAAAAGGCGGCGGCCTTGAAGCAGCAGTATGAGGCCATCAAGCACCAGGGGACGCGGGGCGACGGCGCGGACCTGGGCAAGCTGTCTCTGGACAAAGTGGGCGAGCGCAACGGCATGAGCGGAAAGACGGTGCAGCGGTACATTTATCTGAATGACCTTGTGCCGGAGCTGAAACAGTTCATGGACGGCGGCAAGCTGTCGTTCACCCCCGCTGTGGAGATTTCCCGTATCAGGCCGGACCATCAGAAGTATATCGCCGTGTCCATTGAGGGGCAGCAGTCGTCCCCCTCCAAGGCCCAGGCGAAGAAGCTGCGGGAAATGGACGAAAAAAACCAGCTCAACCCGGACGTGATCGACGCGGTGTTGAGCCAGGAGAAGAAAAAGGAGGATTTTGACGTGATCATCAGCTCTGCGGAATTGGCCCAGTATTTCGGCAAGGACAAGACGCCCCGTGAGATGAAAGATCAGATCATGGCCCTGTTGGGGGAGTGGAAAGAGAAGCAGCCCCCGGAGCTGGGCAAGGGCGAGAAAAAGACGGATAGGGAGAAGTAAGCGGAGGCTCTGGACACCGTGTCCAGAGCTTTTCCCATCCCCCGTGAAAACGGCTCTTGTGGAATATCCCCCGTCGCCGCGCCACTCATAGCACAACCGGGGCAGCCTGTCAAGGGCAAAGCCGCCGCTGCGCGGCGGTGCTCCGCACCCTTGACTGGCAGTCCCGGCTGTGCTACTCCCAAGGCGCGACGGGGGATATATCCTCCAGAGCCGCCCCCCTTTCCCCAAGAATGGGGAAAGGGGCGGGGGGAAAAGGGGCTGACCGTCTCCCTCCCAGCCATTCCATACAATAAAAATCCGAACGGAGGTTTTGAACATGAAAATGCCCCTGGCGTATGTCACCGCCGCCTGGAGCGCGGACCCCGTGGAGGCCACGGAGCAGGCTGCCCGGTATTGCCGGGCTGTCTACGAGGCAGGCTTCTCCCCCATCTGCCCCACGCTGTACCTCCCCCTGTTTCTCAATGACGCTGTGCCGGAGGAGCACAAGAGCAGCATTGATATGAGCCGGGACCTGCTGCGCCGCTCCCGTGTGCTGGTGGTGTGCGGCCACGCTGTCACCGAGGCGGTGAAAAATGACATCGCCGTGGCCCAGCGGCTCAAGATCACGGCCACCACCCTGGAGGGTATTCTGACGGTAAAGGGGCAGGGCCGCTGCTGACCCTGGGAAGCCTCTTTGACGGGATCGGCGTGTTCCCCCTGGCCGCCCGGCGTCAGGGGATCGTCCCCCTGTGGGCCAGCGAGATCGAAAAGGCCCCTATCTCCATTACGAAACGCCACTTCCCGGACATGGAGCACCTGGGGGACATTACCCGGCTCCACGGCGGCGAGGTCCCGCCCGTGGACATCATCACGTTTGGTTCACCCTGTCAAAATCTATCCAGCGCGGGCCGCCGTGAGGGGCTGGGCGGGGCAAAGTCCAGCCTGTTCTTCCAGGCGGTCCGCTTGATCGAGGAAATGAGGGATGCCACTGGAGGTCAATTTCCAACAATCGTTATTTGGGAAAACGTCATGGGAGCTCTGCTATCAGGAAACCGGCTGGATTTTAGAGCCGTCCTGCAATCTCTCACAAACACCGAAATTCCAATGCCTGCTTCTGGACGCTGGGCCAACGCCGGAATGGTGCGAGGCGGAGGCCGTGACGTGTGCTGGCGTCTGCTGGACGCCCAGCATTGGGCAGACCCCCGGCTGGCCCGGCGTCAGCGGGTGTTCGTCGTGGCGGATTTTGGAGGCCGACGTGCCGGAGCGGTCCTGTTTAAGCCCCGCCGCCTGTTCCCGGCTCCTGCGCCTTGCGGAGACTTTGGGCTGCCCCCCGCCGGAGGCAATCGAATATCTGCTTCTGAAACAGGGGGGCCGCTACCAGTCGTCCACCCCTTTCAAGGTTACCGTATGCGGGGGGCGGCCAAGGCGGGGGACGTTGGGAATTTCCTGGGGAGCTTTGGAAAACCAACAGACCCTTTTCCCACCCTGATGGCCGGGGGGCTGACGGTGTTTGCCCTGTGGCTGGAGGGCCGGGAGGCGGAGGGCGTCATTACCTGGCTGACCCCCACGGAGGGGGAGCGGGCCATGGGCCTGCCCGACGGCTGGACGGCGTTCGGCCACGACGGGCGGCCCGTCTCCGCCCGCGCCCGTCAAAAGGCCCTGGGAAACTCCATTGCCCTGCCCTGTGCGGAGTACATCATGGCGGGAGTAAAAGAAGAATTGGAGGGAGGGAAACCGTATAGCGATATTTGAAGCCTGTGTGACGAACCTGGGCAAGTACAACGAGGGCCAGCTTGTATATGAGCGGGTGGCGTTCCCCACCGACACCGAAACTGTCCAGGCCGCCTTGAAAAAGATCGGGATCGACGGTATTCGGTATGAGGAGATTTTTATTTCCGATTATGACGGCCCTATGCCCCAGCTCCACAAGCACCTGGGTGAGTACGAGAGCATTAACGAGCTGAACCATCTGGCCTGTGTGCTGTCGGAGCTGGATAAGGACGAGCTGGCAAAGTTTGAGGCCGTCATGGACGGCGGCGAGTACACCGGCAGCGTCAAGGAGCTGATCAATCTGGCCCAAAACCTGGACAGCTACAGCTTTTATTCCGATGTTCACACCGAGGAGGACTTGGGGCGGATGTATCTCCAGGAGCTTGAGGCCGTCCCTGTGCCGGAGCACCTGATCGACTACATTGATTATGAGGCATACGGGCGGGACGCGCGGATCAACGAGGGCGGGCACTTCGCCCCTGGCGGGTACGTCCAGGGGGGACATTCGTTTAAGGAGCACTACTACGGGATCGAGGACATTCCCGACGAACACCGGGTATTCTCCATGCCTAAAGTGCCCATCCGGGAGCAAATGGCCGCCTATCAGGAAATGGCAAACCGGGCTTCCCTGACCACGGAGCGGTCCGCGCCCAAGGTGGACCGGGAGGAGCGGTAGCCCTCTGGACACCGTGTCCAGAGGCAGGAGGTGATGATTTTTGGTAGATGAAGATATTTCCCGGCGCACGATAGCCCTCTCCATCCGAACGGGGAAGCTGACGGCGCGGACGCTGGCCTGGGCGCTGCGGGCGGCAGGCCGGAAGATCCAAAAGGAGCGGCAGGCCCGCAAGACGCCCCACGGCAGGCAGAGCGTCAAGCAGCTTATGAAGCAGGGCGAAGCGACCAACAGCCTCCCCGTGGAGGCCCCCAGGGAGTTTGACCGGGTGGCCCGGCGCTGGAATGTGGACTACGCTTTTTACAAGAACGGCGAGGGAAAATATCTGCTGTTCTTCAAATCCAAGCAGGCCGACGCCATCACCGCCTGTTTTGGGGAATACTCCCGCCGTGTCATGGACCGGCCCAGGGCGCGGCGGGTCCCCATTCTGGAGCGGATGAAGCGGGCCGGGGAGCTGCTGCGGGGCCAGGAGCGGACCCAGGAGCGGAAAAAGGAGGCGGCCCGTGAAGAAAGGTAGCTTGAAAAAGTACATTCTCCCCAATATGCCCTATGTGTTTATGGCCTGGGCCTGCCTCAAATTGGGAACGGCCTACCGTCTGGCGGCTGGGGCCAATGCCGGGGAGAAGCTGGTGGGCATGATGAATACCATCAACACGGCTTTTGCTTCCCCCGCCCCTGGGCTGGTCCCGGCGGACTGGCTGGTAGGGATCGCGGGGGCGGCGGCCATCCGGCTGTTCGTCTACGTCAAGGCCAAAAACGCGAAAAAATACCGCCGTGACGAGGAGTACGGATCGGCGCGTTGGGGCGGCCCTAAAGATATAGCCCCTTTCGTCGATCCCAAGTTTGAGAAAAACGTCATTCTCTCCGGGACGGAATTTCTCACCACCAACACCCGGCCCAAGAACCCGGCCAACGCCCGGAACCTCAACGCCTGCGTGATCGGCTCCTCCGGCTCCGGCAAGACCCGGTTCTGGCTCACGCCCCAGCTCCTCCAGGCCCACTCCTCCTATGTGGTGGTGGACCCCAAGGGCGGGGTGCTGTCCCAGGTGGGCTACTTCCTCCAGAGGAAAAAGGGCTATAAGATCAAGGTTTTCAACAGCATTGATTTTTCCCGCTCTATGCACTACAACCCCCTGGCCTATATCAAGAATGAGGCGGATATTCTGAAATTCGTGAACACCCTGATCGCCAACACCAAGGGGGAGGGCAAGGAGGGGGACCCGTTCTGGACCAAATCGGAGACGCTTCTGTACTGCGCCCTGATCGCCTATATCATCTTCGAGGGCCCGGAGGAGGACCGGAATATGAATACCCTGGTGGATATGATCTCTGGCATGGAGGTGAAAGAGGACGACCCGGACTTTATGAACGCCATCGACTATATGTTCAAGGGCCTGGAGAAGCGCAAGCCGGACTGCTTCGCCGTGAAGCAGTACAAGAAGTACAAATTAGCCAGCGGCAAAACCGCCCGCTCCATACTGATTAGCTGCGGGGCGCGGCTGGCTCCCTTTGACATTCCCCAGCTCCGGGAGATCATGAGCTACGACGAAATGGAGCTGGACCGCCTGGGAGACAAGCGGACGGCGGCCTTCTTCATCATCAGCGACACGGACACCACCTACAATTTCATTGTGGCGCTGGCGTTCTCCCAAATGTTCAACCTCCTGTGTGAGAGGGCGGACAACGTACACGGGGGCCGCCTGCCCCACCACGTCCGGGTGCTGTGGGACGAGGCCGCCAACACGGGGCAGGTCCCGAACCTGGAGAAGCTGGTGGCGGTGATCCGCTCCCGCGAGGTGAGCCTGACCCTGTTCTATCAGGCACAGTCCCAATGCAAGGCCATTTACAAGGACAACGCGGAGACGATCATGGGCAACATGGACAGCGTGATTTTCCTGGGCGGGCGGGAGCACTCCACCGTCAAGGAGATTTCCGAGGCGTGGCTGGGCAAGCAGACCATCTCCATGCAGACGGACAGCCGCTCCCGCGGGCAGTCCGAGAGTTACAGCCAGAACACGCAACGCCTGGGCCGGGAGCTTATGACCATGGACGAGCTCACCACCATGCCCGGCGATAAGTGCATTTTACAGCTCCGGGGGCTGCGGCCCTTTTTCTCCCCCAAGTACGATTTGAAGCAGCACCCCAACTACCGCTATACGGCGGAGGCGGACAAGAGAAATTCCTTTGACCTGTCCCGCCTGATCTCCCGCCGTATGGAGAAGCTGGACCCCGACGAGCGATATACCGTGTACGAGGCGGACGTGCCGGACGAGGCGGACATAGGCGAGGACGAGGACATCTTCAACTATGACGACCTGGACGACCCGGACGCCTTTGTATAACCTCTGGACACCGTGTCCAGAGCGTTCCTGCCGCCTGACAAGGGCGGCTAATTTATTAGGGTTCCCGCAAAATCGTAGATTTTGTGGGAGGAGGAGCCACAACGGAATGAATGAGTTTTCACGCTTGCGTGGAAACGAATGATATGAAGTTTGTGGCGACGAGGCCGGGATAACATTCCCGGAGAATATGGAGGTATTTATGCAGTTTTTCGCTTCCGCTATCACCACCTTGCAGACCCTCGTTGTGGCCCTGGGCGCTGGCCTGGGCGTGTGGGGCGTCGTCAATCTCCTGGAGGGCTACGGGTCCGACAATCCGGGCTCCAAGAGCCAGGGCATGAAGCAGCTCATGGCGGGCGGCGGCATTATCCTGCTGGGTACGACCCTCATTCCCCTGTTGTCCGGCCTGTTCTAAGGGCGGCGCTTCATGGGATTTCTCACCGACTGGATCACGAACTGGCTCAAGGAGCTGCTGATCGGCGGGATCATGGACAACCTGTCGGGGCTCTTTGATACAGTCAATGCCCGTGTCGGGGAGATCGCGGTACAAGTGGGGACGACCCCGGCGGCATGGAACGCCGGGGTTTTCTCCCTGATCCGGCGGCTTTCCGAGACGGTGATATTGCCGATTGCCGGACTGGTCCTGACCTTTGTTGCGACCTACGAACTCATTCAACTGCTGGTGGAGCGGAACAATCTCCACGACCTGGACTACTGGATTTTCTTCAAGTGGATATTCAAAACGGCCTGCGCCATCCTCATTCTGTCCAACACGTTCAACATCGTTATGGCGGTGTTCGACGTGGCCCAGCGGGTGGTGGCACAGTCGGCGGGGCTGATCCAGGGCTCCACGGATGTTTCCCCGGATATGCTGGCGGATCTGGAGGCGGCGCTGGAAGGGATGGACCTGGGCCCGCTGCTGGGGCTGTGGCTCCAGTCCTTTGTGGTGCAGCTCACCATGACCGCGCTGAATATCGTGATCTTCGTGATCGTCTACGGGCGGATGATAGAAATATATATGCTCACCAGTTTAGCGCCCCTCCCCGTGGCGACCCTTGCAAACCGGGAGCTGGGCGGGGCCGGGCAGAACTATCTCCGCTCCCTGTTCGCCGTGGGCTTCCAGGGGATGCTGATATTGGTATGCGTGGGGATCTACGCGGTACTCATTCAGAGTATCGCCGGAGGCGGCGACCCCATAGGAGCGATATGGGGGACCATCGGCTACACGGTGCTGCTGTGCTACTGCCTGTTCAAAACGGGAAGTATCGCCCGGAGCGTCCTGGGGGCGCATTAGCCCCCGGCCTCTGGACACGGTGTCCAGAGCGGAAAGGAGGGATTTTATCGGAAAATACGCCGTGATCTACGCCGACCCGCCCTGGCGGTATTCCCAAAAGAATTTACAGGGATCGGCGGAGAAGCACTACCCCACCATGAGCATAAACGACCTGTGTGCCCTCCCCGTGGCGGAGCTGGCCGCCCCGGACTGCGCCCTGTTCCTGTGGGCCACGTTCCCCCAGCTCCCGGAGGCCCTGCGGCTGATCAAGGCGTGGGGCTTTCAGTATAAGAGCGTGGCCTTTGTCTGGCTGAAAAAGAACCGCAAGGCGGATAGCTGGTTTTACGGGCTGGGCTTCTGGACCAGGGCCAACGCGGAGGTGTGCCTGCTGGCGACGCGGGGCCACCCCAAGCGGCAGGCCGCCAACGTCCACCAATTCATCATTTCCCCCATAGAGGGCCACAGCAAAAAGCCGGACGAGGCCAGGGAGAAGATCATGGCCTTGCTGGGCGACGTGCCCCGCGTGGAGCTGTTCGCCCGGCAGTCCACCCCCGGCTGGGATGTGTGGGGGAACGAGGTGGAATGTACCCCTGGCCTCTGGACACGGCGTCCAGAGGCCACCACAAGAAAGGAGGGTTGATTTTTGCCCTATGTGAATGTCCCCAATGACCTGTCCAGGGTCAAGACCAAGCTGGCGTTCAACCTCACCAAGCGGCAGCTCATTTGTTTCGGAGGCGGCGGGCTGGTGGGCGTCCCCGTGTATCTGCTGACCCGTGGGGCCGTCGGCGGGACCGGGGCCATGTTCCTCATGCTGGGGATCATGCTCCCGGCGTTCCTCATGGCGATGTACGAAAAGGACGGCCTGCCCTTTGAGAAGGTGGTGCGGAACATCATCCGCGCCCGCTTCCTCCGGCCCGGCCCCAGGCCCTACCGAACGCAAAATATCTACGCGCCGTTCGCCGGAAAGGAGGTATCGGCTTCTGAACATAAGGACCAAAAGCGCCGGGCCTGGAAGGGCCGGTAAGCGTTCCCTCTCCGCACAACAGACCATCCCCTATGTGGAAATGCTGAAAGACGGCATTTGCCGGGTGCGGGAGGGCTTCTACACCAAGACCATCTCCTATGAGGACATCAACTACTCCGTGGCCTCCAGCGAGGACCAGTCCGCCATCTTCGACGGCTGGTGCGGCTTCCTCAACTACTTTGACAGCGCCCTCCCGTTCCAGCTCTCCTTCATCAACCACCGCTCCAGGGGCGGCAGCCGGTACAAGGTCAACATCCCCATGGCCCACGATGACTTTGACAGTATCCGGGGGGAATATGTGGATATGCTGAAACGGCAGATCGCCCGGAGCAACAACGGGATCGTCCGCTCCAAGTACATCACCTTCGGCGTCCCCGCCGAGGGCCTGGAGACGGCCCGCCCCCGGCTGGAGCGGGTGTCCAGCGACATCATGGGCAACTTCAAGAAGCTGGGGGCCCACTCCCGCGTCCTCAACGGGCGGGAGCGGCTGGAGGTGCTGCACGGCCAGATGCACCCCGGAGGCCGGGAGCCGTTCCGCTTCTCCTGGCCGGACATCGTGAAAACCGGCATGGGGACGAAAGACTTTATCGCCCCGGACAGCTTCGACTTCACCGCCGCCCGGACATTCCGGCTGGGCCAGTCCTGGGGCGCGGCCTCCTACTTGCAGATCATGGCCTCCGAGCTGTCGGACAAGCTGCTGCTGGAGCTCCTGGAGCTGGACGCGGAAATGACCGTCACCCTCCACGTCCAGACCGTGGACCAGCTCAAGGCCATCAAAATGACCAAGGGCAAAATCTCCGACATTGACAAAATGAAGGTGGAGGAGCAGAAAAAGGCGGTCAGAGCGGGGTACGATATGTTGCGCCCAGATAGGGTGTAATAAGGAGTTGACTAAGGCACAACCCCGTAAGATAACGCGGGAAACGGCCTGCCTGACCGAAAGGCGAAAGCTGACACGGGACCACAGCATGGCAGGGAAGCGGTAAGTTGTCCTATACACAAGGGCACGACTGAACTGCAACGTTAAGCGGATATGAGGATAAACCTACAGAATGTATAAAGCGAGTTTCAAGTTCCCGTTTAGCCCGGGCGGAGGAATGTGTATGTACCTGTCGAATAGTGACAGTATCAACCTCCGGTATGAATAACATTACATATCCATGTCGTGTAATGGGTTATCAACAAATTCATAAGACAAGCCAGAGAACTGGTTTAACGAAACGAAAGCATATCCGACAATCCGCATTTGCCTACTTATTACACTAACTGGGGATTGCCTAAGTTGGAACGTCTGAAAAGACTATGCGAAATGCCGTAAGGTGATAAATTCCAAGCCCGCGAGGGTAAGGGAGATGACGCTGAATATCCAATAAGGCAACGGAGTTCTCATAGTATCCAAGGTGTTGCTGTAATGGTTCAACACACAGGCAGACTTCGTGTGCTGCTGGTTCGATTACCGCTGAAAGGGCAACCAAGTATGCGGGAGAACAGGAAAAGGAGAACAGTCATTGGCTCTAAAATCAAAAGTGCGATTAGGGAGGAATACCTCAATGCAACCAACGACAGCGATTTTAGATAGAATTATGCGAAATTCAAGGAAAAACAATGAGGAAATCTTCACAAGACTATACCGTTATATGCTAAGAACCGACCTGTACTATCTTGCGTACAACAAACTTTACAGGAATAAAGGAGCGGCAACAAAAGGCGTGGACGACGACACAGCGGATGGGTTCAGCGAAGAAAAAATCAACAGAATCATACAATCTTTGGCTAATGAAACCTATATGCCGAAGCCTGTGCGCCGCGAATATATTCCGAAGAAGCGCAGCAGTACAAAAAAACGTCCTCTCGGACTTCCATCCTTTACGGATAAGCTCGTTCAGGAAGTGTTGAGAATGATATTGGAAGCAGTCTATGAGCCGACATTTTCAGATTTTTCACACGGTTTTCGTCCTCACAGAGATTGCCACACGGCCCTGAAGGCTCTGAAGAAGGAATTTACGGGCGTATCGTGGTTCATAGAAGGCGACATTAAGGGGTGCTTTGACAATATCGACCACCAGGTACTCGTTGGTGTTATCAGCTCCAAAATCAAGGACGCGCGGCTGATAAAGCTCATTTGGAAGTTTCTTAAAGCGGGATATATGGAGGATTGGAAGTATCATACTACATACTCCGGCTGTCCCCAAGGCGGCATCATATCGCCGCTGCTCTCCAATATATACCTGAATGAGCTTGACAAGTTTGCGGAAAAGGTTGCAAAGGCGTTTTACAAGCCGAGAGATAGAGTTCGCACTCCCGAATATGCCAAAATCCAGTGCAAAAAGGACTATGCGCAAAAATTGCTGAAAACGGCGACGGGGCAGAAAAAAGTCGAACTCTTGAAAAGAGTGAAATCCCTAAAATCCGAGCTGCGCAAAGTTCCCTGCTCCTCCAAAACGGACAAAGTGATGAAATATATCCGCTATGCAGATGATTTTATCATTGGAGTTAAGGGCGACAAATCGGACTGTGAACAGATAAAGCGGCAGTTTTCAAACTTTATCAGTGGACGCTTGAAAATGGAATTGTCCGAAGAAAAAACGCTGATAACGCATAGCAACCAATACGCAAGGTTCCTGGGTTACGATGTTCGGGTAAGACGGGACGGTAAAGTAAAGCCCACCGACAGATGCTTAAAGCGCACATTGAATTATACTGTGGAACTGAATGTACCGTTCGCGGATAAAATCATGCCGTTCTTATTCGACAAAGCAATCATTAAGCAAACGCATGACGGTAACATCGAACACATAGCAAGAAAGTATCTTTACCGATGTACGAATTTAGAAATCATAGATACGTACAACTCCGAGCTCCGAGGTATTTGCAATTACTACAGTATTGCCAGCAACTTCACAAGTTTGAATTATTTCGCTTATCTTATGGAGTATAGCTGTCTGAAAACCCTTGCGGGCAAACATAAAAGCACCAGCAAAAAAATCAGGGAACAGTTCCGCACCGGCAGCGGTGACTGGGGCATCCCATATAACACCGCCAAAGGTCAGCAGAAATACCGAACTTTTGCAAAGTATATGGACTGTAAAGACAGCAATAGTTTCAATGACGTAATTGTTGAGTACGCAATCAGACACGCAGGGACCATGACTACTCTTGAAAAAAGATTGGCTGCGGGCGTCTGCGAGTTATGCGGAAAAACGAATACTTCCCTTGCTATGCACCATGTAAACAAAGTGAAGAACCTCAAAGGAAAACAGCAGTGGGAAATTGTAATGATAGCCAAGAGGCGGAAAACTTTAGCCGTATGCAAAGACTGTCATTATAAAATCCATCACCCTTGAATTTTCATAGTTTGAAACAATGATGGCGAGCCGGATACATCGAGAGGTGTAAGTCCGGTTCTGGGAGGGGTCTGGGCAAACCTGCCACAGTAATGCGGTAAGGCGGCCCTTTCCTACTCTACGAAATTCTGCCCCCGGACCTCATTACCTACTCCAAGGACGCGGCGGCGCTCCTGGCCGACCTCCAGTCCCGGAATGAAAGAATGTTCCTCCTTACCTTTACGGTAGTGAATATCGCCCCCACCCGGCAAAAGCTGGAGAACGACGTGTTCACCATTTCCGGCATTGCCCAGAAATACAACTGCGCCTTGAAGCGGCTGGACTGGCAGCAGGAGCAGGGCTTCACGTCCTCCCTGGTGCTGGGGGAGAACGCCATTGAGATACAGCGGGGCATGACCACCAGCTCCACGGCGATTTTCATTCCCTTTATGACAAAGGAGCTGCGGATGGACGGGGCGGCCCTCTACTACGGCATGAACGCCCTTTCCAATAACGTCATTATGGCGGACCGCAAGCGTCTGAAAAACCCCAACGGGCTTTTCCTGGGGACCCCCGGCAGCGGCAAGAGCTTCGCCGCCAAGCGGGAGATCGTCAACGTGTTCCTCTCCCTCCCGGACGACGACATCATCATAGCGGACCCGGAGGGGGAATATTACCCCCTGGTGAACCGGCTGGGGGGCCAGGTGGTGCGGCTGTCCCCGTCGGCCACGGCGGGGACGTTCATCAACCCCATGGACATCAACCCCAACTACGCCGACGACGAGGACCCCCTGTCCCTCAAAAGCGATTTCATCCTCTCCCTGTGCGAGCTGATCGTGGGCGGGCGGAGCGGGCTGGCCCCTGTGGAAAAGACGGTGATCGACCGCTGCGTGCGGACCATCTACCGGCCCTATCTGGCGGACCCGGCCCCGGAGCGTATGCCCATTCTCCAGGACCTCTACGACGAGCTGCTGAAACAGTCCGAGCCGGAGGCCCGGCGGGTGGCCTCCGCCCTGGAGCTGTACTGCACCGGGTCCCTCAACCTCTTTAACCACCGTACCAACGTCCAGGTCAATTCCCGGCTGCTGTGCTTTGACATCAAGGCCCTGGGGAAGATGTTGAAAAAGATAGGGCTGCTGATCCTCACGGACCAAATCTGGGGCCGGGTGACGGAGAACCGGGACCGGCGGCGGGCGACCTGGGTATATCAGGACGAGTTTCACGTTCTGCTGGCGGAGCCCCAGACGGCGGCGTACAGTGTGGAGATTTTCCGGCGTTTCCGCAAATGGGGGGCCATCCCCAGCGGGATCACCCAGAATGTGAAAAGCCTGCTGGAGAGCAGCGAAATAGAGTCCATTTTCGGCAACTGCGATTTCCTCTATATGCTGTCCCAGGCGGCCGGGGATCAAAAGGTGCTGGCAAGCCACCTGGGGATCAGCCCCCACCAGCTCTCCTACGTCACCCACTCCGGCTCCGGCGAGGGGCTGCTTTTTTATGGGGACACCACCATCCCCTTTGTGGACCACTTCCCCCAGGACACCGAGCTTTACACCCTCCTGACCACCAAGCCGGAGGACAAGGCCAATGGGTAAGGCCCGGCCTTCTGGACACCGTGTCCAGAGGCCCCGCAAATCTGACCACAAATCCAAGCTCCACCAGGAGAGCGAACGGGCCCGGCCCTCTGAGCGGCTGCGGCAGGAGGGGAAGAAGCGGAGCGCCCAGGGCCAGACGCGGGCGGAGCGGAGCGCGGTCAAGGCGGAAAAGGCCAAGCTCCGTATGGGCGCGGCCCAGGAGAAGCTGGCGGCCCAGGCCCCGGCCAAGCCCCCCAGCCCGGTGAAGCGCGGGGCCGGGGCCCTGGGCTGGGGCGTTCACGGCTTCGTCCACGGCAAGGTGTACGAGGTGGAGCATGAGAACGTGGGGACCGAGGGGGCCCACCACTCCGAGCTGGTGGGCGAGGCCGTGGGGCGCTGGGGGACCCGCCGTGTGCGGCAGGCCGTCCGGGACCACCCGGCCAGGGCCGCCGCCCGCGCGGAAAGCCGGTATGTCAAGGCCACGGCGGAGCACCGCTTTCAAACGGAGCTGGAGAAGCACCCGGACCTGGGCAAAAACGCCCTGGCCCGGTTTGCCCAAAAGCAGCGCCAAAAACGGCAGTACACGAAACAGGCGCGGGAGGCCGCCAAGCAGGGGGCCAGTGCCGCCGAGAAAACCGCCGTCTCTGCGGAGAAGCTGGCGGAAAAAGTGGCGGGCTTCGTCAAGAGACACCCTGGCGGGGTGGTGATCACCCTGGCCTGTCTCCTCCTCCTGTTTACGGTCCAGTCCTGCGCCTCCTCCCTGGTGACGCTGGGCAACGGGATCATCGGGGGGATCGGGGCCAGCACCTACCCCGCCCAGGACGGGGATATGCTGGGGGCTGAGGCCGCCTACTGCGCGTTGGAGGCGGAGCTGCAATACTACCTTGACACCTACACCAGCACCCACGATTACGACGAATACCACTTCGACCTGGACGCCATCGAGCATGACCCCTATGTGCTGATCTCTATGCTCTCCGCGCTCCACGAGGGGGAGTGGACGCTGGAGGAGGTGCGGGGGACGCTCCAGACCATTTTCGACCGGCAGTATATTTTGACGGAGGACGTGGTGACGGAGCGGCGGTATTACATCGAGACGGACACCTGGACCGACAGCGAGGGCAACACCCACACAAGCAGCTACCGCGTGTACTACGACTATTACATTTGTACGGTGACGCTGAAAAACGAGGACCTGTCCCACCTGCCCATTTACATCATGAGCGGGGAGCAGCTTTCCCGGTACGCACTCTACATGGCCGCCCTGGGCAACCGGCCCGACCTGTTCCCCAATTCCGGCTATGTGGACAAGTACATCACCAACCCACCCCAGCCCTACGACGTGCCGGAGCAGTATCTTTCCGATCCCGCGTTCTCCTCCTTGCTCACCGAGGCGGAGAAATACCTGGGCTATCCCTACGTTTGGGGCGGCAGCTCCCCGGCCACGTCCTTTGACTGTTCCGGCTTCCTGTCCTATGTGCTGAACCAATGCGGCTGGGACGTGGGCCGCCTGGGGGCCCAGGGGCTCTATAACTACTGCACCCCCGTCAGCTCCCCACGGCCCGGCGATTTGGTATTCTTCCGCTACACCTACGACGCGCCCAACCCGGACGGCGTGACCCACTGTGGGCTCTATGTGGGAGACGGAATGATGCTGCACTGTGGGGACCCGGTGCAATTTACAAGTCTGAATACAAGCTACTGGCAATCCCATTTTTACGCCTGGGGGCGTTTACCATGAACAAGGAGGTTTTTAATGGCAGTCAGCAAGAGCGCGAAAATTTGGGCCGAGATGGAGAAGGTCAAGGCCAAGATCAACGAGCAGCAGGCCCGGCTGAAAGAGCTGGAGCAGAAGCACCGGGAGGCCGAGAATGAGGAGATCGTGGACATCGTGCGGGGCATGAGCGTGTCCCTGGACGAGCTGCCCGCCCTCCTGCGGCAGCTCCGGGACGGCTCTGGACACGGTGTCCAGAAGCCCGGCGAGAGAAAGGAGGAGACATAACATAACTTCCTGAGAAAGAAAATTCACGCTTTACAGACAGCAGACAAGCCCGGTTTTGTGCGAACAATCGAAAATTTGACACAAACGGCGTTCACTTATCCCGTCTAGTGGGAAAAGGACCGCCGTTTTGTCATGCCTAAAAGGAGGAAGTTATGCAAGACAAAGATTTATCAAAGTATTTTTATGGGGACGAAGCGATGCAGTTTTCCTATTTCCGCATCCCCCGCCAGCTTATCACCCATCCCCGCTTTAAGTCTCTGTCGGCGGACGCCAAGCTGCTCTATGGACTACTGCTCGACCACATGGGCCTGTCTATCAAAAACAAGTGGTACGACAGCGACATGCGCGTTTACATCTATTACACCGTGGACGAGGTTTGCATTGATCTGAACTGCGGACGGGACAAGGGCATGAAACTGCTGGCCGAGCTGGACACCAGCAAAGGTGTGGGTCTGATCGAGCGCGTCAGGCAGGGCCAGGGCAAGCCCGCCCGAATCTATGTCCTGCGCTTCACCACGCAGGAGCTGTCGCCCCAGCAGGAGGATGGGACGAAGCCACCTATACCATGTCCGGAGGTCGATTTTGACAACGTGCAGGAATCGGATTTCCCCGCTGCAGCAGGTCGGGATATTCGATGTGTTGAGGCCGGTAAAGCCGACCCAAATTATAATAATATAAATCAAACTGATTTTATCTATACCCATCAATCTATCAATTCCCCAGCCCTCGGCGCGGAGCAGTCGAGGATTGATCGATACGAGGCGAGAGAGAAAATCAAAGAATGCATTGAATACGAGCGGTTACAACAGGAGCTTCCCTACGATGATGTAGAGAGCCTTTTGGAGCTGATTGTGGACGTATTGAGCAGTACGGCCTCCGCCATGCGGATCAGCGGTGAAGTCTTGCCTGCGGATGCCGTCAGGCGGCGCTTTCGTCAGCTTGACGGTGAACTCGTCCGATACGTCATAGACTCCCTGCGGCAGACTACTACGAAAATCAATAACATCCGGGCCTATCTTCTGACGACGCTTTACAACGCGCCTGTGACGATAGGTCCTTATTACGCCGCCTCTGTGCGGCATGATTTTGGTTAATCCGTCTCACGGTGAGACGAATTTTTGGGGGAAAATCAATGTCCGAACATACGATTACAACCGATTGCGTCTGGATAAACTGGCTGGGTGAGACGATAGACGGCCTACCCTTTGCTGCAAATATCTGCTATGTCAAATCCCCAGACGGTATTGATAGTTGTGGGTGTCTTTACACTTAATGCAACACAACAAATTATGCGAAATTCCACCGCAAAATCTCGCTATATTAAGTTATTTCAGAAAAATCGGATTCTAAGGCCAACAAAATGGACATAATATTTGAAATAATGTTGCATTAAAACGTACAACTAATGTAACAAAAACTCCAATAATAAAAGGCTTTAGGAGACAAACTATGCAACATAGCTATTTATATAAAGCTTATTTACTTCAGTATCTTTCAATGGGTGTTGTTGAAATGATTGACTATCCCATATTGAGTGAGGATGAATTTAAACATTTAGCTATTGATAGACCCTTCTTTTCGTGCTATAATTTGTCAAAAAGCACGAAGGAGGGAGAAATTAGTGAAACAATCTGATTTTCTTCGTTTGGCCCTGCTACTGAGCGATGGAGAGGCAGTGACATTTAAAAGAAATCTGGCAAAACTTGTTAAATTTGTCCTCTTTGAAAACTATGGGAATAGCTTAACTATTTCAGAGATTATTCAACAAATAAATGAACGGTATTCTTTATGTTTTGCAGATAATGAGATAAAGTCTGCAATTCTGTCCGCAAAGGAGAGTATAGTTGAAATACGGCCAACAAAAGACCCAGTTTATTTTACATATTCGATTTCTCCAAAGGAGTATGAGAAGCAATTAAACTGCTTTACGGACGACGCTTTGACACCTTATATTGAAAAATTCTTGTCTGGCAATCAAAGCGAGGGCTTTATTTCATGCGATGACCTTAAACAAGTGATATATCGCTTCCTATATCAAGGGTTCAACTCTAACATCCAAACAGTTTTGTCTTTGATGAATTATCATGGAGAAATAAAAGAATGGGATCTGGGTGAAGGAGGTTTCACTGATAAGGAAATAGTGAGTCTTAATGCGTTTCTAAATTGGCAGAACGCAGAAAAGAACGCGTTGCTTTTTAAATATGTGTCCTTTTGCTATGAGTACTGTGTCATGACTGTAAAAAAGGACAAGACCGCTTTTGCATCTATTTTTCAGGGAAAAGAATTCTATCTGGATGCAAATGTAATTTTCCGTTTAGCCGGGTTCAATAAAGCTGAGCGTAAGGACGCAGTAACTGCATTTCTCAGCAAATGTAAAGAGTGTGGAGTATGTATCAATTACACAAATTTTACTCGCACAGAGATTGATAACACTTTAGAGCATCATGTCCTTGCAATTAAGAATTTGCTTGGTGGGGCGGCCCCCATTTCAATGGATGCAATGCAAATTCTGAGTTCTAAGTATGCAAATCTGGATTTTTATGAACATTATGTTAATTGGACAAAGAATCCCAAAAACAAAATTGGAGATTATAATGCGTTTCTTGCTGATCTTAAACGACAAGTTTCGCTATGTACGACTGGGATAAAATTTAAAGTGGCGGAAACGTTTGACCAAGCAAAAACAAAAGAAAAATTTGGAGAACTTACTAAAGATTTGACTGCATTTAAAGCAAGTAGAAATAAGGGTACTTACGAAGGTTCAATTAAAGTAGATGTTGAGAACTATCTGTACATACAAAAACTTACTGAAGGAAACAGGTCTATAAATTTTTTTGATGAAAAGTATTTTTTTATAACTGCTGATCACGCATATATAGATTGGAGTCACGAAAAAAACCCTGGTGCTATTCCACTGTTTGTCCTGCCAAGCGTTTGGTATGCCATTATGTTAAAATACCATGGACGAACAGATGATGATTACACGTCTTTTTGCCATTTTTTAAATCAAAGAATATCTCTGACACCTGATGAGTTACAGAAACAGAAAACACAGATGTTAGCCTGCGTTTTAGAAATGAATGAAAGTGTAAAGATTAAGGAAGAGATTATATTTGATATTGGACAAAGATTATCTAATACTACAGATGCAATTCCTGATGTAGAAGCATTTGTTGAAGAGTCACATACGAAAATAACAGAAGGAAAAGTAACTGAAGCTGTCCAGCAGCTTCGCAAGGAACACAGACATGAAACCAACCAAATGTTTCAAGAAACGGATAAAAAAATTCAACTTGAAAAAGAGAAAGGATATCAAGAAGGAACTACGCATGGCAGAAATGAGATACTCTACGGCCAGGCCAAACACATTGCGGCAAGAAATAAGGTTATTCATGTCGTGTTAATTATTCTTGCCATAATATCTGTAACGGCGACTGCGAGCGTGTTAGTTTACCAAGCCTATACAGGTACAGGTGTTTCTGTTCCTATATTGTCTATTATTGAAGAAAAACCTATAATTTCAATGATTATATCAGGCGCGTTTGCTTTGTTGTCACTACTGTTTGCAAAAATAGGAGAATACATTTCTTTCTTTTCGTTAGATGTCGAGAAAATCAAGGCAAGGCTTGAGCACAAGGCAGAAAAATATTTAAAGTAGGCATAGCCAGATAGGGAGGCATACGTTTTTAAGTATGTCTCCCATTTTTATGCCGAGATTTTTGATCTTATTTGGTTTTCACTCATAATAGACTTCCTGATAGGCTGTATATTCCGTTATTATGCGATATGGCTTTGGTTAATTCACCTTGCGGTGAGACGAACTAACGCATTCTTGCACATGGTATGTTGCATTTAAGGGAGGACAGATACTCAGCAGCACCCATAGCGGACAGCACCGCCCACGGCGCTGTCCAAGCAAGTATGTCATTTGGTAGCACACAAATGACCCTTGTTAGGGGGCGCAGCCCCCTTAAAACCCCCAATCTGCGGGAACTCAAAATCGCCGCTTTAGTCCGGCAGGCGTGGCGTTTGGTGAAAGAGACGCTGTAGCATGATAGAGCAGCACAATCTGGGGTATGCCCCCTCGGCGTGACGGATTTTACACCACCGCCCTTTGTCCGTCAAGGCCAAGACAAGCCGCGCCGTCCGCAAGCGTCCGGCGCGGGCCTTGACAGCCAAAGGCCGCCGGTGCTTTTGGTGATTAAGGGGGGCATACCCCAAAACCGGCTTGCGCCGGTTTTTACTGTTGCGGGAGGTGTAAGCGTTTCCCGGAATGTGCGATAGTCATCGTAAGTGAAGAAGCAGGCGTGTGTGCGCCCGATGCGGCTTGAAAAAATGCGTCTCACCGTGAGACGTATTTTCTGCTGAACGGCTAATAATAGCGGCCCCGTTCCTCCAACTCAACCAAGGCTTCAAATAACTTTTCCTGCAGTTCCTTTTTGGACAGGCTTTTCACATAGGAGCGCAGCGCCGCATAGTGTTCTTCCATGCGCTGCTCCTCCTCGCGTTCGTATTCCTCCACTGCCTCTATGTAGTCCTCCGCCTCCTCCGGGATCACGGAGAAAAACAGGGCGACCATGTGCTTGCAGATTACCCGCCGCCCGTCTGCGTGAGGGCAGTTGCATTTGGACTGCCGGGGATGGGCAATATTGATTTTCACCTGATAAGGGGCGGGGCCGTTCCCGGCCACCTGCCCCGTGTACTCGTCCCCGCCCGTTTGGGAGTAGGACAGCACCTTTTTCTCCGTATAGTATTCATAGCCCCGCCATGCGGATGCGCCGCTGGCCAAAGTGCGGATGCTCATTCCATGTCCCCCTTATGGCTGGTATATCCATACTACCACAAGGCCGCACCCAAAACAAGTAATTTGACAAAATGCGTCTCACCGTGAGACGCATTATTTTATCAAGAACTCAGCTTTTTCTTGTAATATCAACCCAATCTTTCTATATGCTCTCTTGCCTTTTTGCCTAATACAAAATATAATCAAAATCATATCAGGCAAATAAAATGATAGCGATTTAGGAGGCACTATGGCAAACATTCTGATCGTTGAAGATGAAAAAGCCATGCAGGACATCATTGCGGACTATATGCGAAAAGGCGGACACACCTGTTTTACCGCTGACGATGGCATAGATGCCCTTGTCACGCTGAAAAATCATCCTATGGATTTAATGATCTTGGATGTGATGATGCCCCATCTGGACGGCTTCTCCGTCTGCAAGATGGCGCGGGAAATGAGCGAACTGCCCATTATCATGCTCACCGCCAAGAGCGCGGAGGACGATAAACTGAAAGGCTACGATTACGGTGCGGACGACTATATGACAAAGCCATTCAGTCCCAAGGTGTTGCTGGCAAAGGTGAACGCACTCCTGCGCCGTTCCTCCCCCGCTTCTGTCGGAGCGATCACCGCTGGGAAAATCCTGCTCCACCCCAACGCACATAAGGTCTATCTGGACGGGCAGGAGATCACCTTGACCCATAAGGAGTATGAACTGCTCGCCTTTTTGATGGCAAACCCTGGGCAGATATTCAATCGGGAGCAGCTTCTAAACCGTGTTTGGGGTTATGACTTTGAAGGGACGACCCGAACCGTGGACACCCACATCAAGACCCTGCGGCAAAAGCTGGGGGACGAGGGCAGGCATATTGTCACGCTGATCCGCTCCGGCTATAAATTCGAGGTGGCGGTATGAAAGAATGGTTTTCGCTCCGTACTGTTCGGAAAAAGATTTTAATGCTGTCAAAACTGGCAGGATTGGCGCTGATTTTTTCCTACGTCCTCTCCACTGGCCTGCCTGTCAATGAGGATGCCGCTTTCCTGATCTGGCTGGGTTTTGTCCTGCTGCTGGTTTTGGGTATTGATTTTTTCATGGGCCGCTTTATCACAAAACCAATCGACAAGCTGAACGCCTCCGCAAAACGCATGGCAGGACTGGACTTTTCGGCCCCCTGCGACCTTGTTTCAACCGATGAATTTTGGGAACTGTCCGCCAGTCTGAACACGATGGCCGAAAATCTGCAACAGGCTCTTGCCCGGTTGGAGGACGCAAACAAGCAGCTTGAAAAGGATGTGGAAAAAGAGCGGCTTTTGCTGGCCGAGCGCAAGGAGTTGGTGGACAGCCTATCCCATGAAATGAAAACCCCGCTGGGTATTATCCGGGCCTATGCCGAGGGCTTGCAGGATGAAACGGACGAGGCCAAAAAGCAGAAATACGCCCAAGTGATTGTTTCCGAAGTGGAGCGCATGAATGACCTGATCGTAACACTGCTGGATTTGTCAGCCCTGGAAAGCGGGGCTGCAAGCCTGAACATTTCCCGGTTTGACTTTGTTGAGCTGGTGGAAACGGTAGCCGGACGGCTTCTGATCGACGCCCCGGACACCGACTTTGAACTGCAATATGAGCTGCCGGAGCAAAAGGTTTTTGTGGAAACCGACCGGCGGCGCATAGAGCAGGTTTTGGACAACCTGATCGTCAACGCCAAGAAAAATGTGTATCCCGGCGGCATTCTGCGGCTGGAACTGACAGTGGATGATGGGGCGCTGCATTTCTCCATCTTCAATCAGGGTCGGCCCATTCCAGAAAGTGATCTGTCCAAAATATGGACAAAATTCTACCGGGACAGCGGCGCAGAGTACAGCGGTTCCGGGCTGGGGCTGTCCATTGTGGCGCAAATTCTGTCTATGCAAAATCT
>ERZ808051.1047-NODE-1047-length-21706-cov-6.816635_pt1 | contig 21706 bp, 20 predicted proteins | sample MGYA00380199_ERZ808051 | MGnify/ENA primary metagenome ERZ808051 (study PRJEB31490, sample SAMN06133391) | mouse gut metagenome | isolation source: J11 | host: mice | place: China: Chengdu | collected 2015-05 ...
CTAAGAACATCCTTGCGGTCGGGCTTGACCGTCTAGCTGTAGGAATCCCCTCGGTTTAGCGAGGGGAGGAAGTCAAAGCTTATCTATCCTATAGCTTATGTATGACACAGTGAAAGCAAGTCTGTTATTTGCTTTCAATACTCCAACCATTAACTAAAGGATAACGACGTTCACGGCCAAAAGCTTTATGACTAACTTTGGTGCCGATGGCTGCTTGACGGCGTTTGTATTCGCTTCTGTCTACCAAGCGAATGGTCTGACGCACCATATCGGGATCAAAGCCTTTGGCGGTAATTTCATTAAAGCCCAAGTCATTATCAATGTAGTCTTTTAAGATGGCATCTAGTACCTCGTAATCAGGCAAGCTGTCTTGGTCTTTTTGATCAGGACGTAGCTCAGCTGAAGGGGGACGAGTGATAACACGTTCTGGAATCACATCAGTATCTTCCAGACGGTTACGATAGTTGGCTAGGGCATAAACTTGAGTCTTATAAACGTCTTTTAAGACATCAAATCCACCGGCCATATCTCCATATAAAGTTGAGTATCCCACAGCCATTTCAGATTTATTGCCTGTGGTGATAACCAAGTGGCCAAACTTATTAGACAAGGCCATTAAGATCATACCGCGGGCACGGGCCTGAATGTTCTCTTCAGTGGTGTCCATTTTAGCTTTGCTAAATAAAGGCGCTAAGGTATGGCGCATACCCGCAACTGCGTCATGAATTGGGCAAACGGTATAAGACACATTCAATCTACGCGCTTGAGCCTGGGCGTCTTCTAAGCTGATCTGTGAGGTGTACTCATAGGGCATCATTACTGCATAAACTTTATCTGACCCTAAAGCGTCAACAGCGATACATAAGGTTAAAGCAGAATCGATACCACCTGAAAGACCGACGATAACTCCCTCAAAGCCTGAGTGATTCACGTAGTCACGCAGACCCACAACCAAGGCTTGATAAGTTTCTGACTCAGCACTTAGCTGTAGCGGGGCTTTGGCTTGGGTATCAAATTGACCGCTTTCAATATCGAAGCTGGCATACAGCAGATGCTCTAAGAAGCGAGGGGCTTCATGGGCCACTTCACCGCTGGCTTGAACCGCCATAGAGCCACCGTCAAATACCAGATCATCTTGACCGCCTACCGCGTTAACATAAACGATTGGTAAGTTGTTATCTGTCGCTCTTTTATTTAATAAAGCTTGGCGAGTGTGCTGTTTGCCAGCTTCAAAAGGAGAGGCATTAATAGTGACTACTAAATCAGCGCCTTGATCTTTTAAGGCTTTGATAGGATCTTCTTGCCATAAGTCTTCACAGATTAATAGGCCAATGGTAAGACCTTGGTAGTCAAAAAGAACTTGGTTGCGGCCTTTATCAAAATAACGGCGCTCATCAAATACGCCATAGTTAGGCAAGTATTGCTTATGGTAGAAGCCTTTTTGCTGTCCGTTTTGAATGATGGCAGCTGAGTTGAACGTACCGTGATAATCAACGTGTGGATAGCCGATAATCATGACGATATCATTGATATCAGTTAGCGAGCTTAATGCTGCCTTGACTCGATCAGATAAGCTTGGGCGGAGTAGTAAATCTTCAGGTGGATATCCCAACAAGGCCAATTCTGGGAATATGATGATATCGGCACCGTTGTCACGCGCTTCGATGGCTAGGCTACGCATTTTTTGGATATTATTCTGGATGTCTCCCACCATAAAGTGAGATTGAGCCATTGCAAATTTCAGCGACTTTCCTTTTAGTTCAGTGCTGGTGTTTTCATTAGACATTATTAGGTCCTATTCATTATGGGGTTAGCGCTAAACGTCTTGCTACAAAAGCAACTTATTAAATTTTGTTAGTGTTGATCTTGAGTCAGATGACACTTAGCGTTTGTGTTAAGGGGTTCTGTGTTTTTTATAATTCAAAGTATTATCTGCCAAGTTAGCCTTTCTAATATAGAGAGCTAACGGTTGTTGCCAAATAAAATTCGTCACTTCTCATATTTGATATATGAGTCATACCTTATCAAATCCTACTTTATCAAATACAGTAGGGCGGATAATTTCTTGTTGTTTCCATTGTTAACGATTTTTGTAGTCGAAAAACGATACAATTACCTTTAGTATAACATCAAATTTTTGTGTTATATCTAAGCCTTATCTATTTAGCGGGCAAAACTAGGAAATTTTATCATGTTTGCATTCGTCTTTACCCTTATCCTAATCTGGCTTGCTATGTGGGCCTTTTTTAAATTTATGTATCCCAAACCGCCAAAAGAGTTCATGCCAAAAAAAGGGGATGTTATTACGCCAAGAGACTGTGACTTTTGTGGTTATCCCTTAGCTGAGTATAGAGGGGTAATGGAAACCATCCCAGAGGCACAAATCGCTGAGGCCGAGCAGAAGCAAATCAGTGAGCTGGCCGCAGAGGTGGATGCCATTAAACAACAAGTCTTATCTCATGAGGCAGCGGCTAAAGACAAAGCCCATCAAAAAACACTGACTCGTCAGCAAAAGAAACAAGCTTCGGCTCAATATGAGCAGCTTCAAAAGCAGTTGTTTGAAAAACATCAGCAATTAAAGAAAATGACGAGCTGGTTTTTTTGTAATTATGATCATCAAGCTGATTTTCATGCAAAGCGGGTGCCTTAGTTTTTGATAAACCAGTGGTCAGGCAGTTTTTGAGCAGCAGTTTGAAGTATATAAGAAGTATATAAACAGTAGCCTGAAATAATAGCTGGCAAATAAAAGGCTGCACAACGGTTCGGCAGCCTTAAAAGAGGGGTATCACAGCCAATTGGCTTATTGCTACTGCTGAGCCAACTGCATGTCTTGAATCATTTGTTCAATCAGTTGATTGGCTTGCTCAATACTTTGCTCATTAGCCACGGCGTGATTTTTTGACTGTTGTAGCTTTTCATAAAGGTTCAAGCAGCAAAGCACCAATAAGTTCTCATGAGGCAGTTGAGGGGCCTGAGCACGCAGATCTTCAATGAAATTATTGATAAAATCACTAGCAGCAAAAAGCTCTTGTTCTTCACCGACTGGGCAATTGATAGTATAGTTTTTATCTAAGATACTGATATCAATAGCATCAAACTTAGGCTGATCATCAAGTTCTGGTTCTGGTTCTGGTTCTGGCTCGACTGCCTCATCTTCAAAGCTTGCTTCATCTTCAGACATCTCTGAAGAGTCAAGAGGCTGTTCTGAGTGATCGCTGTGGTAGTCTATAGAATCAAAGTCTTCTGTTTGCTGTTTGTTGTCTAATTCGTAAGCTTCTTCAGTAATCTCTTCGGCTGCAGCTTCAGATAAGACAGACTGCTCGTCAAGGCTAACCTCAGAGTCTTGCAGCTCGTAGTCATTTTGATAATCGTTGGACATAGTTTTCTCTTAAATAATTAGAATAATGAAGCTAAGTAGGTCTTACTCTACAGCTTGGTCAATTAAAGTTAAGCGCTGCATGACCACTTTGGTATGCTCTTTTGCCAAGCGGTTTTTTTCTAATAACATTTGATTCGCTTGTTCTAACGCTTCACATTTTTGTAGCAGCTCATTGTAATCGTCATTTAGGGTATCGTGCGCTTCAGTTAGACTCTTATGCTCATCGTTAAGCTGATTATATTGTTGTTGTAGAGTCTCTTGCTCTTGCTGCACCTGCTCGAACGCACTTTGGGCGTCAGACAAATCTTGCTCAAGCTTTTGCTGAGCTTGCTGTGACTGCTCATAAGTATTCTCAATGTCGCTAAGCTGTTGCTGCAATTGTTCAACTTGCTGGACATCTACCTTAGGGGCAGCTTTTAAAGAGAGTAGCTCATTATGAGAGGCATCATAACGCTGTCGAATATCGTGCAATATAGAATCTAAGTGTTGCAGTTTTTCAATTAAAGGTTGAGTCATGGGGTATCACTTCTAATAAAGTCGGATAAAAAAATAAATGCAAGGTTATGTATATAATACCTTTAATAATGCCACAGATGCCCACATTATATCTAGCAGTAGGTTGTTAACGAATGTGTTTGTAATGGCTCAGAATTTGACACTTTGTCATAAGCAAAGCTAAAAAGATGAGCAAATACACCCCAACAATTTCACAAAAAAGCACTGTGCGCTAATACACTGCCTAATAACAAATTAGGTCAATAACAAGTTAGGTTAATAACAAGTTAGACGAATAAAAATCTAGGTCAATAAATAGTACCGCCACTTAGTAATAAAACTCACCGTTGATAAAAAAGGTAATTGTAATGAATGACGATATTTCAGGCTGGAATGATTGGGAAAAAGCGTTTTCTGATTGGACCGATGTGACCATCAGCGAGCTGCATGGTCTAATGACTGGGCTTATGACGGTGTGTCATGCCCCCACTAAAATTGAGGAGTGGGAGCAGCTGCTGAGTGAGCTTAGCTTCTCTATTCCTAATGAAGCCGCTTTAACCTTATTGGCAGAAGAGGCGGAAGACACTTCTTTTCAGTTAAAAGATAAAGATGACGCTTATCAATACTCACCCTTGGTGCCAGACGATGAGCATGACTTATATGAGCGTGTAATGGCGCTAAAACAGTGGGCCAACGGCTTCATGACTGGCTTTGGGGTAACAGATTGCACTTTGACGGCTGAAGAGAATGTGATGTTCTCTGATCTGGCAAAAATTGGTAGCATACGTATCGACCCTGATGATGAGTTTGAAGGGGGTGAAGAGTCTTATCTATATTTATATGAGTTTGTGCGTATGGTGCCAGTAAGCTTGGCAGTTCGACCTCGTAAATCTATGATGAGCTTACCTCTTATCGCTGGCTTAGCTATTGATGCCAAGACTGCTAAGGAATTAGAACAAGAAGGGGTTAAGTCTAATCCACTCCCACCGGTTGTTGATATTATGAATCAAGACAATCCGTCTTAAAGGCAGCTCTAGCTCTTTTAAATTTTAATATCTCAAAGTAAAAAGCCAGACCATATAAAATGGTCTGGCTTTTTGTGTTAAATTAAAGGCCGTTATTCATAATCTGCGGTTGTCTGCCTGTGGTTAGGTTAATTATAGTTAGATGATAAAGTTTAAAGCTAACCTAACGGGAACTTGGCAGAATATGATGGATAAACAGGAGGTTTTCATGATAACTGAGCAGGACAGAGTGCATTTACAGCGCTGTATTGAGCTGGCTTCTGAAGCGCTGCAGGCAGGGGATGCGCCCTTTGGTAGTGTGTTGGTGGCCGGCAGTGGTGAAGTCTTAAAAGAGGACCGCAACCGCATTAACAGTCTTGAGGCAACTTATCATCCTGAGCTAGCTTTGGCACAATGGGCGGCTGCCAATATGAGTGAAGAGGCGCGCCGTCAAGCTGTGGTGTACACCTCAGGTGAGCACTGTGCCATGTGCTCTGCGGCGCACGCTTGGGCCGGATTGGGCCGCATAGTTTATGCCAGCTCATCTGAGCAATTGCAGCACTGGCAACAAGAGCAAGGCCTGGGTGGTAATGCGCCAATAAATAGCCTAAGCATTAATGAGGTGGCCCCTCATATTGAAGCCCAAGGTCCGGTAGAGGGGCTAGATGAGCAAGTCAAATCCCTGCATCTACGGGCTTGGCAACAGCCACAGTCTTAGTTTTATCATTTTATTTCGTAAGGAAACCCATGACTTCGCTAAATCAAACCTCTTCTTACCCCAGTGATAGCATCGAGTGGCTCAAGCGATTAATCGCCTTTGATACGGTGAGCCGTCATTCCAATTTAGCACTTATTAAAGAGGTACAAGCTTATTGTGAAAGCTTAGGACTTGAGCCGGTGCTTACTTTTAATGAGTCACAAGATGAAACTCAAAGTAAGGCCAACTTATTTGTGAGTGTGCCAACTTCTGGTGGCCTAGCAGGGGAAGGTTCTGCAACTCTCAATGGGGGCATAGTGCTGTCAGGGCATACAGATGTGGTTCCTGTTGACAGTCAAGACTGGGCATCAGATCCATTCAAAGCTGAAGTGCGTGGCGATAAGCTATATGGACGAGGGGCTTGTGACATGAAGGGGTTTATTGCCTGTGCTCTAACCTTGCTACCTCAAGCGGTTTCGTTATCAAAGCTAGGTAAACTCAATAAGCCATTGCATGTGGCTCTATCTTTTGATGAAGAAGTCGGATGTCTGGGAGCCCCTCTTATGATTGAGGAGCTACAGCAAAGAGGGGTGCAGCCGGATTACTGCATCGTCGGTGAACCTTCTTCTATGAAAATGGTCGTCGCGCATAAAGGCATCTCTGTATTCCGCTGCTCAGTGCATGGTAAATCTGCACACTCATCGCTCACCCATCAAGGGGTAAATGCCATTAGTTATGCCGCTAAGCTAATTGGCTTTATTGACGAGCTGGCAGGTAGGCTGGCGGACTTTGATCAAACAGATCCTCTTTTTGATGTGCCTTATTCTACTTTATCGATAGGCACAATTAAGGGCGGTACCGCGACCAATATCGTTCCTAATCTTTGTGAATTTACCTTTGACTATCGCAACTTGCCGAGCATGGGCACAGCAGATATTCTACCCGCCATTAAACAAAAGATTGGCGAGCTCAATGAGCAAATGCAGCAAGTGGATACGAACACAGGTATTGAGATTGAGCAGTTAGAAAGTGTGCCTGCTATGACCGACACTGAAAGCGAGGCTCTACAACAGCTAATAGCAGGCTTAGTCAATTCTTCAGCCCGTCACAAAGTGGCCTATGCAACGGAAGGAGGGCAGTTTACCAATGCCGGTATTCCTACTGTAATTTGTGGTCCAGGCAGTATCGAACAGGCACATAAGGCCAATGAGTTTGTTGAACTAGAGCAACTGGCTCAGTGCGATGTGTTTTTAAATAAACTGCTAGAAACTTTGCAAAGCTAACCGAACCAGAGACTTAATCACCACAAACCTCATAGTTCCCATTTTTAAGGCAAGACTGCATGAGCCTGTCCGTATTTTTGTTGTTCTTATTTAGCACCGTGTTAGTTTCTGCCACGCCTGGCCCCAATATGCTACTTGCCTTCCAGTACGGGTTAAATCATGGGGTGCGTCAGACCTTGTGGGTATTGGCTGGCCTGAGTTTTGGGTTATTTATGCTATTGGTATCGGCCTTATTGGGCATCGATATTATTAGCCGCAAACTGCCTTGGTTACTGACTGTGATGAAAGTAGCTGGGGCGCTGTATCTAATTTATCTGGGCGTGCAGTCTTGGAGGTATGCAGATGATACTGTTCAATTTAACAAAGACGCTGAGTCTCAAGTTCCTCAAAGTCTGACTCAAGCTCAAGCTAAAGGTCATATAGTCAAAAGCGCAACACAGCGTTTTCGGCAAGGCATGTGGGTATCCCTGTCTAATCCTAAAGCCATCTTGTTTTTTGCTGCCTTTTTTCCCAAATTCATTAACTTTAATGCCCCACTGTGGCCGCAATATGTGTGGTTAACGTTGGGATTCTTTATTAGTGAAACCACTTGGCAAATGGCGTATACCGTAGGGGGAACTAAGCTATCAGGCTGGCTAGGTCAGGGCTCAAGACTGCTTTGGCTTAATAGAATATGTGGTCTGATATTTATATTTATCGCTATCGCACTGTTGTGGGAAGTGGTGGCTGTAAACATTTGATAGTCGATATCTATTAACCGTATTTATTGATGGTTTATTAAGATATGAAAAATAAAATAATCAAAAAAAGCGCCCAGTGATTCATCATTGGGCGCTTTTTTATTCTATAAGCAGTTAACAGCTAGACAATTAGCCTAAGATATCAACCAACTCACCACGTACCATGTGCGGGCTGACGTAATCGTTAATTTTCACGGTCACAAATTTGCCCATCAGATCTTTTTTCTGCTGCTCAGTGGCTTTAAATAAGACTGAGCGGGTGTTGTCAGCGGTCCCTAATAGTTGGTCTGGGTAGCGATCAGCCACCTCTTCAACCATCACACGCAAGGTTTTACCGACCATCTCTTCGGTTTTCTTTAGCGTTGAATCACGAATCACTTTTTGGAAGATAGCCAAGCGCTCTTTTTTGGTCGCTAAGCTTACATCATCTGGTAGTTCAGCAGCAGGCGTGCCTGGACGCTTTGAATAAATAAAGCTATAAGAGTGATCGAAATCCAAGTCTTTGGCTAGATTTAGCGTATCTAGGAAGTCCTCTTCAGTCTCGCCTGGGAAACCAATAATAAAGTCACTAGATAGATGCATATCTGGGCGAACTGCCATCAGTTTTTTGATCTGATTGATATACACATCAATAGTATGGTTGCGCTTCATCGCGGCTAAGATTTTATTAGAGCCGCTTTGTACAGGTAGGTGTAGATGGGATACCAGCTGTGGCAACTTAGCATAAGCTTCAATGATGTCATCAGTGAACTCTAAAGGATGACTGGTGGTGTAGCGGATACGCTCGATACCGTCAACGTGAGCCACATAGTGTAGCAGCTCAGCAAAGCGGCAAATACTGCCATCGTCTTTTTCACCGCGATAGCCGTTTACGTTTTGACCCAATAGGGTAATTTCACGCACCCCTTGCTCTGCCAAGCTATCAATTTCAGCCAGTACATCATCTAGTGGGCGAGACAACTCTTCACCGCGGGTATAAGGCACCACGCAGAATGAGCAGTATTTTGAACAGCCTTCCATGATAGAAACGAACGCACGGTAGCCTTCTACTTTTGGCTCAGGTAAGAAGTCAAATTTCTCGATGCTTGGGAATGACACATCGACCGTACCAATACGGTCTTTGGGCTTAACATCACGCTGATGGGTCGACTTATCATAAAGCTCAGGCAATCTGTGTAGGGTTTGTGGACCGAACACCATGTCGACATAAGGGGCGCGTTTTTGGATATTATCGCCTTCTTGTGAGGCCACGCAGCCACCCACACCAATGACTAGATCTGGATTGTCTTCTTTTAGCTTACGCCAGCGGCCCAACTCAGAGAATACTTTTTCTTGAGCTTTTTCACGGATAGAGCAGGTGTTCATCAGCAGCACATCGGCTTCTTCGATGTTGTTAGTGACCACCATGTCGTGAGAGTCGCCCAGTACGTTACCCATTTTTTCTGAGTCATACACGTTCATCTGGCAGCCTTGGGTGGCAATATAAACTTTCTTCTTTGCTGCCCCTGCAGGCTGATTGGCTTGAGCTAAGCTATCCACAGCTAGGGTTTCAGCTGAGTGTGAGTTATCCGCTGGTTGCTGACGAATAGTTTTAGGGTCAAATAAAGTAGCACTCATATTAAGCAGTCCAAGATGATAGTCAGTAAAAATTATCAAATATAGATAATAAAGAGGGTATAAGACAGATACAGCGATAAAAATATCGGTAAGGGATGCCCATTTAAATGGCAATAATTGGACGTTATTATAACATAAGCTAGTGGGGGTTGAATGTTAAAGCTATCAGATATAGAGTCGATTGTTAAAAAATTAAACTTTGTAAGCAAGCCTGCAACATCAGCTTACATAAAGCATTTTGGCTCACCCTGTTTGTTGCCTATAATCTAGACGAAGACGTGTTTTGATTTAATAAGTTAACTTTTAAATTTTTTAATAATAAGATTGTATCTATGCTAAAAAAAACCTTTACTAATAAATTACCAAAACAGCTAAATACTACGACCAAAGCACGTGGTTTTGGGGCTAAGGCACCTATGGCTGTCTCCTTATTAGCCCTCATGGGTATGACCCAGTTCGCTTGTGCCCAGATCTCTTGGCCAGGCAGCAGCTCTAACTATAGCAATGACACCAGTATCAACTACTTTAATGAAGCCCTAGCGGCCGGTGAGCGCCGAGATTCAGGGGCTTTGTACCAGTATGAGCAAATGATGGGTAATGGCTTATTTGCTATGTATCCTGCTTACTGGCGCTTAAATAATGACATCTCTACCTTGCATCCCAATGTGGTAACCCAGTTCGCTAGCCAATATAGCGGCAGCGTTATGGCAGAGAAGCTGGCTGCAGACTATGCAGAAACCAAGGCTCAGTCTGGTGACTATAACGCCGTGCGCCAAGTGGCCAACTATGTTCACAATGCGGATGATAGTGAAAAATGTGCGGTGGCTTTAGGATTTAATAATGGCGGTGATGCTATGAGAGCAATGGCGCTAAAACCTGATGTTTGGTTAACCACCAAAAAGCAGCCCGCTTTATGTAGCCAGCTTGCCACAGAAATGAATGGCAACCCGATGATTAATAACGCCGACCGTAAACAGCGCTTGTTGCGTATGTTACGGGTGGGGAACACTGGTGACATCATGGCCTTAGCACAGTCACTAGGTACGCCCATTGCTTATAGTGAGCTGAGTGAAATTCAATTAAATCCTGCTGGGTTCTTAACCCGCTTTGGCAATCAGCCCAATAGTGTAAAAAACCAGTACTTATACCTTTATGCCATCGGACGTATCGCTGATAAGTCTTACCGTGAAGCGGCCATTCAAGTAGATTTCGACATTAAGCAAGATAACAATCGTCCGCAAAAACTAATTAATGAAGAGACTCGCCGTTATGCCTATCGTATCCTGGGCGTGAAGCGTATGTACTACAATACCGATGATGGCTTTAATGATGAAGCAATTACTTGGTTCCGTAACAGCTTGGGCGAATCATTTAACTATGAAGAATCGGAAGACTATGCCACCGCAGCCATTCGTTTTAGTCAGTGGAATGATTTAATTAACGCCATTGGCAGCATGGACAATGAGGTTCAAAAAGAAAATATCTGGCAGTATTGGTTAGCGCGTGCCTACGAGCAAGTTGGAGATGGCAATAAAAAAGCCTTGGCTCGTCAGATTTATCAGCGCTTGGCCAACAACAGTGATTATTACGGGTTTTTAGCTAAAGACAAAGTCAATCAACGCTTTAGTGCGGGCAGTACCGCTTTGCCTAATGTGGCAAGTAGTGATACCAATCGTATGCTTAACGATCCTCACTTTGCCCGTGCCTTTGCTTTGTATAATGCAAATGCCAGCCGTACTTATGCCAACCGTGAGTGGAACTGGGCGGTGAAAAAAGCGCGCGATAACAATGACAATAAGATGATTGTTGCAGCTTCTAAGTATGCGCATGATATGGGCTGGCTAGACCGCTCCATTTATGCCATCGATAGCACAGAGGGGCTAAATGCCTTTAGTTTATCGCATCCAATGCCGCATCAAAGCGAAGTGGTTCGTTACAGCCGTCAAGTGGGTATTGATCCGGCTTGGGCGTATGGCATCATGCGCCAAGAAAGTCGCTTTGTTAGTACGGCACGCTCAGGGGTGGGCGCCAGTGGTCTAATGCAAATTATGCCAAACACTGCCAAATATATTGCGCGTAACCTAGGCGAGACTTACAGTGCTAGCCGTGCCAATAATGGCGATACCAACATCCGTTATGGTACTTGGTATATGAGTGATATTATGGGTAAATTATATAACCAACCTGTGTTGGCTACAGCAGGCTATAACGCTGGCCCTAATAAAGCTAAGCGTTGGCAACCTGTTTATGGCTCATTAGCTGCCGACCAATATGTAGAAAGTATCGCATATCCGGAAACTCGTAACTATGTCAAAAGAGTGATGGAAAACGCCACCATTTACAGCAGTTTATTAGGTGCTAACATGCCTATTTCACAGCGTATGGGCACCATTCCTGCCGGCTATTAATAATTAGAGTAGGGGATAGCAAGAGATAAATTGCTATCCCTTATTTTTTATAAATTTACAGATAATTAGGTTTGAGCAAAATTTTGAAAGGTGCTACACTTTTACCGCATTAAAAATGTACACCGCTTTATAGAAGGCATTGTCAGCCTGCTACGATTTTTTTAATTGAATACTTGTGCTCTTATGATGATAAGTAATCAGTTCAAAGAGTCTTAGATTAGGTTGACACTCTGGTAGTGATAGGATGCATTGTAGAGTGTGATTTGCAGCGGATGAAACAGCTGTTTAATTGGGCCCTGCTACATTTGGGCAAATGTGCCGTCACTTGCTAATGGTTGCCTATACATGACAGCTCTTGTCATAACCCAATGGAAAAAAACCTCACTAAATCTCTAGGAGAATTAAATGAAACAACCTGTTCGCGTTGCCGTTACTGGTGCTGCTGGTAATATTAGTTATGCTATGCTGTTTCGTATTGCTTCAGGCGAAATGCTAGGTAAAGACCAGCCTGTAATCTTACAGCTTTTAGAAATCACACCAGCACTTGACGCCCTAAAAGGGGTTGTTATGGAGCTTGAAGATTGTGCCTTCCCATTATTAGCGGGTGTGGTACAAACTGATGATGCTACCGTTGCTTTCAAAGACGCAGACTACGCTTTATTAGTAGGTGCTCGTCCTCGTGGTCCTGGTATGGAGCGTAAAGACTTACTTGAAGCTAACGCTGCTATCTTCTCAGCGCAAGGTAAAGCTCTAAACGAAGTAGCTAGCCGTGATGTTAAAGTGTTGGTTGTGGGTAACCCAGCTAACACTAACGCTTTAATCGCTCAGCGTAATGCTCCAGATTTAGATCCACGCAACTTCACTGCTATGACTCGTCTAGACCACAACCGTGGTTTAGCTCAATTAGCTGAAGAGACCAACACTACTGTAAATGACATCAAAAAAATGATCATTTGGGGTAACCACTCTTCAACTCAGTACCCAGATCTAACTGAGTGTACTGTTAACGGTAAGCCAGCTTTAGATCAAGTTGACCGTGACTGGTACGAAAACAGCTATATCCCAAGCGTACAAAAACGTGGTGCAGCTATCATCGAAGCGCGTGGCGCCTCATCAGCTGCTTCTGCTGCTAACGCTGCTATCGCTCACATGCGTACTTGGGCTCTAGGTTCTGATGAGAACGATTGGGTTTCTATGGGCGTATACTCACAAGGTGAGTACGGTATCGCTGAAGGCCTAATCTACTCGTACCCATGTACTTGCAGCAACGGCGATTGGAAAATCGTTGAAGGCTTAGATACTTCATCTGAATTCTCACAAGAGAAGATGAAAGCGACTGAGCAAGAGCTTAGCGAAGAGCGTGATGCAGTTGAGCACCTACTTCCATAGTAGAAGCTTGATGGATTTAAATTAATTTTTAAATCCTTACTGCCATAAAAAAAGCCTGCATTTTTGCAGGCTTTTTTTGTCTTTTATTTTAATAAAAATTTGAGGCGATCAGGTTAAATCGACTGAGTTAAATCGATAGAACGTAAAGGTCTCATTATTAACACAATCGCAAAGCTTCTAAATACTTTTCGCACAATCTTATTAAGGGCTTTTGCTAGAATAAATGAGTAGTAAGCTATTAGCGACAATAAATAATACAAACTAAAAGCCAATAAATTTTTATTAAATAGAGGAAAAGCTATGTTAGGTGAACCAGAATATACTATGAATGAACTGTTTGCTCAGTTGGGTCTAGAAAGCTCAGATGAAGCCATTGATAAATTCGTTGCTGAGCATTTATTAGACAAAGATACTTCATTAATTGAAGCTGATTTTTGGACCGATTCACAGCGTGCTTTCTTACAAGAAGAGTGGAAAAGAGATGCCGCTTGGGTTGAAGTTATTGATGAGCTAAATGTTCGCCTACATCCTACGGCCTAGTTTTTGGTCAGTAACTATTTATTCAGTAAGTTATTCAGTAGCTGTTTATATTAATGAATAACTTATATTGATGTAGACAAAAAGGCCTTCTAAATTAGAAGGCCTTTTTTAATGCAGTTTTTAATATCAGCCTTTGGCTAAGATCTAGTTACCCACTTATTGAGTATAGCTGTTACTGGTAGTGCCAAAAGAGGTCGAGCTAGCCGCATAGTTTTCAGCCGGATAGCTAGGCTCTGAGGTGGCTGCAGCTACAGTATTAAACGAAGAGCTGCTGGTTTTATACAAGCTGTTATAACGATTAAGTACCCTTTGAACGTAGTTGCGGGTCTCTCTAAAAGGAGGTACCCCTCCGTATTTATCTACGTTACCTTCGCCTGCGTTATAGCCTGCCAAGATATGTTCAATTTTTCCGTTAAAGCGTCTGCTTAACCAAGCCACATATTTAGCAGCCCCTTCGATATTTTCTGAAGGGTTCCAAGCATTGACCACTGAGAAGCGGCGGGCAGTAGCTGGCATAAGCTGCATTAAGCCTTGAGCACCCACAGGAGAGCGAGCATTGGGGTTAAACGAGGATTCGGTGTGCATCATGGCTTTTAGTAATCCAGGGTCAATGCCATGGCGTTTGGCCGACTCAAGGATGTAATGATCGTAGAGATTATTGCCAGATCCAATGCTATTGCTGTTTGAATTGCTTGGATTGGGGCTATTTGGCATATCACTAAAGCTTCTAGAGTTTAGCGTACTAAAGTAGCTAGGCTCTTGGATAGTTAAGGTGTTGGCCGTTGTTACATCTGCCCCTGAGTTTGGGTAGTAGTTAACTTTGACTTTCTTTGAGTATTTGTTGAAGTTACCAGAAGGATTCACATTGGTGAGGAGTACCTGACCAGAATCATCTTTATAAATGTACATATTTCCAGCATTTGCTGCCAATATGCTTGAAGAGATAATTATTGAACCGGCAACCAAACTGGCTGAACGAGCTAGAACTTTATTCAACAATTCAGTCATATTCATTATTCACTTATTTGAGGCTATACAATTTATATATTAGCAGGGTGTAATGTAGTAGTGGCTTACAGGTTTGCCGCTGAGATAAGGGCAACTTATAAGCTTGCTTAAACTATATAAACTACGATAAGACAACGTAATATAGCACTATTAAACATTTATATCTAACAGATAATCCCTTCTGTATCCGATAAACAGCAGTTCAGAAAGAATAAGAAATATTGTTACTGGAAGTAAGTTTTAAGCCAGTATGGTCTGTCTATTGTTAAGAAAAACAGTATCGTTTTATGATAACCCCTCTTATAGCGGTGCAGTAAAAAGCCAGATTGAAAGCTTATAACTGGCAGCCTTACTGATAATATACTTAAAGTATGGCCACCAATTAAAGTAAGGCTGCCAAAAATATGGGCACCCAAACCGCAGTAACTAGGCCATTAACCGCCAAACCAAATGCTGCATATCGGCCCGCAGTCTGACTGATTTGCCAAGCTTCTACGGTACCAAAAGCGTGGGCAGCTAAGCCTAAAGCAAGCCCTTTAGCTCTATCATCTTGTACATTGCGGAATAGGGGTCTGGCTACCGCACCGCCGAGTAATCCTGACACAATGATAATTAGGTTGGCTAATGCTAGAGGGGATTTGATAATCTCCGCCACACTTAATCCGATCGGAGTGGTCACCGAACGGGTCGCAAAGGCCAAAATTGTGTCATGGCTCAAGGATAAGGCATAAGCCATTCCCATAGGAAGTAAAGCCCCAACTAAGCTGGCTATTAATACAATAATAGACAGCTTTTTAATGGGCAATCCCTTTAGGTTCATCGTGGCCAAAGGAATTGCCAACAACACAGTTACGTAGCCCAAAAGAGGGTCAAATATGGGCTTAGCCACCGCATAGTAATGCTCATAGTCCCAGCTGAAAATAAATAAGAACACCAATACCAACACCAAGGCGGTAATTACCATGGGTAGGCCGGCGATTCGTTTGGATAAAATGCGGGCCAACACGTGGGCTACCAAGGTCAGCATAAAAGCGGCAAATACCGTAAATAAAGTGGTGCCTTCAGGCATAAGTTGTAATAGGTTCATCACTTATCGCCTTAATTATGAGTATCGTTAGAAGGGTTTGAGTTGGGCTTCGTAGAAGTTGGATCTGTTTCAACTGGGGTTATATCTTGATCAGTAGTGGCATTTTGCTCACCATTTAGCCAGACGTTAGACAACTTTGCCAGACCCCATAAAGGAATTAAAGTACTGATAACCAGAGTTAGCATAATTCCCCATAGCTCATCGCCTAGTCCAAAGATTAATAAGCCTGCCCCAGCAGATACCGGCAAAAATGCAAAGCCACTGTCTACCAATAAAGTATTACTAGCATTAGTAAGCCATTCTGGAACTCCGATTGTAAAGCGCACCACCATCAGTAGGACAAAAAAAGCAATCATGCCCACAATATTGCCCGCACTGGCAAAGCCCAATGCCTCACAAACTAGTACTGCAGTTTCACGAATAACAATGACAATGGCTAGGGTAAAAACAATGGCTATGGGAAGTGAAAGACTAGATCTGGGTTTCGACAACTGATTATTAGAAGAGTTTGAAGCGGTGGGCATGAGTCATCCTTAATAATCGAGACTAAAGCAAAGACAATAAGCTATGGAAGCTAGATTCTACCAAATCATATCAGTTAAAGGGGAAGCGTTAAGCAAATTTTAAACCAAAAAAAAGAGCCTTAAGGCCCTTTTTTAATAAAATTATGAGAATTGCTATAAATCGTTGTTATAAAACAAAGCTAAATTAATCGTTAGGCTCTTGTTCAGAAAGTGACTCTGGGTTCTCGTCTAGCTCATAATCAGCAAGCTCTTCTTCTAAGTTAGCATCAGACAGTAGCGCTTGTTCAGCCTCTTGTTTTAACTCTTTTTCAAAAGGCTCAAGCTTAGGAATTAATAGCTCAGCTTGCTCTTTTGGTAATACCTCAAAAGGATCAATATCTGATTGACCTAACAACTGCTGCAATTTATCTGCAGGCAGACGCAAAGTTAAAATCTCATGACCAGACTCATCATAGCTTTCTTGTTCTACCACATCTAAGCGATACAACTCATTTTTTAGATTGCCGGCATGAAAAGGTAGGGTTAACTCAAAAGTATTTAACTTACCGGTAAGCAGTTGTTGCACTGCAGTGGTCAGCATGCTCATGCCTAAGTCTGATTTGGCAGAGACATAGACACGGCTGGGTACTCCAGGTTCACTATATTTGATGCGCGCAGGCTCATCTGTCAGATCAATTTTATTGTAGACATTTAGCACCGGCACATCACTGTTAATCTCAGCCAATACCGATTTAACAGCTTTGATTTGCTCGTGCATATCTGGGCTTGAAGAGTCGATGACGTGCAGCAATAAATCCGCTTCTAGCGTCTCCTCCAAGGTAGCATGGAACGATTCAACCAATTCGTGAGGTAAGTGACGCACGAAACCTACAGTATCTACCAATACTACACGGCCAACACCTTGCCAGTCTAAGCGTCTAAGCGTGGGGTCTAGCGTTGCGAATAGCTGGTCGGCTGCATAGATGTTTTCATCAACCAAGCGGTTAAATAAAGAAGATTTACCTGCGTTGGTGTAACCCACCAAAGACACGGTTAATACATCAGATTTTTGACGTTTGGCTCGACCTTGAGCTCGAGTCTGCTTAACTTTATCGAGTCTGGCTTTTAACTGTGTCACGCGAATTTGTAGTAAACGTCTGTCCGTTTCTAACTGAGTCTCACCGGGACCGCGTAAACCAATCCCCCCTTTTTGGCGTTCTAAGTGAGTCCAACCTCTGACTAGGCGGGTGGCCAAGTGGTTTAATTGCGCCAACTCAACCTGAAGCTTACCTTCATAGGTACGAGCGCGCTGGGCGAAAATGTCTAAGATAAGACCAGTGCGGTCCAACACACGACATTGTAATAAGGCTTCTAAGTTTCGTTCTTGAGAAGGGGTAAGGCTGTGGTTGAAAATAACAATATCTGCTTCTAAAGCTTGTACTTGTTCAGCGATTTCTTGCGCCTTACCACTACCAATAAAATACTTAGCATCGGGCTTTTGTCTCGATCCTGTGACTACAGCCAACTGCTCAGCCCCCGCAGAATCGACTAAGAGTTTGAACTCTTCTAGATCATCTGGGTCTGAGATTTGTCTAACTTCTAAATGTACTAAGATGGCGCGTTCACCACCTTCGTGTCTGTCAAAATACTGCAAAAATATCCACCTATTCTTAAAATTTAAGGGAGACAACCTGAGCGAAAATAGAAGTATTGAGTGATTCTCAGGTCGTTATGTCCTATTAATGCCGTTAAATGAGTGAAATTAAAAGGGGTAAGGGCAAAAATAGTACAAATATAAGACAATAAATAGTAAGCGAATCAAAACCAGTGAACAGTTGATTACTGGAATTAATTTATTTGCTATACTCTTTTATCTTAAAATTTTTTTGGTTCAGAGTTTATGGTTAGGATAGGTCATCAAGCTGTTCAAGCCATAGCTTTTATATTTTTATTAATCAGTTAAGTACGGGCCTTGCTATGAGTTTGAAATCTAAAATTGAAGATGCCTTTAAGTTGACTACCAGAAACAGTGTCAAGCGGAGTAAAACAGCTGTGGGCCTAGTAGATACGGTAATTGGTGGCTATAGAGCCGCAACGAAGATTGATGCTTGGCGTGAGCCGCCAAGAGATATTTTGCCCAAGTATATTCAAGCTTTTTGTCGTAAATCGGCCAGAGCTTTAGGGGTAGAAGTCATTGAGGTTGAGCCTGTACCTAAGACACATGCGCTGTGGGCCTCTAACCATGTGTCATGGATGGATGTTCCTGTGATTGGCAGTGTTAGTCCGGCCTTTTTCTTATCGAAGGCAGAAGTGGCGAAAATGCCAGTCATGGGGCCTTTGGCTAAGGTTGCTGGCACTTTATTTATTCAACGTGGCTCAGGGGATGCCGGCTCGGTCGCTTCACAAATGGCTACTTTTTTAAAGCAAGGATACTCAGTCGTATTTTTCCCTGAAGCGACCACCACCAATGGAAGACAAATCAAGAAGCTACATGGCAAGTTGCTACAAGCAGCGATTGATGCAGATAAGCCCATTCAGCCCGTAGTTCTGTGTTATGTAAACAAAGAGGGTGAGCTGGATGATACCGTGCCTTATTATGGTGGCATTAAGTTAAAAGATAGCTTGATGAGTGTTATCGATGGCGATTTGGTCACAGCTTACGTATTAGCCTTAGAGCCTTTGTACCCTGAAGATAAGACGCGTGATGAGCTGACGGCTGAGCTTCAAGAGCGTATGCAGGCAGGCTTAGAAGAGCTGCACAGTCGAGTGGTTAAAAGTAAAATGATTTCGTCAAAGTGATAAAAACAACATAATTGTAATCAAAATAGACGAAAACTGTGACATATTAACGGTGTTTTACCGCTATAGTGGCGCATAACTGATTCAATCAAGGAAGTTTTATGCAAAAAAACACTATAGCGACTGATAAAGTCCAAAACAAAAACAAACTAGGCAAGACCTCTATAAATAAGTCGATTGTCAGCAAGACGATAAAAACTAAAGCCGGCAAACTGCTGCCAAAGAAGTTAACTAAGCAGCTGAAACGAGCGCAAGTTATCAAAGGTATGGGCGAGACTATGGTCGGTGGTTATCGCGCCATCTCTAAAGTAGATGGCTGGGGTGAAGTACCGAAACGTGATGATTTACCCCGCTATAACAAGACTTTTTGTCGTAATATGGCCGCCGCCTTCCACATTGATGTTGTGGCTGTTGAACCGATTCCTGAAACTCATGGGCTGTGGGCGGCTAACCACGTGTCTTGGATGGACATTCCAGTGATGGGTAGCGTGGTACCTGCTTTTTTCTTATCAAAAGCAGAAGTAGAATCTATGCCAGCCTTTGGTCGCTTGGCCCGTGCTTGTGGTTCGTTATTTATTAAGCGTGGCTCGGGGGACTCAGGCAAAGTTTCAGGTCAGATTACTGAGTTTTTGAAAAAAGGCTATTCTATTATCTTTTATCCTGAAGGCACCACCACCGATGGCAGCCATATCAAAAAGATATACGGAAAATTACTGCAAGCAGCTATGGACGCCGACAAGCCTATTCAGCCCCTTGTCGTTTGTTATGTCAATGCGGAAGGTGAGCTAGATGATCAGGTACCCTTTGTTGGCGATACCTCATTCACTAAGAGCTTCTTAAATGTTATGGATTGCGGTCCGGTAACGGCTTATATCCTACCGCTTGAGAAAATTGAAACGGCAGGTAAAACCCGTGATGAGTTGACCCAGCTATTACATCAAAACTTGCAGCAAGGCCTAGAAGACTTGCACGATAGAGTGCTTCATAAAGCCTCAGGCTCTAAGGCCACTAACTCGGATAATGCAAAAGAAAAGCAAAAGTCAGCGGCTTAGCTCTTAACCAACCGCTGAACTAAAAGCGCATCTAACAGTAGATGTAAAAAACCACTGGCTACTTAAAGTAACCAGTGGTTTCTGATTTATAGGGGTAAATTTATATATATTAGCAGTGGCTTATTTATATAAAGCGAGTTTGCTTCAATCAATGCCGTAATCTAAGGAGAGGGGTTTGGCTGCTGAGTATGCACCGCCTCAATAGCTTGTAATACATCCTCACTCAACTCAAGATTAATACTCTCAATGTTAGATTTGAGCTGCTCAATAGAGGTCGCACCAATAATGTTACTGGTCACAAAATGACGACTATTAACAAAGGTGAGGGCCATTTGTGCCATATCCAGTCCCGCTTCTTCAGCAATACGAGCATACTGTTCAGTTGCCCATTTTGCTTCCTCATTAATGTAGCGCTGGAAGCGATCATACATGGTCAAGCGAGCCCCTTCAGGCTGTTTGCCGCCTAAGTACTTACCAGATAACACGCCGAAACCTAAGGGAGAGTAAGCTAGTAGACCCACGTTTTCACGGTGAGAAATTTCTGCCAAGCCCACTTCATACAGACGGTTAAGCAAGCTATAAGGGTTTTGTATGCTGATAGGTCCTTTTAAGCCGTTTTTCTCAGCTTCCCACAAATAGCGCATCACGCCCCAAGTGGTTTCGTTAGACAACCCCCAAGCTCTAATGCGACCTTTTTTGATCTCCTCATTTAAAGCTTCGATGGTTTCTAAAAATGGGGTTAAGTTTGATAAATCTTGTTTCGCCATTTCTTCTGTATAGCCCAACTGGCTAAAGAAGTTGGTCTCACGCTCAGGCCAATGCAACTGGTAAACATCAATATGGTCAGTTTGCAGACGCTTTAGATTGTCATCAAGGGCTTCGCTAATGTGCTTGGCATTAAAACGGGTTTTACCTTCACGCAAAAAACGCATGGGTGAGATTTTGCTGGCAAGCACGACTTCATCACGGCGTTTATTCTTTGCAAACCAAGTCCCAATAAAGCGCTCAGTATCGCCTTGCTTATCTTCAGCAGGCGGAGAAGGGTACATCTCTGCTGTATCCCAGAAGTTAACGCCTTGCTCTAAAGCAAAGTCCATTTGCTCATGTGCTTGAGCTTCAGTATTTTGCTGACCCCAAGTCATGGTGCCCAAACAGATTTTGGAAACTTTGTCACCAAGTTGGGGCAGGGTGGTATATTTCATAATAGATACCTTTTTCTTTATTGTATTTACCCCACTCTCAACACTTTTAGGGCTTGAAAAAAAATGACACCTCACTATCCTTAAAGTTTTCGACCAAGAAGACCAAGGACAATGAGATGCCACTTGACGAATTTATCATTAATATCTATCTAATGGTAGAGCAATATTACAACTTAGTCGTTCAAAAACCGTTAAGAAGAGGCGGATTTGCGCCTAAACTTAGCGATAGTGAAGTTATCTGTATGGAGCTGGTGGGTGAGTTTATGGGTATGGATCAAGATAAACAAATCTGGCAATACTTTAAAAACCACTGGCTGTCTTGGTTTCCAAACCTTGGCTCTTACCCTAACTTCGCCAAACAATGTGCTAACTTACACTTTGTTAAACAGCATATACACCAGCAAGTTGCGCAAACTCAAGAGGATAATACCAATTCTAAAAAATAACACTCAAGTCGCACCACTCCCGCTGAGTGATAGACCTAATTAAGTTAGTCTCATTAC
>ERZ808051.1049-NODE-1049-length-21664-cov-11.461852_pt1 | contig 21664 bp, 30 predicted proteins | sample MGYA00380199_ERZ808051 | MGnify/ENA primary metagenome ERZ808051 (study PRJEB31490, sample SAMN06133391) | mouse gut metagenome | isolation source: J11 | host: mice | place: China: Chengdu | collected 2015-05 ...
AAGTGTGGTAACTTAAAGATACCATAAATCCATATGGAAGAGTTATTTTTTTGATAGAACTTTTTACTCTCAAGTATATTAAATACAGTACAAGGAAACGCTTATTTTATTATCAGAAATTTGTAATGATACTTGCTTATGTGTTCAAATATATAAGTACCTAAATAAAGCTCACTTATAGTGGGCTGCAAAAAAAGATATTCCCGATCATTTATCTCACTAATATTAATGAGGTAAAAGTGATTATGGATGCATCGTTTCAAGGAAAATCAGTAAAGCGTTTTTCTGTTCTGGTGTAAGCTGATAAATTTTTGCAAGCAAAGGGTCTTTTTCCAGTTCCTCTTTCGATTCCTCATCAAAAAATTCTTTCAATGTAATCTCCAGTGTATTACAAATAAAAGATAAAATCTCTATTGTAGGATTTTTATTACCAAGCTCCACATCCCTTAAATAGCTCTGTGAAATGCCTGACAAATTGGCAAGTTTATTGACACTATATCCTTTGGCTGTCCTAAAATATACAACAAAAGGAGGATGTTTTTATGTCAAACAAAACAGAGGTAAAAAGTGGTTTGGGCGGTGGCCTAGGTGGCGCAGTAGCAGGGTTTAACGTAGGTAAACATATAGGTATTGCAATGGGGCCTTTGGGTGCTTTTAATGGTGGAGTGGTATGTGCTGTCATTGGAGGAATTATCGGAGCTTTAGGTGCAAGCAGGATCGGGCTTGAAATAGATCGTAAGAAATAATTTTTTTGATTGCGAATAAATTGATACAAGAATTTTAATTAATAAATTTGTAATTAATTTACATTTTTAATCTGTCACGGATCAATTTCCTGTAGCTCTGTTACAGTCAGAATTTCACCGTGCAAAAGGAGATAGTATGATTATTCCGTTATTACAAATAATTACGATTGGCACCCTGGTAGGAATTAAAAAGATGGACGATAGGGCCAATAAAAAGAATAAAGAGACCATTAATAAATTTGCTGAAGCTATAAAAGAAGATGAAGAAAATATCAAAATCACAGATCAACAGATAGATGATCTAAGAGGTACTAAAAGCGATTTATTTGACGTTGAACAGCAAATTGACAATCTAGAAGCCATAAAAAAGTTGTATGAAGAAAATATAATATATAATGAAATAAGCAAAAAATACTATGAAAGGAATGTTAAGTAATCATTATGCGCAGCAAGGAAAAAAAGTACTTGAAGAAATGACTGCTGATGAAAGAATGCAGAAAATACCTAAAATGTCCTATGACGAATTGTGCTATCTTTTAGAGGTAAAACATATACTAACTCCACAGGAACTGGAAGCAGTCTACAGTGAGCTGGAGAGACGAGACGGCCGAATTGATAAATTTAGTAAAGTGGGTAAGGTTATTTCAGTGGCCAGTCTTTTAATTGTGGGGGCGATTGACTTATTTGGTAATTTGTCCCAAAAAAGCTAATTTTTTATTAATAAAGGAACTTGATAATAAAAATTGGGTATGGTATAAGTTTATATGTTTTTATAAGGGCAAGGTACATCTACGGTTGTACCTTGCCCTTTTATTAATGAAAATCTATTAAAGTCTCATAGCGTATTATTTTTTAAAGGTTATCAAAAAGTGGTTGTATCTAAAGATTGCCTAAATAGACATTATAGATAGGATTATTGTCTTGCTTATATCCAAATACATAGATTGATAAGTTATTTAAATTCATTGATATAATATCTTTCTGTAACATAATCAAAGCACTTGCATAAAGCTGATAGATAAGCTTTAAAGCACAACATTAAGGAGGATTTTATCATGAAAACAGCAGTAAAGATTCTGAAAATCGTAGCAAGAGCAGCAGCCAGTGTCATTATCTGGACGGCAGGAATGCTGGAAAGGAGGGAGTAATTATGGCAGCAGCAGTCGAGACCATGTTTTCAGTGCGTGTAAAGCCATGGCACGGAATCGGAACCATCGTCGAGGAATGCCCCAGTTCCAGGGAAGCCATATACCTTGCAGGGCTCAACTGGAAAGTAGAGCAGAGAGATGTCTATACAGACAACGGCATACCGATTTCTGGCTACAGGGTAAATGTCAGGGACAGCGACCAGAGCATATTAGGGGTAGTCAGCGACCGCTATCAGGTAGTACAAAACGAAGATGCGTTTGCGTTCACGGGCGAGCTTCTCGGTGAGGGTGTCTGCTATGAAACGGCCGGCTCCCTGCAGAACGGAAAACGGACGTTTATTCTTGCAAAGCTTCCACAGAGATTCATTATCGCGGGGGATGAGATCACACCCTATTTTGTGATCATGAACTCGCATGATGGCAGCTGTTCCATCAAGGCGGCCATGACACCCGTGCGCGTTGTATGCCAGAATACTTTAAACCTTGCGCTGCGCACTGCAAAGCGTACATGGATGACAAAGCATACCTCAAACATCATGGAGCGGATTGACGACGCACGGATTACCCTGCAGTTTGCGGAGCAGTACATGCGGGAAATGGGAAAAGGCGTGGACGAGCTGTGCCGTAAGCGGCTGACAGACAGAAAAGTTATGGAATACATGAATGAGTTTTTCCCAGTCACACAGGACATGACAGCGGCGCAGCAGCGGAACAACCTTATCCTGTTAAACGACATGAAAAAGCGGTATTTTGATGCACCCGACTTAAAATCCATGGATAAAAACGGATACCGTTTTATCAATGCCATAGCCGATTTCGCAACCCATGCAGAACCTATACGCAGGACAAGAAATTACAGGGAAAACCTTTTTCTGAAAACAGTGGAGGGAAATCCACTGGTCGACAAAGCATATCAGATGGTAAATGCAGCATAAAAATATTAAGGAACCAGCTCATGAAGGCCGGTTCCTTTTTTTAACGGAGGTTTTTATTATGTATGAAAAATATCAACAGCAAATATGACAAATACAGAATGGCTTGCACTCAGAAGGACAGGAATCGGCGGCTCCGATGCAGGCGCAGTCTGCGGGTTAAATCCGTACAGCAGTCCGGTTAAAGTGTTTTATGATAAAACCAGCGATGAAATCAAAGAGATTGACAGTGAGGCAGTCCGTCAGGGGCATGATCTTGAAGATTATGTCGCGCAGCGTTTTATGGAGGCCACTGGATTGAAGGTACGTCGTTCCAATTATATGTACCGGAGCACAGAGTATCCGTTCATGATCGCAGACGTTGACCGTCTTGTGGACGGGGAAGATGCAGGACTGGAATGCAAGACGGCAAGCGCCTACAATGCGGATAAATGGAAGGACAGTGAAATTCCGCTTCATTATGTCATGCAGTGTTACCATTACATGGCTGTGACCGGAAAGCGCACATGGTATATCGCTGCAGTCATTCTTGGTCAGAAATTTGTATACCGTAAACTGGTATGGAATGATGAGCTGGTTGCAAAATTGATAGCCATGGAAAAAGACTTCTGGGAAAACCATGTTGCCGCAGGCGTTATGCCCGCTCCCGACGGTTCTGATATCTGTAGTGAGGTATTGAACAGTTATTTCCGTTCGTCAAAGAAAGGCAGCAGCATACGCCTGATTGGATTTGACGACAGACTGAAACGCAGGGCAGAGATCATGGAGCAGATTGAAAGACTGCAGAAAGAGCAGAACAGCATTGAACAGGAAATCAAGCTCTATATGAAAGATAATGAATATGCTGTCAGTGACAGTTACCGCGTATCATGGAGCAGCGTGAATACAACGAGGCTTGACACAACGGGCATTAAGGAAGAGCAGCCTGAGATTTACAGGAATTATGCAAAGCAGTCCGTTTCACGGCGGTTCCAGATCAAGGCAGCATAATATATGGGGAGATGAAGCAGATGGGAAACAACATCAATGAAATACGGCTTCTGAACGCTGACGAAATTGAATGCCGCATTGCCGTAATCAATGAAAAGGGGCTGAATCTTCTGCTGTACAAGGACGCGCGGGTTGACCAGAGAATCCTCGATGAGACGTTTGGCATGTTCGGCTGGAAGCGCAGCCATCAGAGTATAGACGGGAACCTGTACTGTACGGTGGAAATCCGTGACAGGGAGACAGGGGAATGGATTGCAAAACAGGATGTGGGGACGACAGGATATGCCGAAAAGGAAAAATCGCAGGGGTCGGACAGTTTCAAACGTGCCTGCTTCAACTGGGGGATAGGCAGGGAGCTGTATTCCGCCCCTTTTATCTGGATTCCGGCATCAAGAGTACAGATTCAGAAGAAAGATAACAAGTTTTACTGTAATGAAAACTTCCATGTCTCGTCTATCATCTACACCGAATCCCGTGAAATTGCTGGATTACAGCTTGCCAGTGACAGGGGCGGGGTTATCTTTGAGTGGAAGATGCAGGAGGGTAAAGCAGACAGGAAAGGGACTGCTGTCGGGGAAAACGCCAAAAATGAGCCCGCAAAAAAAGGCACTGCGAAAAAGAAGTCCCTCTCAAAGATACAGTTAAAAGGACTGGAAACAGAGCTGCAGCGCACGGGCGTGGCGATGGAGGCGGTGCAGCAGCGGTATCATGTTGATGATCCCGTGCAGATGTCGGAGGAGACATATAACAGGGTAATGAATGCCCTGTCAAGGACGAAGTCTGCAGATGTAGCGTAAAAAGTTTCTCTGTCTGTATCCGTGTCCTGCAAGGGTGCGGATGCAGACAGAATATTTTCAGATAAGATAAGAATGGAGAATGATCATGGAAATAGAGAGATTTGCAGAGATCGTGAAAGACGGCGTAATAAAACGTCTCGGTGACGGCTGTCAGATCACGATACGGAAGGCGGATAAGAATAACGGTGTAACATATACCGGATTAAATGTCAGGAGAGGCCATCTGAAACTGTGGGATGTAACCGTGAATGATCTGTTCCGTGCGGCAGAGAAAAACACGCCACTGTTGAGGGGATATGAGCTTAAAAGCATGACGGACGTGCTCCGCGAGATTATGGAGTCGGAACCATCGGAAGAGGTGGACTATGATGCATACATGGAAGAAATTGTAAACGGTGTCCCAATGTACGTGCTCAGCAGCCGGAACAGGATTGACGGGGCAGCGTGTATCCTTTATCCAACGCTTCTTGCTGATATCTGTGACAGCCTGCAAAGCAGCTTTTACATTATCCCGTCGTCAATTCACGAAGTGCTGGTCCTGCCGTCAGACAGCACGGATGACAGCGCAAAAATACGGGAGATGATAAAAGAAATAAATGACACACAGGTTGCAGCAGAAGAAATCCTGTCCTATTCCCTGTACTTTTACAACCGGGATGGGAACAGGCTGTATATTGTCTGATTGTGATGCGCGATTTATTGGAATTGATTTTTCATATGAAAGATACTATAATAGATACAAACAGCAGAGGATATACAGTATTTCTGCTGCAGGGCATCTGACAAAGGAGGATGGCAATGGGCCAGACAGAAATTGCATACCAGAACAAGGACATCACAAGCAAGTTCCTTGCAGAAAATTTTAAGGGAAAGACATTTAAAGTCTATGGGCTGAAACTGCCGAAAGTAAAGCGGGTTCTCCCTACCAATATCCCGGCGGTAAAGGCTAACGAGCTGCGGATGGATAACCTGTTCGAGCTTGCCGACGGGAGCATGGCCCTTGTAGATTACGAAAGTGATTATGATAACAAGGACAAGATAAAATACCTGAATTATGTGACAGGAATCGCAAACCGATACCTGCAGGAGAATAAGGAATGTCCCGCTATCCACATGATTGTAATTTACACGGGCGATATAGACCGCAAAAAGGTATCTGCCAGATATGATATCGGGGCTGTAAAGATGAAGCTGGAAGCGGCATTCCTCTCCGAGCTGGATTCCAAAAAAATTTTTGACAGGCTGAAAAAGAAGGTGGAGAAGAACCGGCTTTTAAACGACGAGGAGCTGATGCAGTTCATTATCCTGCCATTATCCTATCGGACAAAAGAAGAAAAACAGCGGAAGGTCCGCGAGACCGTGGAGCTTGCGACAAAGATTCAGGATAAAAAGCAGCAGATTTTTACGCTGGCCGGAATACTGGTCTTCACGGACAAAGTGATTGATAGGGAGACAGCCGGCAGAATAAGGAGGGTGATCGAAATGACACAGGTGGCACAGATTTTTGAAGAGGAAAAACAGCATGCGTTGACACAGGTGGCACAGATTTTTGAGGAGGAAAAACGGAAAGCATTGACACAGGCAGCGCAGTCTTATGAGGAGGAAAAACGGAAAGCATTGACACAGGCAGCGCAGTCTTATGAGGAGGAAAAACGGCAGGCATTGACGCAGGCAAAAAATACATTTGAAGAAGAAAATCGCCGCGTTGTTATAAGAATGATAAAAAAGGACTATCCAACAGAGGAAATTGTATCCCTGATGCCTAATTATTCACAGAACGACGTAGAAAGATTGCGAAAAGAGCTTTCAGCAGACAACTTCTAATATGTCCAGTTGCCGGGGAAGAAAGAGTATCCAATCTCAACAAGGGTACTCTTTCTCCCGTGATAAAGAGATTATGAGGTCTGTTTTTCTATATACCGTTCAAGTTCATCACGTTTTACAATGAGTCGCGAACCGATCTTGCAGCTCTTTATTTTTTTCTTTTTTAGAAGTCTGTAAGCAGTACTTCTTCCTATGCCAAGTTCATGGCAGAGATCATCAATTGTAAGTAAATTCCTGTTCATATTTTGATATACTCCTTTCGATTTGGTATCTGTTGTTAAATAGTAATATTTAATTTTCTTAACTCATTGTTAGTATCAAAAAATATTATGGCGTAACAATAAAATAAAAATGTAGGACAAATTTTAATGGCATTTTTAATTGATGAAATCAGGGAAGGAGTAGACTGATGAATATATTTTATACGCAATTAGCGAAACAGTGTAAAGAGATATAAGAATTAAAAAGGAGATGCTACAAATGAAAGAAATCCTTAGAAATGAAAAACTGAATATTAGAATTACTTCAAGTGAAAAGAATAAAATATCAAAAAGAGCTGAGATACTGAATATGAGTATATCAAATTATTCAAGAATGATATTGCTATCTCAGGATAGGAAACAAATCTCGGGAAATGTGATGATGAGCAATATGCTGGTAAAGAGTCAGGAAATGGTCAATTATATTCAGAAAACGTACGGAAATGATGGAAAACTGGAAAGGATGATGGATAAATTATGGGAGATCGATTAATTATCAAGCAGATCAATAGGCGATATAATTCTGAAAAGGCTATTCAAAATGTGCTGGGCTACATTGTAAGAGATAAAGATATGCAAGGAAAACAAGAGATTCGTTATTGGAAAGCGTTTGGGGCAGCACGACAAAATATCAAACAAGTGTGCAGGCAATTCATTAAAATTCAGAAATGGGTGGGAAAAGACAGCAGGAAAAGAATACGGCATATTGTGATTGTATTTCCACCCAATGTAGATGATATCAGGCAGGCGCATTGATCAGGGGGACAGATGCACTAACAAAGAAGCTTGGAGGAAAACGGCATTATGTTATTCAGTTAGAGCTGCTAAAAGACTATGTGGATAAAAAACAGCATCAGGATACAGAGTTTTTTGTCTAATGTAATATCTTAGTGTAGAAACGAAGGACTGTTACCCAAAGAGCAAATAATTGTAATGAATATGCTGTCTGAATACCCGGATATTTTAACAACAGAGGATGTCTGCAGCCTCTTAAAGGTATCCAAGTACACCATTTACAAGCTGATTCGCACAAAGCAGCTAAAAGCAAAAAAGATAGCGCAGCACTACAGGATTCAAAAGGCAGAGCTGATCAACTACATTAACGCTACATAAAAGCTGCCGTATGGATATTGACTGGCTGCTGCAATGCATATCTCCGGCATAATCTGGAAAAGCATTCCATTTTATGCTGGAATGTGTTACGATTTGTATGTATGCAGCACGCCCTTTATGGAGGACTCTGATGAAGGGGACAGTGCAAACAAAAACGACCAAAAAGGGGATAGAATACCTCTATATTTACTTGGATTATACCGATCCGATCACGCACAAATGGAAACAGAAAGCAGTTTCTACAGGACTGGAAGCCAAGGGCAACAAGCGCAGGGCCGAGAAAATGATTCAGGAGTATGTCGAAAAGTACCAGTATCTGGAAGCGCCGCAGACTGACACGGAAGTCAGCAGACATATCAGCCTGTGTGACTTTCTGGATTATTGGCTGGCGGGCAAGAAATCGGAGCTGCGACAGTCGACATATGAAGGATACGCCTGCCGCATTCACTCCATAAAAGATTATTTCAAAAAGGATAATCCGGAACTGATCTCGCTGACGCCGAGGGATTTCAACAATTTCTTCCGATATGCGCTGCAATATGGAAAGGTTAACCAGAAAACGCATAAAAGAGAACCTCTGGCAGTCCGGTCTGTCAGAAGCTACCACAGCATTCTGCACGCTGTATACAGCGAGGCGGTTGTTGACGGCCTTATGAAAACAAACCCTCTTGATAATGTCACGGTACATGGGAAGAAGAACCGCGAATATAACGAAGAGCTTATATTTCTGACAGAGGAAGAGATATCGGAGGTACTTCATTTTATGGACAGGCATTATCCGCGTCTTGTGGGGATTACTTTCATGGGGGCATATTACGGACTTAGGCGTTCCGAGATACTGGGGCTGAAATGGTCTGCTATCAACTGGGACAAGGGAACAATCTCAATCAGTCATACAGTGGTGCGTGTAAAGTCCATCATGGCGGAAGATGCCACGAAAACCCAGGCCGGCCATAGGGAACTGAACCTGTTCGACACGGCGCGGAGCTGCCTGTTAAAGATCAGGCAGCAGCAGGCACAGGACAGGGACTTTTTCGGAAAAGAATATGCCAATCGTGACGGATATGTGTTTGTATGGGAAGACGGGCATTCGTATGATCCCAATTACATATCGCGGCTCTTCGCAAAGGCAATGGCAGATTTCGGGAGACCGGAGATCACCCTGCATAAGCTGCGGCATACCTGCTGTTCACTGCTGATCAACAAGGGCTTTTGGCAGGTTATATACCGTTTTCGCCATACAATAAAAAATACCGAAACCCTTGCAATTCCAAGGATTCCGGCGCCCCTGCCAAGAGTCGTTGCGACAGGATTCGAACCTGCGGCCTCTGCGTCCCGAACAAAGTGCCCGCACCTAAAAAGCACCTATACGTCCATTTTCCACCATGGTATACATCTATATACCCTTGGACACGTCTACTTTTACCTTGTCCACACCTATATCTGGCACTTTTTCAAACTTTTGTTGGAACTTTGTTGGCCCTCGCCAAAAATTATTGCATATCTTAGACTTCATGCGCTGGCTGTTGCCTTTGTCAATGTTTACTTATTTTAAATACTGTAGCATAGAACCGGCACGAAATCAACACAAATATAAGGGGATATCCTTTATATCAGATACCCCCTTACAGCTTATCCAAATGATTTGTCAGCTATTTTCCCTTGCTTGTTTTTCCATTTCTTACTGACATGATTGTAAATATTTGCCGTCACTGTAATATCACTATGTCCTAACCAGTTCTGAACCTTGCCCAGTTCCCAACCATCCTCAAACAGGATAGCGCAACAACTGTGCCTTAAACCATGCACTGTCAAATCTTCCGGCACGCATCCGCACCTTATCACTGCTTTCTTGAATGTTTTTGTTATGTAGTCCGGGCTGTATGTCCTCCCGTCATCCCATTTAAACACATATCCATCCTTGGAATAGATGCCCAGTTCTTTCTGATGCTCCATGACATCCAGAAGGTCACCTTTTACACTTTCCAGCAGTGGAAGATAACGGTGTGAACTTTTTGTCTTTACATTGTCACGACCAATATCTCCCTGTTCTACCCTCACGATTGTATGGTTAATTATGATTTCCTCTTTTTCAAAATCTATCGCACTCCACTTTAGACCCAACAGCTCGGAACGTCTGAACCCGTAGCAGATGCCTACTTTTGTAATACAGTAGAGTTTTTCAAAAACAGGCACGGTTCTGACATAATTTAGAAATGCTTTCGACTGTTCCTTATCCATATAGGCAATCTCTTCCGTATTATCTTCTTTCACCCTCGGCACCTTTACCTTATCTGCCGGATTTATCATAATAACACCCTGTACCACTGCATCATTCAGAAAACCCTTTATCAAGGTCAGCTGGTCTCTTACTGTCCGTCTGCTCAAACCAGTCGGAGTATTTTCACTATAAATATTCCTGCGTCCGTTTGCCAAAGCCCATTCGCAATAATTCAGCAGGTCTTTCGCTTCTAATTCCTCAATCTTGATATCTTTCTCACGGAAATACTCAATGATTGTCTTGCCTCGGTTCTTATATCCCCATGCCGTCGTACTCTCTATCTGAGCCGACTTATAATCAATCCACCTTTCCAAACAGTCCGCAAATGAATGTGATTCCTTTTTCCGTGCCAACTGTTCAAGTTCCTTTTCTTTCTCCTGCACAAGCTGGTCTTTTATCTTTTCCGCTTCCCTCTTTTTATGTGAGGTCACTGAAATTCCTGTAGACTTCGTATCCTGTTGGCGGTATCCGCCGACATAATAACTGATTACCGCATAATATCTTCCTTTCCTCTCGATAAGACATCCTCTTACACTCTTATTGTCCGACATAGATTTTTCCTCCTGTTCTATTTTGTCTGGGGATGGTAACGCCGACCATCCCCATTTGTCAAGACTGAAATTGACTGTTGCCTAAGAAAATTATTTATTTGTCCTTTGCAGTCTCTTCTTTGCAAGGTAATCCAGTTTCAAGATACAGTAGCACCATTGGGTATAAGTTTTTGGGAAAAATTCCCCATACGGCTTGAATCTGATACAAGTCTGATATCCTTCCGACGAATCTGTAAGGTACAGAAAACGATATTCCTTCAGCTTTTTTAACAGTTCGTTCTTCTTTATGTTTAAATCTTCAGCCAATGTATCTATGTGATTTTTGTCAAGCGTATAATATGCCTCGTGTTCGTCTACGATATCCAGATGCCTGTCCTTGATAATCTGGATGACTTTTGAATATAGTTTCTTTGGCTGCTCCAGCAATGGAAGTTTGTTTTCAAAGGGCAGTTTCGCAAACTCTGATGTAAATAGCTTTAATATCGACACCATATCCAAGCCTTCATTTAGATATAAAAGCTTGTTATAATAATCTTTTGTGGTCTCTATGATAAATTTTTCCACGTCTGCCCTTAACGCCCTGTTGGTCATATTTTCTGGTACAAAACGGCATCCTGCCGCAAGCATCAGGTCTGCCTTGTTTATTCTCATTTGCGGCGAAAATGTTCCATCTTTATATTGCTGATGATATATAAGGTTGCATCCTGTTTTCGGCTCCGTAAGGAGTTTGCCCCAAAATATATGTCCTGTATCTGTTATGAAGCCTTTCATTCCAAACGTGGGGGTAAATAATCCACATTCTGTAATATCCGCCAGTTCGACCGGAGGTTCTTCTATCCCTTCGCGTTCGTCTTGTGGAATTTCTGACATTGCATCTTCCGACGGTTCAATTATGCCCACAACCTCAATCTTGGTCTGTGCATTATTTCCTTCCACGACAGCCTGCTCATTTTGGGGAATAATTTCTGCGAGGTCGTCAAAAGGTACTTCCCCTAATGTTCCAACGCCGTCCATATTATTGTTAGTCTCGTTCATCATATCTGTTGCCTCCACATTATTATTTGTGCTGTCTGTCATAGCCTCTGCCTCCGTATTAATGTTTGTGTTGTCTGTCATGGTTTCTACCTCCACATTATTGTTGTTTTCCATAGCGTTTGCCTCCTTCTCAAAATTTTTGATGGCATTATCCATCATTGCATTTACCTCCTGCCCATATTTTTCAATATTGAAATTTTCTCCCATAACGTATATCCTTTCTATGATGGCCTTGGTTTCCTGTTCTACAGTTGATTATTTTTGGGCAGACTCCACCTATACTGCGCTTGATAGATGGACGGACTCCCCCTCCGACTTCTGGTTATCAGTTCCATATGTACACATACTGCCACTTTCCGGCGCAGTTCAGAAAATTTGACCGTATGATATTTTCAAGGAACTCTGCATTTTCATCCTTTCTTTAAGTATTTAATCATTTTTGATTATGTGCTTATTCTAGCATACGTTTTTTGCGATGTGTCTACACACAAAAAGATATATATATTGAATTTTAAATGAATTATTTTGCTAAAATATACTGCTATATTTATTTTGTGAACCACTATATGAATTGGATGTATTGCTATTAAAAAAAACAGACATACATAAATTGTATGTCTGCCAGATTTTTCTGTTTAATTTGTTTGTTCCAATTCCCTGCACTCAAGATAAGATTTCAAATATTTGCAATGCTTTTCCAATAAATACAGATATTCTTTTAACATCTCTGGATCGTCTGCAAACTCCTTCCAATTGGATATTTTTAAAAGTTTCAAATCTTCCAGCAATTTATTCAGTATATCAGTTCCCTTGTACGCTATTCCATTCTCAAAAAAATAATATATTCGGTAGAGCGGTGCATCCATATCGTAGTGGCTTATAATATATTTCTTGTTTATGATTTTTTTCAGACAGTCCGCAACCTTTTTTTCACCTTCCTTTTTTTGGCTGGGTGTATTGACCAGCCAAACGGAAACGTCCTCGCCATAGTGTGTATAAAAGTAACATTTCCAGTCATCCCGTGTGATTCCATAAACTGGTATCAGTTCTCCCTCTTTTTTGAAATAGTCCGCACTGATATTAAAGCAATTTGCTATAGTCTTTGATTCGTCAGCAGTAAGCTCAAAATTTTCCCCTTTATACATTCTGGTGAAACGGTGTGCCGAGATGGATATGTATGTTTTGAGGTCAACCGATTTTTTTCGTTTGCCTTCGCCTTCCACCATAAATTGCTCTGCTTTCTTCATATGGTAATACATGTGGCGTATGATAAACAGATTGACCCTTGTATTAAAGCCATCTTCTTTGCCTAGAATGTTTCTGCGTTCACTTTCTCCCATTTCCTATGTATTCCTTCCTTGCATAATTTGTTATTTTTTATTTTATTGCATATTATACCATTTCCAATCTGTTTCTTCTATATATAGACTTGAAACATTTGAAACAAACTGTTTTCTGGTGGTCAACCTGTTTTCTTCTTTCAGTCTCCCCCATGCAATATCATTCTTCCAACAAGACACGGTTCTGCAACCATCCTAATTTATCAACCGAACCCGATTTACACATATCATTGTACTTTTCTTTATCACTTAAATTTATTGTCGCTTTTATGCTGGCTCGGTCTGCAACCTATGTGTTACATTTTGTTTTCTGTATTTCATAACAAGTATGCACTTTATATATTGAAGTCAAAAAAGTGATGCGTCTATCATTGTCATTCGGAACAACCCTTTTTTCTGTTCGGGAATTTGTACCAGATTTCCAAATCTACAATTTAATAAAATTTTATCAATACACCCGTTTAAAGACATTCCATCCTTTTATTTTCCCTAAACTCTTTGAAATCCTTATAAAATCAACTCTTTTTAAAATATTTTCATTTCCCAGACCTTATTGAAAACTTACAATTCAAGGAATATTTCCCAGAATCAATATACTATATTATAGAAACTTCAAAATTTTATATAAATCAGAAATACAAACTTAAGAAATCTGGATTGTATGCCCTGTCTGTATCTGTAACCGCTTTTCTGTTTTACTGTCTGCAAAGACTTTTAAACCTGTCTGTCGGAACTTTTCAATTTATCTTCCTGTCTTACTGCTCCTTAGTTGTATCAAAATAAACACAAAAAAAGACAGCCGCTTTTAAAGCAACTGCCTTTTAAACTCATATGCTCTTGTTCAGCCTCTTTCTATATGTCTTGCATAGTTCATCTGCCAGTTCCACATTATCGTTTAACTGGTTATCATTCGGACATTCAACCAGTGCGACCTGTCTGCTCTCCCCAGTAGACGGTATGCAGATATAGACCGCTATGAGATTGTTGCTTATCTTTGGCACTACACGGATATTCTTTTTAGCCATTGCTCAATCCCTCTCGTTTCTGTTAAATCTTTATAAGTTTCACTTCCTTATCAATCCCATGTATCTGTACATGACGGCAATGGGATTTTCCATTGATGAAAAGTCATATATCAAAAAAGGCTTATCTATTCTGCCGGATAAACCTTTTTTGATAATGCTGTTTCTTATTCTTCTTCTAATTCCTTCAGCGTCCATTTTGCTATCCAGCGTATAAAAATAAAACACTGTTTACCTAAATAAACTGTTCCACATAATGAAATGATTATCATTGTATGGATGGTTGTAAATGTCAGATAGTCCACCTGTCAAGCCCCCTTTCCTTAACCTCTATATATCGGTCTACTGTTTCCCTTGCCCCAATCCATGCGTTTTCTTCATAGAAATATGTTCCACTCTCCATAATGCCCTCGCCGTCCATGCTGAACACGCAGAATACATAACCCAAATCAATGTTGCTCCAATAAACCTTTATCTCATAACCTCGATACTGTTCAATCATTGCTCCCTGTACCTCTCTGAAATCTTTTCAGAACTTCTTTAAACCCTTTTATGCCCTGTCCTCAAAAGAGGAGGCTTACGCCCCCTCTTTTACTTCTTCCTCATTACTGATAATCTCCACACCCTCACATGCAACAAGCCTGTTCTTTTCAAGCCTTACACCAGCTACGGGAACATTCAGTTCCAGCATCATCTTCAGCTTGTCCTCGGTGTATTCCACCCTTGCATGGCGGGCATTGACTGTTTCATAAACTTTCTTCTTGTCACCGCTGACCGCTACAACAATCAGTTCCATGTTCATATCTGAACCGCTGTCCTCATTCATCCATGACAGGCTGTTTACACCGGTTTTTAACTGCAAGTTGCCCATGTTGAAGTTTTCCTTATCAAGTAACAAGACTTCTTTCCCGTCCTCTTCCCCAAGGACAAAGCCATAAACCTTTTCATTGTTTTTCAGCTTTGTAATGACCTGCTTCTCCGTCATGCCTACGAAGCCCTTGCTCTTGCTGTCATAGAATTCATAGCCTATCAGCCTCTGCCCTAAAAAGTTACCGTTTGTAAGATACATGCACATAATGTCTACCTCTTTCTTTCCGTGCCTCAGCACTAACTTTATTTAACTTACAAATAAATCTTAACGCTGATTTATCCATGTTCATAGACGTGATAGTGCAAGGAAATAAACCATTATGTGTCACTGATTTTTAGGGAGATTGTAGAGGAATTTTTGATTTTTATTCCTCCTTCATCATTTGCAACAGACAATCAAGGCACGCTATATTTACATCCTTTGTAGCCCTCACTGAATTACCACATTTAGGGCAGATATATTTTCTTGTGCTGGACTTCTTTTTGGGGTTCTTCCCTTTTGTACCAGTTAAACCATTTCCATTATCTCCATCACTTCCATTATCTCCACCAGTCCAGCCATAAGCCCCCATACGCACATACTCTATCTGGGAATCTAAATGATTTTCCTTTATCGTTTCTATTAACTTTTCTGTAGGCTCGGTTACACTCCATCCTATGCTCTCATGGTAGCTTATTTTCAAATCCCTTTTTTCTGCTATCTCTTTAAATTTTTTATTGTGATAGCGGTTATTATTTGATGTGTCCTTTATATTATTTTCCATAGCATACAAATGACACATTTCATGAACCAGAGTACTGATAATGTTTTCCACAGGTCTGTTAAGGTACTCTGCCGACAGGTTGATTTCATGATAGGAATCCCAGCTGTCCTTCCATATCTCCCCAACCGTGATATGGCCGTATGATTTTTGAGAGGACTGTATTGTAATCACTACCTCCGGCAGGCTGTCCTCAAAATATACCCTATTCAATATCCTGTATGCCCTTTCTAAAAATTCATTATGTTCTGATAACATAAAAGTACCTCCAACAGATTTTTATTTTCTATTGAAGGCCATGCTTATTTTCCCGTATTTTTAATATACACTTTTAAAAATTGTCCCAATGCACCATACCAATTTTTCTGATGCCAGAAACCACTTTTTTACTATTATAAAATACTTTCTACAGACCAACTTAATCAGATAATGTAGGAGACAAGCCACTGTATACTGACAAGCCAATAATTTCTATTAACTTGTACAACTTGATTTTTTCATAATGCAATATTTGTTTTTATATGTTCATTGTTGCTGATATTCCACATGGAGAAATTTTAGTACGTATGATAAACCCTTTCATGGATATTGATTCTTACACACTGTATTCATTTATGCATTACATATCCATTTTTACCATTTTCATTAACATGCATCTTCCATAACCATTGCGCAAAACGTTTTAAAAAGTTGAAACATTTGAAACAGACAGTCCGTAAAATATAAAATATGCTTATATCTTCTTTTTAGATTGAGCAGTACATTTATTCATGCTATAATGGGATTGTATAATTGAAAAGGAAGCAGGATGCGGTTTTCTGATAGATGCCCTCTAGTCTTACGAAAGAGGGTGATGCCCATGAGCGTGATGGAAGTTTTGACATTATTGCTTGTTATTTTTGCGGCACTGTCTTACATAGATAATCATAAAAAGAAATAAGCATCCCTTACCGTCCAAAGTGAGGATGCTTATTCTTTAATAAACAATTTTCACAGAGGGCAAATCGGAACTCGTGTCCGATCAACCTTTCTAAGTAGATTATACATTAGAGCTGCTTGTTTTGCAAGTGGCTCTTTTAAACCTGTTGTGGTTACATTTTCCCAGCCTGATTTTGTTGCTACTATATCTGGATAATTTGATTTTTCAGAGTTCTTTAATGAAAATCTAACTGAATTATCTGTAAATTTACCATAACTACAATATGCTGTACTATATTTTGTATTTCCTTCACTATCTTTTCCATCTGCATAACTATGCCCGCCACAACTACTTTTGTGTGCTGGTCTTACCCACTTAAACAGAGTGTCTTTCATAATGGTTATACCATTATTGTCTGGATATGACAATTTAATCTTTCGTGTAATGGTTGACTGACTCATAACAAAATCTGCTTGTCCAGTTACAGGAGTAGATTCATTTTCTGGTTTCTCTAACAACAAATACAATGTTGTTTCAGGTGCCTTCATTTCTATTGTTGTTGGAGTTGTTCCACTTTGCTTGTGTACTGCTGGTACTGTTGATTCCCATTTTATACTACTTATATCTGATTTGTATGTCGTTGATGTCTTCCATGCTATAAGTTTGTATTCGCTTTCATCTTCTATGCTTATTTTAGGACTTGAATCAGGCTTAACATATGTTCCTTTGTCTGTGAGTACATTTGTGTCTAGGTTTCGGATTCTATAGGATTTAACAATTTTGTATACGCCAGTTGATTCGTCTGCTGGTTCGTGAGGTTCTGGCTGCTTCGATTCATTGCATGTGGTTTGTGCATCATTATCATCATTCCATACAATACCTATACCAGCACCTACATTTTTTGTTGCCATGGCTGTATTTGTCTGTGCACCACTTACTGGTGAATATCCTAAAGCTGCTGTCTCTGCTGAACCATCAAGTTTTACACATGTAGGCCATACTTTATTTGTGTATCTTTTAAAATATGACATACCTGTTTCTGGACAGCCTATAGCTTTATGAAATGCTCCCCACTTGTATGATGTCATGCAATACCAACCGATTTGTTTTCCACTTCCAGCTAGAGCATTGTACCAGTAAAATGGTTCGAATACTAAATAAACTTCTCTATTATTCCATTGTTCGGCATAACTTTGTCCAAAGGCTCTCTCTATCAGATTGTAGGCTTTCTTTTGTCCTCCTGTTCCATCTGACAGCATGAAATCTTTTACTTCATCGCCTCGTCCCTCTCCACCGTCAGTATGCGGTGCTCCCCAGTCACTACCAATAGCTAATTTTGATGCTTCTACACCATATCTGCTTGTTAATATTATATTACTACTTGGTAGTTTTTTACCATTTTTGTCTACTATATCACCACTGGATGTACAGGCTACTGTTGGTGTGACTTGATTGTTGGATAAATCTATACAGTAGAATATCCAGCCGGTACGGGTAGTCATAGGACCGCCGTCATAAACTCCAGTGGCACCTCCACCATCTTCTGCTCCCATATCTCCATCTGCTGCATATGCTTTTAGTGGTTGAGAAATAAATGTTGGTGCTGTCATTGACATGATAAGTAACAATGATAACAGAATTGTCAGCAACTTAGGCCTTGTCTTGTGTTGGGTATGCTTATCAAGTTGCATATTGATTCCTCCTTTAAAAGCGGAGAGGACAACTCACATATAATTGAGTTGTCCTCTGATTACTTATTTTTCAAATGTCATTCGCTTATAAATCATGGTTCCAGCCTGATGTATCCTCTGTTGTTAAATCCGTACCCCCACCACCTAAATCTTTTATAATTTTATCAAGTTCTTCTTGTGTTGGTGTACCTCCACTTGGCTGAGTTGTTTGACCGTTGCCTCCCGATGGTTGTTGAGTAGAACTATTACCTCCACCAGAACTGCTTGTACCACTTGATTGTTGAGAAGAGGGTGCTTTGTCGCCTAATAAACTGCCCGCTATGTATACTACTCCATCTCCCCATTCTACTCTATACCAGTCATTTGAGGTACGCCCTGTTACATGTAACTGTGCTCCTTTTTCTATGGATGCTACTTTGTCATAATTTGTACCATCACCAGAACGGGAATTACAATTCTGCTGTGCATACATTGTTTTATCTAATTCCTCAACTATCTCTATGCCTGTTGATTCGTTTAAATTCTGGTCTGCTTTGTTAGCTTCTTCCTCTGCTTGTTCTAATTGCTCATGGTATTCATCACCAGTCATGTCAGTATCTTCCCCAATCATACCATTACCTTCTTCAACTGGTTTCTCTGCTTCAACAATTTCTCCACTGGTGTCTCCTGTGCCTGATGTCTGGTCGATTGGGTAGCCGTTTTCATTGGTGTATGCTTGTGATTCTGAATCTGCTGTAACAGGCTCCCCTTTATCCCCACACCCGGTAAACAGCAGAAGTGAAACCGTAACTGCCATTGCTAAACTATATAATTTCTTATTTCTCATATATGTAACATCTCCTTTACTATGTTTCCTATTGCACCAAATAAACTGATTGAACCATTTATAAGGCTTGGATTGATTGTCAATCCATCTAAAAGGCTGAAATGAAAATGGATATCCATTCCCCCCTTATTCCCCTTGTCAATGCTCCCCCTTATCTCTTTTTCCCATTCATTAAGTACAGACTGTCCTTTAGGGGTGATACCCTCAACTTCTGGTATTCTGTCAGTCTCTATATGTTCCTCTGTTGCATCCGACAGAATATAGCCTGTTTCTGTCAGCTTGCAGATATCTGTCACAAGCTGTTTATGTTCCCCATCAGATAAACTTTCTTCCAAAGTCCAGATTACTTCACTAAGGCTTGAAAGGTTTTCATGTTCCTCTGTTATAAATTCCTCTAAAGACCTGACCAGTATCAATGTTTCCAACTGTTCTTTTGTAATATCCTGAATATCCATGATTTTCTCCTTTTCGTAAATGTGTTTGTTTTATGCTGATTATATCATCTTTCAGCATAGTTTGCAATGCTTATAGCAGTCTATCCATATCCCAAAGCAGACTCATATACAGTACAATCACTTCATGGAGGTGCTTGCATGATAAATGGATTAGGCCAACGGCTACAGGAACAGCGTATACTAAGAAATCTTTCCCAGAAACAGGTTGCTTCTTCTATTGGTGTGTCTGCCTCTGTCATATCAAACTATGAAAGTAATGAGCGTACACCCAGTACGGAAATACTCAGATCGCTTGCACATTTATATCACTGTTCCACTGATTATTTACTTGGTATTGATAAATCTAATACTGTTAAACTGCTTGATGTTTCCATGCTGAATGATAAACAATACCAGCTGTTGCAAGCCTTTTTACTGAGTTTACAGGAATGACAAGGTTGTATCCATGTTAGATGCCCTTTGTCATTCCTTTTTTATTACTGCTTTTATTGCAGGGCCATGTTAAAGCTGTCCTTTGATCTCTGCCAGTATAGTGCGTATCTTTGTGATCTCTGTACCATTGACCTCTGACAGATATTCTTTCAGGATACGCATACTGGAGGTTTCATAGGAATCCTCTTCCCTGTTAAGTCTCTCCATACCAAGGCTTATGAGTTCAAGAAGCCCTGCTGTATTGTGTAACTTTCCTTCAACCGTATCAATTACATCTTCAAGTCTTCTTAATTCTGCAGGTATGTTTTTCATTTCCTCCATAACGTACACCCCCTTTCTTTTATAATGGAAGGGGATTGTACCGGATTACATAATTCAAAACAATAGTGTATATAGCCAGAAATGGACCAAGTTTATTATACATAATGCAGGATAAACATAGTCCATTTCTGTTTCATATACATACTGACACTTTTTTAATGCCAGTTATCCTTTTATTTTGATATTCCTCATTCAGGCAGATTACCTTCTTAGGTTATTTTTTAATCACTTTACTGTAAATTTGGGGGTATATTTTACAGGAAATTTTATGAATCAACAGATCAGATAGGGAATAGGGTGGGGGAGTAACCGTATATCCCCCTCTCTTTTTCCGTATGGTTTCACAAAACTGTAACCGATCTGTTTACCATGCTTTTATGTTTATCACTTGTATAATGCCAAAAACAGGACTCTTTGTTTCTGCCGCTATGTAATATTCTTTATTACCTGCCTGTAAAAATATTTTTATCTTTTATCTTTTCTCTTCATGTATTTACATTTCTGTTTTCATTGTATTTTCTATATCTTAAACAAAGTATCCTTCTTTTTCCCGTAAGTACATATCTGAATACATTCTGTTTTCATCTCAAAAATCTATCGGCTTATTATCATTCTCATGCCCATATACTTTGCGGTAAAATGTACTCCTGCTGATATTCAGTTGCTTACTTGCGGAAGCAGCAGTTATATTTCCGGATTTCCATTGATGATAAATTTCATCAAATGTATCCAATTGTTTTGCAGGCCTTCCCTTATACCTGCCTTGTTTCTTTGCGATCTCTATGCCTTCTCTTTGTCGTTGCCTTATGTATTCCCTTTCCAGCTCTGCAACTGCGCCAAAGATTGTAAGCATAAATTTCCCTGCCGGAGTGTCCGTGTCGATATTCTCTTTTTGAGAAATAAACCGAACATGTTTATTATTTAACTGCTCTGTCAGTTCCAGCAAATCTTTTGTATTCCTCGCAAATCTTGAAATGCTTTCCACAATTACGGAATCACCCTCACGCACATAATTCATCATTTCATGCAGGGCGGGGCGTTCCATGTCTTTACCGCTCATTTTGTCAATGTAAACTTTATCAACTCCCAGTGTCATCATGATTTCTTCCTGCCTTGCCGTATTCTGTTCTTTTGTGCTCACTCTTACATATCCTATTTTCATAATGCCTGCTCCTTTCCCAACTAGACCATTAAATGTGAGATACCAAAAATTTTCCTCATTTCAGAAAGTGTCCCAAAAGCTATACCCTACCCATGCGAAACAATCATACAATTTTCGCACATGGAAACTGTTCCAGTAGAGCGTATACCCTACTTTTGAAACACTTCTTGAAACATATTTCATTTATC
>ERZ808051.1050-NODE-1050-length-21633-cov-6.087957_pt1 | contig 21633 bp, 17 predicted proteins | sample MGYA00380199_ERZ808051 | MGnify/ENA primary metagenome ERZ808051 (study PRJEB31490, sample SAMN06133391) | mouse gut metagenome | isolation source: J11 | host: mice | place: China: Chengdu | collected 2015-05 ...
ATTGTTGATCTGTTACGGTTTGCGCCTTTACAGGCTGCAGGACTCTTCCCTAAGTTGTTAGATGCAGTTTTAGAGGAGGGAAAATTGTTTGTTATTCCTGAACGTAGAAAGCGATCTTGCCCGAGGGTGGTTAAGGGTAAGGTACTCCCCAATGTCTAGACCAAATTATCATAAAATTAAGATAGAATTGGGTTGATAAAACGATTTATTATCCGAACTATTGTTAGCCAGATAAACCTGTGCAGGAGTATGGTAATCGAGCGACTGATGTAAACGCTCATGATTGTAAAACTCGAAATACTCTTTCAAACCTGCTCTTGCCTGACTGACTGTCTCAAACTGTCGCAAATACACGCATTCATACTTCACTGACCGCCAAAGCCTTTCCACAAAGATATTATCCAGTGCCCTACCGCGACCATCCATACTGATGGCAATACCCTGCTCAATGAGCGGTCTGGTAAATCTTGGGCTGGTAAACTGAGAGCCTTGATCCGTATTGAAAATTTCACAGCGTAACCCATTGTGCAGTAAGCTACTCACCGTATCAACGCAGAAATCCGCCTCAAGCGTGGTAGATAGCGACCAGTCTAGAACATAACGACTGTACCAATCTATCACCGCCATCAAATACACGAAGCCCTTGGCTAGGCGAATATAGGTGATATCAGTACTCCACACTTGATTACAACGGCTAATCGGTACATGCCTAAGCAAATACGGGTAAACTTGATGCTCAGAGTTAGGCTTACTTGTGTTAGGATGCTGATAAATGGCATCTAGCCCCATTTGCCGTAGTAAGCGCCTAACTCGCTTTTCTCCCACTTGATAGCCTAGTTGTCTCAAATACGCTGTCATGCGTTTAACCCCATAAAATGGGGTCTTGATGTACTGCTGGTCAAGCAAGTTCATCAGGGTAATATCAAGCTCGCTGATGGGCTGTGCCTGATAGTACAGACTTGAGCGGTTGATACCGAGTAATTCACATTGCTTACGAACACTAAAATCCTTGTTGTCAGGTTCTAGCAGTTATTTACGAGTGCTCAGGGTAGCTGTGAGGACTTTTTTTTAAGCCAGTCTCTTTCGCTTATAACTTGCCCTAGTTGCCTATGTAATTCATCGATAATAGCTTGCTGGGCTTGTTCGTTGGCTTGCTGTTTGGTATTGAATGCAGTAGGAATAACTGCCAAAGCCTGCTTTTTCCAGTTGCTGATTTGGGTTGCATGAACCCCATATTCTGCGGTTAACTCGTTGAGGGTCTTGTGTTCTTTGATGGCTTCAACGGCGACTTTGCTTTTAAATTCAGCATTGTGACGCTTACGTACTTTTGTCATTAGATAGACCTCTTTTTCTAAAGGTTATTCTATCTTATTTGCTACAATTTTTTGGTCTAGTTTTCCGGGAGTATTATAGGGGAAACCACAAAAATATCCCAAAAAAAATACCAGTCAGCGTTAACTGACTGGCATTACCCTATTGGGTGGTTTTTTGATGACTAATATTTTTAAAATTAACTACTTTCTACTTCCAGGTGTAGGTTAGTGAAGTTAGGAAGTTAGTGCCGTCGGTATTGTAATATTCTGAGGTCTCATATTTTTCATTAAATACGTTATTTAGACGAGCAGTCATAGATAAGTTAGGAGTTAGTTGATAATTACCACTAATATTTACTAAGTTGTAGCTATCAATCTCACCACTATGACCAACAAAGTTATAGTAGTCACCAACATACTGATATTCTGCACGTAAGTCTAATCCAGTGAACTGATAACCGACATAGACCAGACCTTTATGTTTTGGACGAATAGGTAGATATTTACCATCATTGAATTCGCCACTATCATCTTTGGCTTTTTGATAGTCATAACTTAGACCAAACAGGTAGTCGTCTATAATCCAATCTGAAGTTAAAGTTAAGCCTTCGATTTTTGCTTTAGCAATATTTCCTTTGCGCCAATTATCCTTGCTATTATAATCAATCATATCTTCGATTTCATTATGATAGCCAGTTAATCGAGTCGACTGATTTGAGTTTGCATACTCTAAAAAAGCTTCATAGTTATCACTGGTTTCGGGCTTTAAATCTGGATTACCAGCACCTCCATCGTATAAATCGTTAAATGTAGGCACACGGTAACCTTTGGCGTAGTTTACTCCAGCACGTAATTCTGGAGTGAAACGATACGCAGCACCTAAACTATATGTGGTTTCACTATCAAAATCTGAGTAATCGTCATAACGTACGTTGGCTTGAGCATCATAATCGCCTTGAGATACGATGTAGCCTAAAAAGCCACTAGTCACTTTACGGTCATCAGCTTTGTATTTATCAGAGTCAAGCTCTTGCTTTAGGTGCTCAGCACCATAAATTAACTGACCTTTAGATAAGCTGTGGCTTCCAACGAGATTAATTTGCTGTTGTTTAGTGTCATAAATACTTGGATTAGCACTGGTGGTTTTGCCTTTATCCATCGATTGACCGTAGCTTAACTTTAATGAAGAGTCTATATTATATTTCCAATCTGCATAAACTTGTGCAGCACCATTTTTTTGGTCTGTATATGCTTCTATAGAACCATTATCAAAATCAACTTTTGATTCACTATATAAACCACTTAAGCCGACCTTCAAGTTTGGATTAAGTTGTTGGCTAGCCGATAAGCTATAGTTATCACTTTCAAAACCATCTTTATCTTTATTATAAGGCGAAAACGAATCGCTTGGGTTTGGTAATGTAGCATTAAAACCATTCGTTTCATTATGGCTCGCAGATAAACTCAAGCTAGTTCCCTGATCATTACGGAATTGAGCTGTCGCTCCATATTGATATTGGTCGTTTGATCCTGCTCCTGCGGTTACCGAGAAGCTACTCTCATCCACATTTGCACCTTTAGTAAAGATTTGAATCACACCACCTACAGCATCAGCACCATAAATACTAGAACCTGAAGCACCGTATAAAACTTCAATACGATCAACTTGATCAGCAGGTAATAAGCCTAAAGCAGCACCACCAGCGCTCAAAGAGCTGTAACGTATGCCATCAATCAGTACTAGAATGCTTTTATTATCATACCCACGCACATAAAAATTACTAACAGAGCCTGTACCACCATTTGAATAGTAGCTAAAGCCAGGCTGATTCTTAATAACATCTAGAGCTGTCTGGCCTTGATAGCGTTTTAAATCTTCACTATCAATAACACGAGTCTGAGCAATAGTATTGTTAACAGCAGTCGGCGTACGAGTAGCCGTAACCGTCATCTTTGGAAAATCAGCAACAGGGATGTTTTGTTGCGAGGCCAACTCATTTTCAGCAGCTACAGCAGGAGCACAAGCCAAAGCAGATGCCATTAATACCCACGTGCTTTTATTTAAATGTGCTTTTTTATAAGCCTGAATAAGGCTTTGATATAAGAGGCTATAAGAAGTCGTCATAATTGGACCCAGTTAGTAAATAAAAGTTACATTCAAGAAATAATACTGCTATTATCCCCGATTTTTATAAAAATTAAATAACAAATACACGAGCATTATTCATGTTTAGATTAATAGTATTCAACTCAAAAGTTATTTTTCAACAAAGCTAGACAAAAATCAGTGTCAGAACTTGATATAGTCTAAGTAATCTAAAGTTTCCATACGTTCTACATATTGTCGGCAGCAGCAGGCATGCTAAAATTACGCCTCAAAAATTTGTACTGCGACTTATCGAAGCTGTACGAATAGTAAAGTTATCAAACCTTTCAATACCCAAGCATTAGGCTGTTAAAAATGTTTTTTTATAATTTTAATTCTTCTCAACCTCACCAAAAAGATCCTCCTCTAAGCTCTCATTCTTGGGTGAGGGTGATGTTTGGGTTACTGCTGGCCTTAATATTGGCTATTACTAGTACCGCCCAAGCGGCAGATGAGCAGTCAGCCTTATCCAATGGTGGCTCTCAAGACAGTGCTGAGGAAATGATAGATCCTTTTGGGCGCCAAACGCCGCGTAGTACTGTACAAGGGTTTATCAAAGCGTTGGCAGAGAACAATGCTTCTTTAGCGGCAAACTACCTAAGCTTGAACTCAGGGGAGAACTCTGTTGAGTCTGTGCGTCAATTGAAGTTGGCCTTAGATACTGGCGGTAGGTTGAATCCAGAGTTACAAATTGACAATACCTCATCGGGTAACTTAGCAGATCAATTACCTCCGACTCTTGAGAAAGTAGGGACGATCACAGCCCCTGATCAGGTTATTGATATTGTCTTAGTGAGAAAGGTGAGTGAGCATGGTGGTCAGTACTGGCAAATATCTAGCGAAACGCTACAGGCTATTAGAGATTCTAATATAGCGGCCAAACCCTCTCTTATTGATAAATATACTCTAAAGCCTCTGCAAGATAAGATGGTTGGTGGCTACAACCTAGCTGATATCTTTGCCGTATTCTTATTGGCTATCGTCTGTATTGCTGCCTCTTATGTCTTTTTTGCAGTGCTATATTTCATTATCAAAGCTTACTATCCTAAGGTGCGTAACAAGCCTCTGCCCATAGACATTAAGTTCATTTTACCGCTGGCTCTGGTGATGACCTCACTAATTTTATATGAGGTCATGGTTTTTGCGGGGGTTTCGGTTACAGTGCGAGAGCCTGTGAACCGTATCAAGGACATCATTGGTTGGTTTGCTTCGACTTGGTTATTGCTAAGAGTCGTTGATGCCATCTTTAGCCGTGCCGAGCGTCAAAGCTATAAGAAGAATCAGACCGAGCGGGTATCGATATTAAGCCTGCTGCATAAGATCATTAAAACGCTGCTACTTATTTTGGCATCGATTTTTATCTTCGGAAACTTAGGGTTTGATTTAACCACAGGTATTGCGGCACTGGGGGTCGGTGGTTTGGCATTGGCCTTAGGTGCGCAAAAGATGATCGAAAACTTAGTCGGTAGTGTGGTCGTTGTTGCAGACCAGCCTGTACGAGTTGGAGATTATTGTAAGTTTGGAGATTTAGAAGGCACCGTCGTTGATATCGGGATTCGCTCAACCAGACTACGTACTCTAAATAGAACTATTGTGACTGTGCCCAATGGTGAGTTTTCATCGATGTCGATTGAGAACTTTGCTTCCCGAGATATGTACCACTTTTTGCATAACATTTATATTAAGCGCAATGTTGATGCCACTACGCTAGAGAACTTCTTAAAGGAAATGGAGGAGTTTTTGGAAGAGCATGAGTTTACTAACTCAGAATGGACTCAGGTTAGGATTGCTGAGCTGCGCCAAGACAGCATGGTTATCGAGTTCCGTGCTTATATTTATGCGTCAGGAGCAGATGAATTCTATGATAAGCAAACTCAGCTGTTGATTGAAATCTTAAAAGAGATTGAAAGTTATCCTATCGAGCATGCCTTAGCGACTCAAAGAATGATTGTGGAATCTCCAGATAAAGACAATGCCACTTCTATGCTACAAGTGGGAGAAGATAAGGGCTAATTACCTTGAGCCATTTAAGGCTTAATAATTGAAAACCTTCTCATGTTATCCAAACAAAAGCCACTATATTAACTAGTGGCTTTTGTCTTTTTATAAGATTGAGTTGCTAAAGCTTTTAAAGACGAATTATTGGTCGTCAGTCTTATTTTTCTTTAACAGAACTAAGACAGCACCGTTACCGCCATCTTTTGGAGGAGCAGAGGCAAAGCCTAAGACTTCTGGAAGCTGACGTAACCAGCCGTTCACACAGGTTTTAAGGACAGCATCTGTACCTTTACCATGGACAATTTTCACCACAGTTTCATTCTTCTTACGTGCCTGAGTAATTAAAGTAGTCACCGCCTCACGGGCTTCATCAATAGTTGCCCCATGGATATCCACCGCATCATACCAACGCAGCTTGCCCTGTTTTAGCTGATTAAACACTTTGTTTTGTAAAGTCGGGGTCTTATAAACCAGATAAGACTCACCGCTTACAGGGTTTAATAAGGCTTGCATGTCTGATAGCCCAGCACCTAGCTGTTCTGCATCCGCACCTTGAGCAGCCGCACGCTTAGATAGGGTAGCTGCATCAGGCTTGGTGGCTTTAGGTTTGGCCACATCAGACAAGGTGTTGTTGTCTTTAATAGGCTGAACCCCTGCCATGGCTTGTAGGAATAACACCTTGTCATCATCGACATGCTCACTACCTAACTGCTTTACCGTTTTCTCAACTTGCTTCTTGGTCGGTAGCGTAACTGGGTCAGTAGGTTTTTCGTTTTCAGGATCGCTAGGTGAAGTAGCACGACCTTTGCTTAATTCGCCTTTAAGCTCCTTAAGTTGATCTTGTATTTCTTTTGAGAATAGAGAATTTGACATAAATAATTACCGCTTACATTTAATGAATTTAAAAAATATTATGGGCTTTATAGCGAGCTTAGCAAAGAGGCTAGGGTCTCACCTGGGTTATCTGTTTTCATAAACTGCTCACCGATTAAGAAGCTACTAATCTGATTGTTTAACATCAGCTGCATATCCTCGGTGCTATGGATCCCACTTTCTGTAACTAAAAGCTGAGGGCGAGTAGACTGATTATCAACATAGGCCTTCAATTTAATAGAAGTGTTCAGGTTAGTGGTAAAGGTGTTCAAGTCGCGATTGTTGATGCCATAGATGTTGTGCTCAGAATCTGGCAGCTGTAAAGCACGCTCAAGCTCTTGCTGAGTATGAACCTCAATTAAGACATCCATGCCCAAGTCGCACGCTACTTTATGCAGCTCATGCAGTTTATTATCTTCCAAACAAGCCACAATTAACAAAATACAGTCGGCGCCCAGTAGATAAGACTCATAGATTTGATAGCTATCAATCATAAAGTCTTTGCGTAAAACTGGAAGAGCACACGCAGCTTTGGCTTGCTGCAAGTAGTCATTATGACCTTGGAAGTATTGCTCATCAGTCAGTACTGACAGACAGGCGGCACCGGCTTGCTCATACTGTTGAGCGATTAGGGCAGGGTCGAAGTTCTTTGAAATAATCCCCTTTGATGGAGAGGCCTTTTTTACCTCGGCAATGATACCTGGCTTGCCGGCTTCTTGTTTGGCTAACAAAGCTTTAGCGAAGCCGCGACGAGGGGCTGTGCCTTGCTTTAGTAAAGCTTCTGCTTCACTTTTAATACTATCAAAGTCTTTTTTAGATTTGGCAGCAGCAACTTCTGAGTGCTTAGTAACAACAATTTTTTTTAAGATTGAAGGAATGGCATCTTGGGTCATAATTTGCTCGTATATTGCACTTAAAGTTAGTGTAAATGTGAAAGTTTAGAAGGTTTGAGTATAGGCTGCCAATTCTTTCATCTTTTGTAAGGCTTTACCGCTACGGATAATGTTCTGAGCTTTACTCACCCCGTTAGGGAAGTTGCTGGCAAGACCGGCGACATAAATAGCTGCCCCCGCATTTAGCGCAATCATATCACGCGCTTTTTCTACTTTATTTTGGTTGATATCAAAGTCATTGCTATCTTCACCAGATAATGCTGCCTGAATTAACTGTAAGCTTTGTTCTGACGAGTTAACATCCAGACCTACTAAAGTCTGTGAATCAATGCCGGCATCTTCTGGGAAAACATCATAAACTGTCACTTCACCATCTTTTAATTCAGCAACCTTGGTACTGGTCGCCAAGCTAATTTCATCTAAGCGGTCTTTAGAGCTGACAACCATAACATGTTCAGCACCCAAGTTTTTAAATACATGGGCCAATGGCTCACACATATTATCGGTAAATACCCCGACTACTGAGTTTTTGACGCCAGCTGGGTTGGTTAAAGGGCCTAAAATGTTAAAGATGGTGCGCACCTTTAACGCACGGCGTACCGGAATGGCGTGTTTCATCGCCGTATGGTGATTTGGGGCAAATAAGAAGCCAATACCTTGCTCTTCAATGCACTGACGTGTCTGTTCTGGAGTTATTTCTAAGTTTAGTCCTGCCTGCTCAAGTAAGTCTGAGCTGCCAGATTTAGAAGAGACGCCGCGGTTACCATGCTTGGCAACCGTTGCTCCTGCAGCAGCAGCCACAAAAGCTGATGCAGTAGAGACGTTAAATAAGTTACTGCCATCACCGCCAGTACCCACAATATCAACCAGATTATGACAATTTGTAGGCTCAATAGTATGAGCAAAATCTAACATCACACTGGCAGAAGCGGTGATCTCATCGATCGACTCACTTTTCATGTTTAGGCCGGTTAACAGTGCCCCCATCATGGCGTCAGGACAGCGCCCGTCCATAATAATGGTCATGATTTGACGCATCTCTTGTTGAGTTAAATCAATTCTTCGCAAGATACGAGCTAAGGCGGTGGTTAGAATGTCATGGATTTGATCATCAGATAAATGGGCTGTGGTTAACGGAGTATTTGGCATAGTTTCTAACACGACTTAAGTTAATGGGAAGGTTGGATTCTTAAAGTTATTGGTTTTTTATTATACACACTAAGGTTAAAGTTGTTAGTGACTTAACAGATGATGCTGTTTTAAAAAGTTTTCAAATAGCTTTAGACCGGCATGGCTTAATATCGACTCTGGATGGAATTGAACCCCTTCAATGGGAAGCTGTTTATGGCGGATCCCCATGATTTCATCGGGCGCATTTGACTCACTTGATGTCCAAGCACTGATTAAAAGAGTATCAGGCAAGGACGCTTTATCGATAATTAATGAGTGATAGCGGGTAAATTCGGTTGGATTATCTAGACCCTCAAACACACCTTGTTGGTCATGAAAAACTTGAGAGGTACGGCCATGCATGATTTGTGAGGCACGAATAATATTGGCCCCAAAAGATTGAGCAATGGCTTGGTGCCCTAAGCAAACGCCAAGTAGGGGCAGCTTGCCTGCAAAATGCTGAATACACTGTAAGGTAATCCCTGCTTCATCAGGAGTGCCTGGTCCGGGGCCTAAGACAATGGCAGCTGGATTGAGGGCTTCAATATCAGCCAAGCTAACCTTATCGTTTTCCACGACCTTAACTTCTGCCCCTAGTTGTTGCAGATACTGCACAATATTATAAGTAAAGCTATCGTAGTTATCTAAAAGCAAAATCATAAGGGGCCATCACAACAATTAGGGCGGAGGGGTAAAAACAATAAGCACAGATTATACCTATCCTAAGCCGGTTACGAAACCAAAGCTATAGGGTTAAAAATAAGTAAGCCGTGAAAATAACTTATAACAACTGCATTCCTAGCAATGCACCATAATAAATAACAATTTTTCTATATATGCACAAAAATAGTGCGATAATATAAGACTTATTGCACTGTTTTTGACAATATTAATGGGCTAAAAATACCTTAGACGCAAAAGCGCCATAAAAAGGCATGGTTTACTGGGTAAAATCTAATATTTATTGCTAAATACGAATATTTTGAAAAACTTGCTTGATGTTGGCACAGCAGTTGCAACAATGAATATATCAAAGCAGCAACAGGTTGCTTAAAGTCGAACTTAGCTTGTTACGACTTGAATTTAAATTGTCATTAAAATTTTAAATTACTGTTACCTAAACTGTTTTTTGATAAAATGAGAATAATATGCCAGCTTTTGAACCTAATAAGCCTAAGTGCCGCATAATAAATTCAAATTAAGTTCAGATTAAACTACCCCCACAAAAAAGTTCGTTATGAACAATTAATGGAGAGACATATAATGTCAAACAAACTATTCGATCTAATCAAAGAGTCTAACGCTAAATGGGTAGACTTCCGTTTTACTGATACGATCGGTAAAGAGCAGCACATCAGCTATCCTGCCTCAAGCATCGACGAAGATGTTCTTGAAGATGGCAAAATGTTCGATGGTTCATCTGTTGCTGGCTGGAAAGGTATTGAAGCCTCTGACATGATTTTACGCCCAGATCCAGAAACGGCGTTTGTCGACCCATTCTTTGATTCACCAACCGTTGTGGTAACTTGTGATGTCATCGAACCAACCACTATGCAAGGCTATGACCGTGACCCACGCTCAATCGCACGCCGCGCAGAAGAGTACTTAAAGTCAACGGGTATTGGCGATACCGCTTTCTTCGGTCCTGAGCCAGAATTCTTCGTATTTGATGACGTTAAATGGTCGGTAGATATGTCAGGCGCGCGTCACCGTATCACGGCTGAAGAGGCCGCTTGGTCAACAGACAATGACTATGAGTGGGGCAACATGGCTCACCGTCCACGCGTTAAAGGCGGTTACTTCCCAGTACCACCAGTAGATAGCGCACAAGACCTACGTGCCGTCATGTGTGAGCGCCTAGAAGACATCATGGGCCCAGATCGTGTAGAAGTTCATCACCACGAAGTCGCCTCATGTCAGTCTGAAATCGGTGTGTCATTTAACACTATGGTTCGTAAAGCAGACGAAGTACAGCAGTTCAAATATGTGGTACACAACGTAGCACACCAGTTTGGTAAAACCGCTACCTTTATGCCAAAACCAATCGTTGGTGACAACGGTTCAGGCATGCACGTGCATATGTCAATCTTTAAAGACGGCACCAACACTTTCGCCGGTGACGAGTATGCCGGTCTGTCTGAAACAGCGTTATACTTCATCGGTGGTATCATCAAGCATGCACGTGCACTAAACGCCATTGTTAACCCATCGACTAACAGCTACAAGCGTTTGGTACCCCATTATGAAGCACCAATCATGCTAGCTTACTCAGCACGTAACCGCTCAGCGTCTATCCGTATTCCCTACGTAAGCTCGCCAAAAGGCATTCGTGTTGAAGCTCGCTTCCCTGATCCAACCGCTAACCCATACCTAGCATTTGCTGCTTTATTAATGGCCGGCCTTGACGGTATCCAAAACAAAATGCACCCAGGCGATGCAGCAGATAAGAACTTATACGACCTACCTCCAGAAGAAGAAGGTTCAATCCCAACCGTGGCAGAGAACTTAGAAGTGGCTCTACAAGCGCTTAAAGATGATCATGACTTCTTATTAAAAGGTGATGTATTTACTAAAGATATGCTAGATGCCTTCATCGGCATTAAAACTGAAGAAGTACGTCGTCTAAATACGACTGTGCATCCAGTAGAATTTGATATGTACTACAGCCTATAATCTTTACCTTTAAAGGTTAGGTTTCTATACATAAAAAAACCCAGCTTTCGAGCTGGGTTTTTTGTTTGATAGAGCTTTTGTTTAATAAAGCTAAGGACCTATCTCATAAATGGAATAAGTTCAATGGTACCACTTGCTGTTACCCCCAATTTCGTGTTGCCACCCTCAAACTCTTGAGCAGGCACACTACTTTTTGCAGCAGCATCTCGCATCATCATCATGGGACGCGGTTGATAGCCTCCGTTGGTGTTAATAGAGACATTAACAATTCGATAGCCGCTCATATCCCAAGTCTCAGCCAATGATTTGGCTTGCTCTTTAAATTGCAGGGATGCTTTTTTAATCAGCTCTGTTTCAAGCTGCTTTTGCTTTTTCTCAGAGACCCCAAACTGAATGTTTTGTATCACTAAGTTTTCTTGAAGCTGGGCCACAAGCTCACTGGTCTTAGCAAAGTCATTGCTTTTTAAATCCACACTGATGGTGCCAGTCCAACCCGTAATTTTACCGTTATCATCATACTTAGGATAAGTGTGCTGTCGGCCTGTAGTAGCCGTCACTGTGGGATAGCGTTTAGCAATATTTAGCGCTTGGTTCATTGCCGCATTAAGCTCTGTCGCTAGTTTTTTTGGTGTGGTGGCTTGTGCTTGCTTGTATAAAGTAGCGGTGACCTGATCATTTTCGACTTCTTGGTTGGCTTCCACATTAAAGCTGATTTGGTTATAGCCTGTGGGTTCGGCATTCGCAGCGTTGGCAAATAGGGCAGTAGTTCCTAATACAGATAACATGCCTACTTGAGATAATAGGGTAGATAGTGACTTTGACATGAGTGGATCCCTCGTAAATTATAATTGTTAGTATTTGATTGTTATTAAAAATAAGTGGATGAAACAGAAACTCTAACTGAGTCAGACCAATAAGTGGCAATACGATAAGGCTTAAATAAAACGCCACATATTAGTTACAGCGTCAGTAATCAAATAGTATCAGGTTCCTAATTTACAGTAAGTGTAATGCCTGTGAATATTGTTACACAAATCTGCTGTTTGTTATTAGCAAAAACTGAGTTCAAGGTTATCTTAAGGTGGGTTATAGGAAATATCGAAATGTGCTTGAAAACATTGAAAGTTTAGGTATAATACGTGCTTGGTGGCTCCATTGGCAGCCTCGCAACTATGTACTATGAACCCCGCCAGGACCGGAAGGTAGCAACGGTAGTAGATACACAGTGTGCCGAGGATGTGCTAGTGGGGTCATCTTTTTTTTGCTTAAAATTTAGAAAGTAATAAAAATGCTCTATACAGAATATAAAATAAAGGTCTGCCACTATGACGTGACAGGCCTTTTTTTGTGGGCGTTAATTTTTGTTTGGATGAATCGGAAGATCAAGGTTGTGTTAACGTAGTTAACGAGGAGGGTCTACAGATTATTGCCGTCAGTGTTTACAATAGGGCAGTCACCTATAATGAAAAATAAAACTTAATAAATAAAATTGAATAAAAAAAGGACATACTATGAAAGCTGAAATTATCGCTATCGGAACTGAGATTCTGCTCGGTCAAATTGTAAATACTAATGCTCAATATATGGCTGAAGAGTTAGCTGACCTTGGCGTGGATGTCTATTTTCAAGGGGTGGTTGGTGACAATCGCGCTCGAATTACAGAGGCTTTGCAAATAGCCAGTGAGCGCTCAGATTTGGTAGTTTGCTGTGGCGGGCTTGGTCCAACAGAAGATGACTTAACCAAAGATGTTATCGCTGAGTTCACTCAATCAAAGCTGGTTATTGAAAAACAAGCTGAAGAAAAAATACTAGAGCTGTTTAAAGAGGGTAGCGATTCTCTAATTACCGCTAATAAAAGACAAGCCAATACCATTGAAGGCAGTCAGCTATTAAAAAATGAGGTGGGTCTAGCGGTTGGCTTCGTTCATAAATACCAAAATACTTATTATGCAGTGCTGCCAGGGCCCCCAAGAGAGATGAAGGTGATGTTTGAACAAGAGTTCAAGCCTTTAATCGATAAGATACTGGGTCAGCGAAAAAAGCTTTATTCTAAATATTTGAAGTTTGGCAATATTGGTGAGTCTACGATAGAGGACACGCTAAAAGAGCTTATTATTAAGCAGGATAATGTCTCGATTGCCCCCTATGCCGGTATTGGTGAGATTACCATTCGGTTATCAGTGAAAGCAGATAGCTCTGAGCAAGCAGAAACTTATTTTGAACAAACCGCACAGCCTATACGTGAGCTTTTAGGTGATTATCTATATAGTGAAGAAAATGAATCATTAGAACAGGCTTTAAGTCAGTATAAGATAGCAGACTTTGGGGTGTATGAGATTAACACCAATGCTTACTTGAGCAATAGAATCTTAAGTACCGATGCCCCTCATGAAAATCTGCTAGTCAGTACAGCTAGAGTTGAAAAACAGAGCATTACTGAAGCGTTGGCGACCAGTCAGTTTGTAGATTTCATTGAGAAAAACAAACTCAAAAATGGCATTGGTCTTTTTCATTGCCAAATCTCTCAGGCTTCAGTGACTCCCTCAGGAAGACCAAAAAAGCGATTTTTTATTGCTTTATGTGTGAATAACCAAGTGTCAGTTATTGAAAGAACCTTTATTGGCGATATGCAGGCAGTACAGGTTCGGGCTGCTAAGACGGCCTTATTCTTATTACTTAAGGCGCTATGAGTGCTTAAGTAGCCTAGTGTGATAAGGGATATTGGAATAAAGCCCTCAAGTTTCTATATAGACTTGAGGGCTTTATTATTATGTGGTTTGCGATGAGCAGGCTGGAGCTATTGGTTTTGAATATGGCTTTCAATTAGTGACTTATTATAACCATGGATTATTGAACCATTAAATTGTAGCAAGGGCACAGCTTGGCCACCTAGCGCTCTAAACTGCTCATATCCTGTAGCGGATCGCTCTATATCGTATTCACAGTAATTCACATTGTGTTTGGCTAGCAGCTGCTTGGTTTGCTTGCAGTAGCCACACCAGACTGCACTATAAAGCACAACATCATTTTGCTCAGAGGCATTGCAAGCTCGGGCTTCAGGGACGGGTTGAACTCTGCTGGAGTTAATCAGGTAAATACTCGCCATTAAAACGGTAGCGGTTAGCACTATAGTAAATAGTGTGATGGGTTTCATGCGTCACCTGGTATGCAAAAAATGTGTGCAGATGAGTATAATTAGAATAGCAATAGAAGTCTAATTGGCTTAATAAAACTATGTTGGTATATTTCTATATGACTCGCTTTAATACCAACAAGAGTACCAACATAACATGACCTAATATTGCGGTTTAGAGTATTAGCTTAGATTTTCAAACATCAGCTCATTCACTGAATTGCCCATAAAAAAAGGCTTGCCACAATTAATGTGACAAGCCTTTTTAGTGTTTGGTGGAGATGGCGGGAGTTGAACCCGCGTCCGCCAGCACTACGCTCATGAATCTACATGTTTAGGGTCTGTCTTTGGTTTTAACCCGCACCGAACCGACAGTCAGGTTGGATAGGGCGATCCTTTAAGTTTGAACCCAAACAACTAAGGCAGTTGCTTGAGCGAACCCATATGCGTGCGCTTCAACTCGTCTAACCCACTATGGGTAAAGGGCAGAGGAGTAAGCAGGGTTTAAGCTGCTAGAGCGTAAGTTTCGTCGTTTGCGACTATAACAATATATGTTTGATTTACGAGAGGACATATACTCTCGACATGCATCATTGAGTTTCATCACCAGCGTCGAAGCCAGAACATCCCCAATGGAACGAGACATTATATAACTAAATTCAGATTAGCACAAGATTACCTTGGCAAATCTTACATAACATAACATATTGATAAATTTAGCTAAATAAGTTGTTTTGATCATAAAAAAAGTCAGCCGAAGCTGACTTTTTTAACAACTAAACTGTTGTAGGGCAGTAATTACTCTGCGTCTTCTTCAGTTTCTTGCTGTTGTGCAGCTTCTACATCACCATCTTCAGAAAGAATAGTAACTAAGATGCTAGCAAAGATGTCGTGGTGAAGTTGGATGTCAACGTTGTATTCACCAACTTGACGTAAAGTACCTTCAGGTAACTTAACTTCAGAACGGTCAACTTCAAGGCCAGACTTTGTTAGAGCATCAGCGATATCGCGAGTACCGATAGAACCGAATAGCTTACCGTCTTCACCAGATTTAGCGCGCATGATAACGTTAACGTCAGTTAAAGCGTCAGCACGTTTTTGTGCAGCGGCTAATTCTTCAGCTTCGATAGCTTCAAGTTCAGCACGACGAGCTTCAAATTTCTCAACGTTAGCTGGAGTAGCTGGTAAAGCTTTACCTTGAGGGATTAAGTAGTTACGACCGTAACCTGATTTTACATCGACAGTTTCGCCAAGTTTACCAAGGTTGACGATACGCTGTAATAAAATAACTTGCATGAGTCACTCCTAAGTTGGCTTACTGATGATTGTCAGTGTATGGTAGCAATGCTAAGTAACGAGCTTGTTTGATAGCAGTTGCTAATTGACGCTGATATTTGTTAGACGTACCAGTGATACGGCTAGGAACAATTTTACCATTGTCACTGATGTATTGTTTTAGTAGCTCAACATCTTTATAGTCAATGTGAGTGATACCTTCAGCGGTAAAACGGCAAAATTTGCGACGGCGATAAAAACGTGCCATGGATCTTCTCCTTAAATGAGCTTAAATTATTCGTCAGAATCGTCGTTAGACTCATCATCCTGATCGTTGTCTGAGTTTTCGCTACGTGGAGCTTTACGGGCACGCTTCTCATCAGCACTTTTCGCTAATTGTGAAGGCTCAGTAATAGCGTCGTCACGACGAACAACTAGGCTACGGATGATAGCGTCGTTATAACGGAATAGCTCTTCAAGCTCTTCTAGAGTTGCACCATCACACTCAATGTTGAATAAAACATAGTGTGCTTTATGGATTTTGTTGATTGGGTAAGCCAATTGACGACGGCCCCAGTCTTCAAGACGATGAACCATACCATTGTTGTCTTGAACTAATTTGATATATCGCTCAACCATTCCGACTACTTGGTCGCTTTGGTCAGGGTGTACGATAAGCACCACTTCGTAATGTCTCATTTAGGACTCCTTACGGATTAGTAGCCATTGACCCCATGTCAACAGCAAGGAGATTTATAGCAGATACTTAGTACTTATTTTAGTTAAATAAGGGGTATCTACATTGAAATAAATTGGTGTTACTATTTACAAGCTAACAATAAATTTACTAATTGCTATAAAGCGCCGGATTATAACAGTTAATCCTTTTTTTAACAAGCTTTGTATCAAATGATTTCAATACTCAATATCTGATTGAGACTCGCCTAAAAAATGTTTACAGTAACCTGCTGACAACATCTTCAATATTTTATCTTAAATATATTATTGTTATTTCGATAAAAATCTTAAATAGAAGATTTTGCTTTCATGATTAACAACTTTAATCCGCCTTGTATTTTTATATCAAGGTGATCATCAGCTGAGGCTGTACACGGTAAAAAGTGTTATCAAACAGGTAAATAGGTTATGAAACGTAAAGCCATTGTAATAGGCGCAACAGGGTTGGTGGGCAAAAAACTAGTAAGCCAACTAAACTTAATGTATGACAGTCTGATTATTGTCGCTAGAAAACCGCCAAAGCACATGTCGGCTCAAATGCAGTTTTATCAGCTAGGGGATTTCAACAACCTAGAAGAAACGCTGGGCAATATCTCTATTGGTCCAGATACAGACGCTTTTAGCTGTTTGGGAACCACAAAGAAGCAAGCAGGAAGTGACGAAGACTTTAAGCGAATTGATTACGATTACAATTTAAACTTTGCCAAAGCTTGTCATCAAAAAGGGGTGCAAAGATTTTTCATCTTATCTGCTCTAGGGGCCGATGCTAATAGCCGCTTCTTTTATAACCGAGTAAAAGGGGAGCTTGAAGAGTCTTTAGCAGAGGTGGGTTTTAATGAGTTGGTGATTTTCCAGCCCTCTTTATTACTAGGTAAGCACAAAGGCCGTGTTTTAGAAAATACAGCCCAAAGAGCGTATAAACTTATCGCACCTTTGGTCCCCAAAACTATGCGCTCACGACCTATTGAAGCTGAACGTGTGGCTGCAGCGATGGCGTTGACGGCACAAAATATTTACGAGCGTCATAAGGTGTCAGGAATAGAGGACAATAAAAAGAAAGTGACCGTCATTGACAATAAACAAATGCTTGCGATGACTCTGTTAAAGTCTTAAGCTAATCAGACTTATGTAACGTTTTATTAGCCAGTAATAATTAAGGGAATAACACCATGACTGAGATGACCAAAACCAGCTTCGTAACTTGTGATTTACTAGATGCTAACCCAGAGAGCCAAGTGTGCTTACCTAATATTGAAGGTAAGTCTTTTTATAGCTTTGGTGGCAAGGATAAATTCTGCGGTGAGATTGTTACCGTTAAGTGCTTTGAGGACAATAGCCGAGTTAAAGAGCTTCTTAATTCTGAAGGTCGTGACAGTAAAGGTGAAGGTAAAGTCTTGGTTGTAGATGGTGGCGGCTCTATGCGCTGTGCCTTGTTGGGCGATATGATTGCTCAATCTGCCATTGATAATGGCTGGGCCGGTGTGGTGGTATATGGCTGTGTGCGTGACGTAGATGATATGGCCCAAATGGATATCGGCGTTATGGCATTAGGCTGCATTCCTCGCAAATCAACCCGCCGCGGTGAAGGTCAGACCGACTTAGAAATTAGCTTTGGCGATTTGACCTTAAACTCAGGCATGTATGTTTATGCGGATAACAACGGCATCATAGCTAGCGAAAAGCCATTGATTTAATTACAAACACTAATATTAAAAGTTAAAACCTTAAAAAGCCAACACAGCAACGCACTGCTTTGTTGGCTTTTTTACTAAAAGTCTGGCCTTAAAAAATTATGTTCTATAATGAGTTAGCGGTGCTGTAATAATCATTTGTAGTCCTCTTTTTAGTTCGTATAATAGAGACTTTATTGATAAGCAGCTGTGACTTTCTCCCAGCCCATTGGTCCTCGTTAAGGAAATTTACCACAACATTATGCCTAAACTCTCTAAGCATCCTCTTACTGACATCTTTACCTCTACCAATGAAGCCTTATTTCCTATAGAAAACTCTCAAAGGCGTTGGCTGTATCCAGCACATGCCGCTGCAGGTAGCCTATGGTTGGCGAGTCTTACAGATTGTCCAGTGGCCAATGTGGGCAATCGTCTTAAGGTGGTGGTGACCAAAGATCAAAACCAGCTCAATCAAATTGAAACAGAGTTGGCGTTTTGTGGGGTGGATGCTTATGTGTTTCCAGATTGGGAAACACTGACCTACGACGAGTTATCCCCGCATCAAGATATTGTTAGTGAGCGAATTAACTTACTGACTGAAATGCCAAAAAGTGGCATTTTGCTCATTAGCATCCAAACTTTAATGCAGCGCGTTGCTCCACCAAGCTGGCTAATTGGTCAGCATTTTGATTTAAGTGTTGGAGATGTCTTTGACATAAATGCTCAAAGAGAGATGCTGGCTGCGGCAGGCTATCGAGCAGTAGACAATGTGTTTGAGCCTGGTGAGTTTGCAGTACGTGGTAGTGTGATCGATATTTTCGCTATGGGTCAGCCGTTCCCTCTGCGTCTGGATTTATTTGATAATGAAATCGAGACCATAAGATTTTTTAACCCACAAACTCAGCGCACGTTATCTACTGAGACCTTGGTAGAGCTGGTATCAGGTAGGGCAGATGCGGATCGAGCCAATCAGCACGACTTGACGGTAGAGTCTTTATCCTTATTGCATAAGCTCCCTGATGTATCGAAGCCAATTACTGAGTTTCAGATTTTACCGGCCAAAGAGTTTCCTTTAGATGAAGGCAAAGAGACATTTCGCAATAACTTTGCCGCAATGTTCCCTAATGTCAGTAGTCGCCGCTTTGAGCTGCATAAAGATGTGATGGCTGGCATTGCCACGAGTGGTCTTGAATACTATCAGCCGCTGTTCTTTGATTTAGAAGACTGGAATCAAACAGGTCACTTATTTACCTATTTGCCTAAAGATGCGCTGTTTATTATCGATGAAAATATCTCAGAGTCTCAGGCCGATTATTGGTCACAAATTCAGCGCCGCTATGAAGAGCGCCGTCATGATATTGATAAGCCTATTTTAGAGCCGAAGCTGCTTTACTTACTCAGTAATGAAACTAATGAGAAGTTAAAGGCTTATTCTCGCATTATTTTGAGCCAAAACGACTTGCAAGCATCTGACAACAGTCAAACAGGTAAGGTGCGCCTGCCTGCAGTAACGCCCCCTGACTTGCCTGTCAGTCACCAAAAAGCTGAGCCTTTGCTAGAGCTATTAAATTATGCAGAAGGTCATTGGGGCGATCAAGAAGCAGAAAGTGAGCAAGTCATAGACAAGCCCGTGCCTCGTCCTATATTGATAGTGGCGGAAACGGCGGGTCGTCGTGAGATTTTATTAGAGCTGTTCCGTGGGAAAATTAACGTTAAGACCTTTGAGGGGTTACAGCAGTTTTTACACAGTGAGCTTTATCAAAATAATGGGAATATGGAGGGCGGCAAGCCCACAGTAGGTTTAACCATTGCGCCGATAGAGCGAGGGGCAGTAATAGCCAATCACTTATCCATTATTAGTGAAACTCAGTTATTTGGTAGGCAAGTCCTGCAAACCCGTCGCCGTCGTCAAAGTGATGTGTCAGAAGAGTTCTTGATTAAGAGCGTGACAGAGCTTACCGAGGGCAGTCCGGTGGTTCATATTGACCAAGGTATTGGTCGTTATCATGGATTAATTACTTTAGATATCGGTGAGGGTGAGCAAGAATTTATTCATCTAAAATATGCCGATGATGCCAGCATTTATGTGCCAGTAGCTAACTTGCAGCTCATTAGCCGTTATAGTGGCGGTGATCCAGCGCTTGCGCCGCTGCATAAGATTGGTAGTGGAAAATGGGATAAGGCCAAACAAAAAGCCTTAGAGCAAATCCATGACGTGGCAGCAGAGCTATTAAATATGCAAGCCCGTCGTCAAGCCAAAGAGGGCATTCATTTTAAAGTCGAAACTGCCCAGTATGAGTTGTTCGCCAGTCAGTTTGCTTTTGAAGAGACGCCTGATCAGGCCAATGCCATCGATGCGGTTATGCACGATATGAAGCAAAACAAGCCCATGGATCGTCTGATTTGTGGTGACGTGGGCTTTGGTAAAACAGAAGTGGCCATGCGAGCGGCTTTCATTGCTGTAAATAGTGGCTATCAGGTAGCGGTATTGGTTCCGACTACTTTGCTGGCAGGTCAGCATGAAGATAACTTCAAAGACCGCTTTGCCGACTGGCCAATTCGAGTAGAGACTTTGTCTCGTTTTGGTGGCAAAAAATACCAAGACCAAGTATTAGAAGATTTGGCCGCCGGTAAAGTAGATATCGTTATTGGTACCCATAAGCTGCTACAAAAAGACGTTAAATTTGCCAATTTAGGGTTAATGATTGTCGATGAAGAGCACCGCTTCGGGGTTCGTCATAAAGAGCGTATCAAGGCCATTCAAAGTGATGTGGATAGTTTGTCTATGACGGCCACACCGATTCCACGTACGCTGAACATGGCGTTGACCGGTATGCGTGACATGTCGATTATTGCCACGCCGCCTGCTCGCCGATTGGCTATTAAAACCTTTGTGATGCAAAAGACAAATCAGCTGATGAAAGAGGCGATTTTGCGTGAGCTGTTACGTGGTGGGCAGGTCTATCTACTGCACAATGATGTGGCCAGTATCGAGCGTATGGCAGAGAACATCCGCGAGCTAGTACCTGAAGCTCGAGTAGGGGTGGCACACGGTCAGATGAATGAGCGTGGTCTTGAGCAGGTGATGCAGCAGTTTTATCACAAAAAATTTAACGTACTAGTGTGTACCACCATTATCGAAACCGGCATCGATGTGCCTAACGCGAATACCATTATTATCGAGCGTGCCGATAAATTTGGCTTAGCCCAATTGCATCAGCTGCGTGGCCGAGTGGGGCGCAGTCATCATCAAGCCTACTGTTACCTGTTAGTGCCTTCAATCAAAGGGCTAAAAGGGGATGCTAAGAAGCGTCTGCATGCCATTGAAAGAGCCAATACTCTAGGGGCAGGCTTTATGTTGGCCAGTGAAGATTTGGAGATTCGTGGGGCTGGCGAGATACTGGGTAAACAGCAAAGCGGTAACATGCAGGCCATTGGCTTTAGTCTCTACATGGATATGCTCGAGCGTGCGACAAAAGCCATTAAAGCAGGTAAAGAGCCGGACTTAAATACGCCATTGTCCTTGACCAGTGATATTAACTTGCACTGCTCAGCGTTGATACCAGAAGACTATGTCAATGATGTGCCGCAGCGCTTGTTATTTTATAAGCGTATTAGCAATGCTGAAGATAAGGACACCTTGACCGATATTAGAACTGAGATGATTGATAGATTTGGGACGCTTCCAGATCAAACTAAGCAGTTATTTGCTATCCATCAGTTACGGGTTCAGGCCGAGCCTTTGGCCATC
>ERZ808051.1054-NODE-1054-length-21567-cov-4.307492_pt1 | contig 21567 bp, 16 predicted proteins | sample MGYA00380199_ERZ808051 | MGnify/ENA primary metagenome ERZ808051 (study PRJEB31490, sample SAMN06133391) | mouse gut metagenome | isolation source: J11 | host: mice | place: China: Chengdu | collected 2015-05 ...
TCTTTGTTGGTGCCGGTCCCCTGGGCCACCTGCTCCCGTTCTACCTTCTGCTCGATCTTGATGTGGAACAGCAGACGCACCGTCTCTTCCTTGATGTTCTGGGTCATCTCGTCAAACATCTCGTAGCCGTTCATCTTATATTCCACCAGAGGATCCCGCTGCCCGTAGGCCTGCAGGCCGATGCCCTGGCGCAGCTGTTCCATATCGTCAATGTGATCCATCCATTTTCGGTCAATCACTTTCAGCAGGATCACCCGCTCGATCTCACGGATGGCCTCGGCGTCCGGGAACTCCGCCTCTTTGGACTCGTAGAGTTTTACAGCCTCTTCCTTGAGTTGCTGCTTCAGGCCGTTCTTCTTGGGTCTTGTGACCCGCTCTCTGGTCACGGGCTCCAGGGGCACAGTGGGCAGCAGCAGCGTATTCAACTCATTGTAATCCCATTCTTCCGCGTCTCCCTCATCACCGATGCTGATATCCACGGCGTTCTCCGTGATGTCGGTGATCATCTTGAAGATCACGTCCCGCATGCTCTCGCCGTTCAGCACCCGGCTTCTCTCATCATAGATGATCTCTCTCTGCTCACTCATGACCCGGTCATACTCCAGCAGATTCTTTCTGATGCCGAAGTTATTGTTCTCAATCTTTTTCTGGGCTGACTCAATGGCGCTTGTCAGGGCCTTGTGCTCGATCTCCTGTCCCTCGGGAATGCCCAGGGTATTGAACATGCTGATCAGCCGCTCAGAGCCGAACAGCCGCATCAGTTCATCCTCCAGGGAGATGTAAAATTTGGATTCTCCCGGGTCCCCCTGACGGCCGGAACGGCCCCGAAGCTGGTTGTCGATACGCCGGGACTCATGGCGCTCCGTGCCGATGATCTTCAGCCCGCCGGCTGCCCTGGACTCCTCGTCCAGCTTGATGTCCGTGCCGCGGCCGGCCATGTTGGTGGCGATGGTGACCGCGCCGTGGATACCCGCGTCCGCCACGATCTCCGCCTCCATCTCGTGGAACTTGGCGTTCAGAACCTTGTGCTGGATGCCCCGCCTGGCCAGCATCTTGCTCAGCTCCTCGCTGGCCTCGATGGTGATGGTGCCCACCAGCACGGGCTGTCCCTTTGCATGGGCCTCCTCCACTGCCTCCACGATGGCATTCAGCTTCTCTTTTCTGGTCTTGTACACCGCGTCCTGGAGGTCCTTGCGGATCACAGGCACATTGGTGGGAATCTCCACCACGTCCATGCCGTAGATCTCGCGGAACTCTTTCTCCTCCGTGAGAGCCGTACCGGTGGCGCCGCACTTCTTCTCGAACAGATTAAAGAAGTTCTGGAACGTGATGGTGGCCAGGGTCTTGCTCTCCCGCTTCACTTTCACATGCTCCTTGGCCTCTATGGCCTGGTGCAGGCCGTCGGAATACCGCCGCCCGGGCATGATGCGGCCCGTGAACTGATCCACGATCAGCACCTGGTCGTCTTTGACTACATAGTCCTGGTCGCGGAACATCAGATTGTGTGCCCGCAGGGCCAGTATAATATTGTGCTGGATCTCCAGGTTCTCCGGGTCCGCGTAGTTCCGGATATGGAAGAAGTCCTCCACCTTTTTCACGCCGTCCTCGGTGAGGTTGATAACCTTGTCTTTCTCGTTGACGATAAAGTCCCCGCTCTCCTCCTGGACCACGCCCATGATGGCGTCCATCTTGGTCAGCTCCTGCACGTCCGCGCCCCTCTGCATCCGTCGGGCCAGCAGATCGCACATTTCATACAGCGCGGTAGATTTGCCGCTCTGGCCGGAGATGATCAGAGGCGTCCTGGCCTCGTCGATGAGCACCGAGTCCACCTCGTCGATGATGCAGAAGTGCAGCCCCCGCAGCACCAGCTGCTCCTTGTAGATGACCATATTGTCACGCAGATAGTCGAAGCCCAGCTCATTGTTGGTCACATAGGTGATGTCGCACTGATAGGCTTTCTGCCGCTCCTCGCTGGTCATGCTGTTTAGGATCATGCCCACGGATAGCCCCAGGAACTCATGGACCTGTCCCATCCACTCCGCGTCGCGCTTCACCAGATAGTCATTCACCGTCACCACATGGACACCCTTGCCCTCCAGGGCGTTCAGATAGGAAGGCAGCGTCATGACCAGCGTCTTTCCCTCGCCGGTACGCATCTCCGCAATGCGCCCCTGATGGAGAATGATGCCGCCGATAAGCTGTACCTTGAAATGCTCCATGTTCAGCACACGTCTGGCAGCCTCCCGAACGGTGGCATAGGCTTCGGGGAGCAGGTCGTCAAGCGTCTCCCCCTCCGCCAGCCTCTTCTTAAACTCCGGCGTCTTCGCTTTCAGCTCTTCGTCGGAAAGTTCCATCATCCGGGGCCGCAGGGCCTCGATCCGTTCTACCTGGGACGCGATCCGCTTCAGTTCCCTCTCACTGTGGGTGCCAAATATCTTATCGATTATCTTCACAGTTATTCATACCTTTCTTTGGCTGTCTGTCAGAACCCTAACCTCTATTGTACCAGATTTGTCCATTGTATTCAACCTAAAGCTGTCTCAAGATATGAACATTTCATCAAAAATTTATGAACAATCCCCAAACCGCAGGATATATTTCTCCGGCAGAGCGCCTTGGGGAAGATAAAGCCGCCTCTGATTCCCCTCCCGGTCCGTGCACAGGATCTCGATACTGTCGTCCCGGAACATCCTGTCGCTGCGGCAGGGCTCCGCATAATCCATCAGTGCGCACAGCTCGTCGATCTCCGCCCGGTCCGTGATCTCCAAGCCGGTCATTGTGTCATACTTTACGTCCTCAGTCGTCGGAGCGCTCTCCTGCAGGTCCTTTACATCCGCCGGATCTGCCTCGGACGTCCCCGCCTCTCCCTGCACGCCGTAGTATTCTCTGGCAGCGGCAATCCGCTCCTCTTTCGTCTGCTCCTCACTGCCGCCCGGTATTTTCAATGTCACGGAAACGATCTCCCCCGGATCCGCCTCGGACACCCATTCCCCGAACCCTGCCTTCTCTAAAGCCGCCACCGTATGCTCCATGGTGTCGTAGACGCTTATACTCACCCGGGCGGAGCGGCCGTCCGCAGCCTTGATCCCGAAATACATGCCGACAAGCCGCCTGCCTTTCTCTGCGAATACCCCGGACGGATCCTCCAGAACATCCCGGTTATATGCCTCCATGATCCCCTCAAATGTTCCTTTGGCATAATCTTTCAGCCGGAATGTCTCCTCCCCGCTGCCCCGCCGGAGGTCAAACTCTTCACAGTCTTGTATCATCTCCCCCTCAATGCAGAAAGCCGCCCGCAGATAGCTTTCGCTGGTTACCAGAGGCCAGAGCAGCTCCCTGGCTCCCCTGTCCAGCCAATAGTATCTGTAATAGCTTCTGCCGCTGCGCAGGGTGACCTTTGTGGGCACAGTGATTCCTGTTCTCTCCCCCATGGCGCTCTCCAGATAAGCATAGATGGTATCCGCATCCTCATACTGCATGTTCTGAAGCGGCGACTGCTCAGATTTGTCCGCAATGTAGCGGTTGGAGAATTCTCCTGCCACGCCCAGGGCTATCTGCGCGATTTTCTCCTTTGGCGGCAGATAGTCATCATAGCCCAGCCAGTCCTGATGAAAGGCCGTGCACAGAAGCAGCGTGGCCGCCAGTATGGCCGCCATCTGGCGCTTATGGGCAAAAAAGGCTTTAAAGTCCATGTCAAAGATGATGCCAAGCACTCCTGTGCAAAGGCCGCCTGCCAGAACCATGCCGAAGATCCCCCAGAAGACGGTAATCTTAGCCGTAAACAGCATAAACAGAAGCCATCCCCCCATGCCGGCCACGATTCCCGCCACTATTTTCATAAAAAGTCCGGCCGCCCTGTTCCGAATTCCGTGCTCCGCCAGCTCGGAGGCCCTTTTTCTGTACAAAAGCCATGCGCAGCAGCAAAGGAGTACCGCTATGCCCAAATCCAGCGCCAGTATTCCCCCCACCCCTGTGTCGTTCTCCATACGCCGGTACAGCAGGTTGCAAGCGGCAAACAGCGGAGAGGCATGGATGGCTCCCTGCCAGTTCCAGGAACCGTAGAACCGGTCCATATAAAAGGCGAAAAAGGCGTACAGGATTCCGCTGAGGCTGATGACCCCGAAGCCCAGAGTCATCATGGCCACCAGCGTGTTGAGGATATTGCCGCTGAGCATCACCGCCGTCAGCACCAGACCGTACACCAGCAGAAAAACCGTTGCCAAAACAGCCACGGACAAAACAGCCGTCCCCACCAATTGCCTGATGTCCTGCCCGCTCCCTCCCAGACTGCGAATAAACCCTCCCGCCAGTATTACCGTAGGCAGATAGGATATCAGAAAAGGTACGAACCAGATCAGAAAACCGTTCAGAAAACCCGCACCGAACAAAAGGTCTCTCTTTATGGGCAGGCTGTGGTATACATCCACCATATTTTTGTGGTACACATACCGGAAGCCGAAAAGCCCAGCTATGACTCCCCCGGCAATGGCCACCAGCCCTCCCATGACGGTCACGAAATCATGAAAGAAAACAATCGTCTCATCGATGACAAATGCCTTGATGTCCAGTTCAAAGCGGGTATCCCTCAATTCCGCCAATTCCCTATACCCTGCCTGATTGCTCCACCAGATCAGCCACACCACCGTAATCATCAGAAAGCTGCCCAGAGCGGACAGCGCCGCCATCCACACCTTATGCCGCAGATCTTCCTGCATAACCTTAAAAAAGAAGCGCTTTGACGTCATAACCTTTCACCTCCGTTTCGCTGATGAATATCTCCTCCAGAGACAGGGGCAGCATCTCATAGAAAACCGGTGAAAGCCGCTCCATAAAGCCGTCCACCTCCTGCCGCATCCCCCGCACCGTAAAGGTGTAGAGGGCGCCTCTGTTGTCCATGGTGAGAATGTCCATGTGCTCCTTTATTCTGTCCAGCATCTCCTCTTCCTTTATGATACACTGTATCTTGTGTATGTTCAGCTTCATATCGTCCAAGTCCCTGGCGAAGAGGATGCCGCCCCGGTGCAGGAGGCCCACGGTCTCGCAGATGTCCTCCAGCTCCCGCAGATTGTGGGAAGCGATGATGGGCGTAAGGCCCCGCTCCCCGATCTCCCGGACGAATATGCTCTTCACGGCCTGGCGCATCACGGGATCCAAGCCGTCAAAGGTCTCGTCGCAGAGCAGGTATTTCGTGTTGGCGCATACACCGCAGATAATGGAAAGCTGTTTCTTCATTCCTTTTGAGAAAGTGTTCACCTTGCGCCTCTCGTCCAGGCCGAACTTTCCCATGAGCTCCCGCCACTTTACGCCGTCAAAGTCAGGATAGTAAGTCCGGTACAGATGCAGCATATCCCTGGGCGTGCCGTTTCGGAAGAAATACTGGTCGTCGGAGATATAAAAGATCTTTGCCTTTGCGGTCTGATTGTCGTAAACCGGATCCCCGTCCACCGTCACGCTGCCCTCGTCGGCCTTTAATACGCCGCCGGCAAGCCGCATGAGGGTGGACTTTCCCGCGCCGTTGGTGCCGATCAGCCCGAACACATGGCCCTCCTCTATGACGGCGTTTACACTGTCCAGCGCCTTTACCTCGCCGAAATCTTTGACTACATTCTTAAATTCAATCATGTTTCCACCTCCCCGTCTTCCGCTGCCCCTGCCTCTTCTCCCCTGCAGGACACCGTGCAGGTAAGCGCTTCCGCGCCGTATATCCCGCTCAACTCCCGGCAAAGCCGCTCCCCGGGAATACCCGCTTCCCTGGCCTGCCGGGTCAGGGTCTGCCATTCCCCCAGGACCTTGGCCTGCCTGTTCTCTCTCCAGTCTTCCTGGGCTGTCACAAAGCTGCCCCTGCCGGACACGGTGTACAGATAGCCGTCCTGTTCCAGCTGGGCATAGGCCCGCTGGACCGTGTTCGGATTCACGGACAGCTCCATGGCGAGGCTGCGCACACTGGGCATCTTGGTCAAAGGCTCCAGACCGCCGCTTACGATCAAATGCTCCAGCTTCTCCACCATTTGCTCATAAAGGGGACGTTTGTCCCGATAATCCAGCAAAATCATCCATTCTTCCTTTCCCGCCCCGCAGGCGTAGAATTTTGTCTCCTATCACTTGGAAAAAGGACCGTACCAATAGATATAAGTGTATTAATTTTCTTAATACACTTATATCACATAAAAAGGATACTGTCAAGGCAGTATCCTTTCCTTTTTCGCTTTGAAATGGGGCCGGTTATTCCACAGTCACGCTTTTTGCCAGATTCCTGGGCTTATCCACATCCAGCCCCTTTGCCACACTGACATAGTACCCCAAAAGCTGCAGCGGAATCACCGCCAGGCTCGCGCAGAAATGAACGTCTGTCCGAGGGATATAGCAGACAAAGTCTGCGCTGTCTTCAATATTGTAATTGCCGTAGGTGGTCAGCGCCGCCAGATAAGCCCCTCTGCTCTTGCATTCCAGCATGTTGCTGCGTGTTTTCTCATACAGCTCCTGCTGGGTCAGAACACCGATCACCAAAGTCCCCTCCTCGATCAGGCTGATGGTGCCGTGCTTCAGTTCCCCTGCGGCATAGCTTTCCGAGTGAATGTAGCTGATTTCTTTCATCTTCAGGCTGCCCTCCATGCTGATGGCATAGTCTATGCCCCGTCCGATGAAGAACGCGTCCCTTGCATGGGCCTGCTTTGACGCGAACCACTGGATGCGCTCCTTATCCTCCAACAGTCTCTCTATTTTGTCCGGAATGGTCAATAGCTCTGCGGTCAACCCGGCATATCTCTCCTGATCCAGCACTCCCCGGACACTGCCGAACCAGATGGCAAGCACATAGGAGGCGATGAGCTGGGTACTGTAGGCCTTGGTGGTGGCTACCGCAATCTCCGGCCCGGCCAAGGTGTAGAACACATGGTCCGCCTCTCTGGCAATGGTGGACCCTACCACGTTGACAATGGCCAGCGTTGCGGCTCCATGGGCCTTTGCCTCCCTCAGAGCCGCCAGACTGTCCGCGGTTTCACCGGACTGGCTGATGATAATTACAAGGTCATCTTCCCCCAAGAACAGCCTGCGGTAACGAAACTCCGATGCCAGATCCACTCTGACCGGAATCTGTGCCAGATCCTCGATTACATACTGGGCAGCCACACCCACATGATAGGCCGAGCCGCAGGCCACAATATGAATCCGGGAAATCCCGGCCACGGTTTCCTCTGACAGCCCCACATCCCCCAGGTCAATCTTCCCGTCTTTCAAAACCGCGTTCAGGGTATCCCGCACGGCCCGGGGCTGCTCATGGATCTCTTTCATCATAAAGTGCTCGAAGCCTGCCTTTTCCGCCGCCTCCGCACTCCACGTAATCTCCGTCGGCTCTTTCGTGATCTCATCCCCGTCCAGATTGTAGAATGTCACTGCGCCTTTCTGCAGGCGGACCATCTCCAGATTGCCCATGTAATAAACGCTGCGGGTATATTTCAGGATCGCCGGTACGTCCGATGCCAGGAAAGATTCCCCGTCTGCCACGCCGATGATCAGAGGGCTGTCCTTGCGGGCGGCATAGATTTCCCCCGGATAGTCCCGGAACATCAGCGCCAGCGCATAGGAGCCCCGGATGCGCACGCAGGCATGATTGATGGCGTCCACCGGGGTATGCTCGTATTTTTTGTAATAATAGTCCACCAGCTTCACGGCCACTTCCGTGTCCGTGCCGGAATAGAACTTGTAGCCCTTGCGCAGGAGCTTATCTTTCAGCTCCTGATAGTTTTCGATGATGCCGTTGTGAACGCCTACCACATTCAGATCGTCGCTGCAGTGGGGATGGGCGTTTGCCTCGCTGGGCTCGCCGTGGGTGGCCCAGCGGGTATGCCCCACACCGCAGGTACCTGCCAGGGCGGCGCCATTGTTGGTCTTTTCCGCCAGAACCCGCAGACGTCCCTTTGCCTTTACGATCTCCACATCGTCAGTCCCGTCGCGGACTGCCATGCCCGCCGAATCATATCCCCTGTACTCCAGCTTGGACAGTCCGTCCAAAAGGATGGGAGCTGCCTGTCTGTTTCCCGTAAACCCTACTATTCCGCACATATTTCAACCTCTCTTTCCGCTGTCTCAATTGCTGCCGCCGGTTCAGCCGATTCCATTGTCTTAACCGCTTCTGCTGTCTAAACTGCTTCCGCTGTCTCAATTGATGCCACCGGTTCAGCCGATTCCATTGTCTTAACCGCTTCTGCCGTCTAAACTGCTTCCGCTGTCTCAGCCGCTTCCGATTTCAATAAGTCCCGTCCGTCCAGAACGGCCTCCACAAGTCTGTCCCCCTCATAATGCATCTTCAGGGAAAAGAAGTCCGCATCCTCCTCCAGAAGACGGAAGAAAATCTTATCCCCCTCCCAGATAGGCAGCTCGCACACCGCCTCTTTTCTCACCCACTCTAACGTCCCCTCATTACAGTCCGTCATGACGCCGGTATATTCGTCCGCCGTGTAAAGGAACATGTATTCCGTACTATAGGTATCGGTACTGAAAGTAATTATCCCCCGCAGCCTCCAGGAAGTCAGCGTAAGTCCCGTCTCCTCATACACCTCCCGCAGCAGACATTCCTCCGGCGATTCCCCGGCTTCGAAATGGCCGCCTACGCCTATCCATTTGTCCTTGTTGATATCAACCTCTTTTTTTACCCGGTGAAGCATGAGATAGCTGTCTTCATTTTCTATGTAGCAGAGCGTAGTCAGATTGCTTCGCATATCCATTGCCGTCCTTTCCAGTCTTTTGCTTCCCTTATTTATATGAAACCATTAGCAACTATACCATAATATGCTTATGATATCAAATTTTTTTCAAAGCTGCAGTGTCTTCCTTGCATTTCTCCCCATATTCCGGTAAACTGATTACATGGATTTAGCAGAATATTTCCATTTTGAGATAAGGAGGATCTGTATATGGAACTGAAATCACGAAAGGACGTCCCGGTGGAGCTGACCTGGGATCTATCCTCTATCTACGCCACTGAGGAGGAGATGTACGCGGACGTGGAGAAGCTGAAAGCCCTGGCAGGCCATATGGAAGCGGCGTACAAGGGGAAGCTGTGCTCCCCCCAGGCCATCAACGCCTGTCTCGACGATCAGCGGGAGCTGACGCGGCTATATACGCTGACAGGCAGCTACTGCGACCTGGCCGTCTCCGTGGACTATTACGACACCTACAACCAGGAGCGCAACGAAAAGCTCTGCCGTCTGTTCGCGGAGATCTCCAGCTCTCTGAGCTTCATTGACAGCGAAATCATCCAGCAGGACGAAGCCGTTCTCCGGGATGCCGTGGAGATGGCCACTGCCAACAAACATTATCTTGAGAATATCCTGCGGAGCAAGCCCCATCAGCTGCACCCGGAGACGGAGCGTGCCCTGGCCGCCCTGTCCCAGACCCTGAGCGCCCCCTACCAGATCTACAACATGACCAAGCTGGCGGACATGAAATTCGACGCTTTCACCGTGGGAGAAAAGGAATATCCCCTGGGCTATTCCCTGTTTGAGGACGACTACGAGTACGAGAAAGACTCTCAGGTGCGCCGGGCCGCTTTCGCCGCATTCTCCAAAAAGATCCGGGAGTACGAGAATGTCACTGCCGCCGCCTACAACACCCAGGTCCAGACCGAGAAGACCATGGCCAACCTGCGGGGCTTCGACTCCGTATTCGAAAGCCTCCTCTTCCCCCACAAGGTCACCAGGGAGCTGTACAACCGCCAGATCGACCTGATCACGGAGCATCTGGCTCCCCACATGCGCAGATATGCCCGTCTGCTGCAGAAAATTCACAAGCTGGACAAGATGACTTTCGCGGATCTGAAGATTGCCGTTGATCCGGAATACGATCCCCATGTGACCATAGAGGAGTCTAAGGACTATATCGAAAAGGGCCTCTCCATTCTGGGGGAGGACTATGTGGAGATGGTGCGGACAGCCTACCGGGACCGCTGGGTGGACTTCGCCCAGAACGCGGGGAAATCCACAGGCGGCTTCTGCGCAAGCCCCTATGGAAAGAATTCCTTTATCCTGCTTACCTGGAACAATCGCATGGCGGATGTGTTCACCCTGGCTCACGAGCTGGGACACGCGGGACATTTCAAGCTGTGCAACAGCGCCCAGTCCATCTTTGACACCTATGTGTCCGGCTATTTCATAGAGGCGCCCTCCACCATGAACGAGCTGCTGATGGCCCATTATCTGCTGAAGACAAATCCGGACAAGCGCTTCCGCCGCTGGGTGCTCTCCTGCATGATCGGCAATACTTATTATCACAATTTCGTAACACATCTCATGGAAGCTGCCTATCAGCGCAAGGTCTATGAGATCGTGGAGGCGGGAGGCAGCGTGAACGCTGAGGTGTTAAACCGGCTCATGAAAGAGACCCTGCAGGCTTTCTGGGGGGAGGATGTGGAGATCTCCGACGACGCGGCCCGGACCTGGATGCGTCAGCCCCATTACTACATGGGCCTGTACTCCTACACCTACAGCGCGGGGCTTACCGTGGCCACGGAAGTATGCAAGCGGATTGAGGCAGAGGGCGCGCCCGCGGTGGAGGACTGGAAGAAAGTGCTGGCTGCGGGGAGCACTTTGGATCCCATCGGGCTGGCAAAACTGGCGGGAATCGACATTACCACAGATGAGCCGCTGTTAGACACTATCGCATATATCGGGGAGATCATTGCTGAGATTGAACGCCTGACTGAGGAACTGGAGAGCTAAGCGCCTTACAGCACCCTAAACCCTAAGCTTACATTTCCTGGCATGCCGCCTGCGGAGGCATAAACAATTCGTGAAAAGAATCGCAAAGTGAGCTTTGTTCGCTTTGCGATTCTTCAATGTATAACTTAGAAGTTCTTTACACGCTTTCAAACATGCCGCAGCGGCATGCCCTCCTGCAAGTTGGCTTAAGAAAATTACGCTCTTTTGCAATTATCGCTTCACACTTCCCACTCGATCAGAACGCTCTCATACTCTGCTGGCACCCTGGCCAGAGTCAGGCCGGCGTTCATCCAGGTGCGGCCGCTGTGGACCTGGCCGTTTACGGAGCAGCGATACTGCTTTTCCGGGTCAAGCCCTTTTGCGGCAATGTGCACCGGAAACGGGTTTCCCTCCGCGGAGGTCATCACCAGAGTCAGCAGGGCGTGTTCCTTTGCCTCATCCACAAACTCCCAGGCGCTAAACCGCCCTCCCGGAGCCTGTATGCGGTAGTAGTCGCCCTCTCTGGTCAGGGAATTGTACTTGTGGAACTGGGCCACCTGTTGCTTTACCAGCTCCTTTTCTTCTTCCGTGACTTTGTTCAGGTCCAGCTCATAGCCGAAGCTCCCCGCCAGCGCCACATGCCCTCTGGTGGCAAAGGAGGTAATGCGGCCGGTCTGGTGGTTGGGCACGGCGGATACATGGGAGCCTACGGCGCTCACCGGATAGAAAAAGGAGGTTCCGTACTGAATCTGCAGCCGGTTCACGGCGTCCGTATTGTCGCTGCACCAGATCTGGGGCGCATAGTAGAGCATCCCTGCGTCAAACCGCCCGCCTCCTCCGCTGCAGCCCTCTAAGAGCAGATTGGGGAACGCAGTAAGCAGCCGCTCCAAAAGCTCATACATGCCTAAAATCAGCCGATGGGATACCTCCCCCATGCGCTCTCTTCCCAGGGCATTGCTGTAGACATCGCAGGTGCTGCGGTTCACGTCCCATTTCACATAGTCCACCGAGGCCTCCCGCAGAAGCCCTGACAGAGTCTCGAACAGATAGTCCCTCACATCCCCACGGCTTAGGTCCAGCACAAGCTGGCTCCTGCTGCGGTTAGGCTCCCTCCCGGGAATCCGCACCGCCCACTCCGGATGCCGTCTGTACAGATCGCTGTCCTCGGAAATCATCTCCGGCTCCAGCCAGAGGCCGAACTTCATCCCCATATCGTGAATCTTTCCGCTCAGCTGTGCCAGGGAACCGCCCAGCTTTCTCTCATTTACATACCAGTCTCCCAAGCCGCTGTAGTCGCTGTCCCGCTTGCCGAACCACCCGTCGTCCAGCACCAGCATCTCTATCCCCAGCTCCGCTGCCTGTCTGGCAATGTTCAGAATCTTCTCCCCGTTGAAGTCAAAATAGGTGGCCTCCCAGTTGTTGATCAGGATCGGTCTCTTGCTGTGCTGGTATGCGCCCCTGCACATATGATTCCGAAGTATCCGGTGGTACTGATGGGAGAGCTTTGTCAGCCCCTCGTCCGAGTAGCTCAGGATCACCTGGGGCGCGTCAAAGGACTCCCCTGCCTTTAACAGGTAAGAGAACCGCCCGGGGTGAATGCCCATGAGCGCTCTGGTCTGGCCCCTCTGGTCCATCTGGGCGCAGGCCAGGAAATTGCCGCTGTAGGCCAGGCACAGACCGTAGCAGTCCCCATGATCCTCCCCGGCTGTGGCCTCACAGCAGATCACGGCCGGGTTGTACTGATGGCTGGAGGTCCCCCGCAGGCTGCCGATCTCCAGTTTCGTGCGCCCTATGGCTGTCCGCTCAGGTACCCGCTCCATGGCATGTCTCCCGCAGAACGTGATAAAATCATATGACCCGTACTGGAAATCCAGGCAGGCGGAGAGACACCTCTCCAGGACTATCTCTTTGTCTCCGTTATTCTCCACCCTGACGGCCCGGGTGATTACATTCTCTCTCTCGAACACTCCGTAGTACAGATACGCCGTCACATCCGAGGCTTTCTCCCGCATGGTGATGACCAAAGTGTCGCTCTCCTGTCCGCCATCGTACAGGGCAGGCAGACCGGGCAGCTTGTATGCGCCCTTTCTGACCTCATACCCGGCAAAGCGAAAATCCGCCGCCAGGCTTCCGTCCGCATGTTTTATACACACGCACTCCTCCCGGTAATCGCCCACGCCGCCGGAGGGAAGCTCCTGGGGCAGACAGTCCAGGGAATACGTCCTGTCCCCGGCCGCTTCCGGAGGATTCCCGGCAAAGCCCACGTCCGTCCGGCATATCAGCTCCGCCATGTTCTCTGCCTCAATCTTCTTTCCGTAATAGGTGTGCAGCAGCACGTTCTTCTCGTCCGCGTACATCTGATATGTTCCGTCCGCGGTCTGCAGGGTAAATAATCTGCCCTTTTCTCCTACCAGAATTGCCATATTTTTTCTCCTTATTTATAGTCGCTGCGCGACAGCTCTAAAGAGTAAAGTCGCTTCAGCGCGTTCTCCTGAGAGCAAATTTCTTTCGTTAGGGCTCTCTCGAAATTTCCTCTCACGCGCTTTCCCGACTTTACTTTGTTTGTCGCTGCGCGACAGCCCTAAAGAGTAAAGTCGCTTCAGCGCGTTCTCCCTTATATCCCCAGAATCCGTCTGGCCACGTATACGCCGCTGGCGGAGGCATGGGACAGGGAGTGGGTCACGCCGCTGCCGTCGCCGATGATGTAGAGGCCTTTGTTCCTGGACTCCAGATTCCGGTCCAGCTCCACCTCCATATTGTAGAATTTCACCTCCACGCCGTAGAGCAACGTATCGTCGTTGGCCGTCCCCGGCGCAATCTTGTCCAGGGCGTAGATCATTTCAATGATGCCGTCCATGATGCGCTTGGGCAGCACCAGGCTTAAGTCCCCGGGTGTGGCGGCCAGGGTGGGCGTCACCATTCCCTCCGCAATCCGGGTGGCATTGCTGCGCCGTCCCCTGACCAGATCGCCGAAGCGCTGAACGATGACGCCGCCTCCCAGCATGTTCGAGAGCCTTGCTATGCTCTCCCCGTAGCCGTTGCTGTCCTTAAAGGGTTCGGAGAAATGCTTTGCCACCAGCAGGGCAAAGTTCGTGTTCTCCGTGCGCTTCTCGGGACTTTCGAAGCTGTGGCCGTTGACGGTGACGATGCCGTTGGTGTTCTCATTGACTACGATCCCGTAGGGGTTCATACAGAAAGTCCGCACATTGTCCTCGAACTTCTCGGTCCTGTACACAATCTTGCTCTCGTAGAGCTCGTCCGTGAGATGGGAGAAGATCACCGCCGGCAGCTCCACCCGCACGCCGATGTCCACCCGGTTGGAGTTGGTGGGAATCTCCAGCTCCCTGCAGATCTTCTCCATCCACTTGCTGCCGCTTCGGCCCACGGAGACGATGCACTTCCCGCAGGTGTATGTCCCGTCCTTGCAGTGCACTTCATAGCCGCCGTCACCAAGGGAAATGGTTTCAACGGTGGTGTCGAAGTGAAACTCTACTTTCTCTTTCAGATCCGCATAGAGATTCTTCAGCACCACGAAATTGATGTCCGTGCCCAGATGGCGCACCGAGGCGTCCAGGAGTTTTAATCTGTTCTGCATGCAGATTTTCTTGAACCGGGTGCCGGCGGTGGAGTACTTCTTCGTCCCCTCTCCGCCGTACTCCATGTTGATGGCGTCCACGTATTCCATCAGGCTGATGGCCTGGGGCTTTCCGATATATTCGTGGAGGGTTCCTCCGAAGTCGTTGGTAATATTGTATTTTCCGTCGGAGAAAGCGCCTGCTCCCCCGAAGCCGCTCATGATGGAGCATGACTGACAGCCGATACAGCTTTTCACTTTCTCCCCGTCAATGGGGCAGCGGCGCTTCTCCAGGGCATGTCCCGCCTCAAACACCGCAATCTTCAGCGCCGGGTTCTCCTTTGACAGCTCGTAGGCCGCAAAAATTCCTCCCGGCCCTGCTCCTACAATGATAATATCGTATTGCATGATAACCTCCTCGCAGGTCATCCTCCTGCTCTTTCGCTTTTCTCCTGATTACAGTCATGGTTCTGTCCGTCCTGCCTTTCATCATACACTACATTCCCCATTAAGAAAAGGAAAAGTTTAAAAAAAGCGGTATTTTCAATTATGCGGCGGCCGTAAAGTCCCCGCTTAACTGAAAATACCGCCCTAATGGCCTCCTGTTCGTCCCGCTGTCGCAGCGCTCTATTTAAGACAGCATAGTCATCCAATCTTTCCGCGGTCTCAAACGCCCTGCTCCTCTTGGTTTTGCTCCTCCGCCTGGGCAGCCTCGTCTCCCCGCAGCTGATTGCCCACGCTGGCTTCCTCGTCCTCAATCTCTTTCTTCACGGACTGAATCTTGGTATCCTCCGCAATGGCCCGCATGATCAGGTTCAGATCCTCCGGAGTGAACATGCCCGCGGCTTTGGAGAGAAGTCCGATGCTGCCTCGGTTCACTTTCAGATGTCCGCCGCCGGACAGAGGGATATTCAGCACATTTTTCTCATCCGTCATATCCCCCAGACAGATGCTGTTGGTCCTCTCGTCACAGACAAATACGACACCATTGTATTCAATCACGCCGTCCTTGGCCAGATGCCCGTAGGGCACCTTGGCAGGCTCCCTCAAACTCTCTATGGGATTGGGTTTGCCCAAGACAGCGGCCTGGTAAATCATCTCCGCCTCGGATCTCTCGGAGAGATGATCGGCCGCAGCCTTTTTCTCGTCCTCTTCTTCCATAGAGTCCGGCCCCGGCAGATACCGGTTGGCCGCAGCCCATGAGGCGTTCCCGGAGGATTCCCCGCCGGGATATCCCAGCTCCCGGAAGCGTCTCCCCGCCTCCGTCACGGATCTTTTCGCCAGCAGGTTTTCCGCTCCTGCATATCCCGCGCCAATTCTCATAATACGACTCCTTATCCTGTTCCTTTCTTCCCCCGCTCTCTGCTCCCTTTCACTCCGCGCCTCCGCCGTATGCGGCGGCATGTCCGGAAGAATGCCCGGGCGGGATTTGTCCGCGCACTAACCCCGGAAATTGTACCGGCTCAGATAAGAGCTGGCCAGCCCTCCTGTGGAGGTATACTGGCTGGCCGCGCTCATAGCGCTGACTTTTGCGTTGTCGGCCGCCCTGGAGGCCACTGCCTCCATACGCTCCGCGAAATCCCCCGAGGCTCCCAGCGCCTGTTTGATCTTTTCCGCGTCCGCGTCCGCCAGTTTCTCCTTGTTCAGAGCAAGGGTTCCGTCTTTCCTGACCATGATGCCGATTTCCTCCAGCTTACCCTTGTTGGAAGTGACAATCTCTTTCATGGTCTGGTAATAATAGCTGTTCAGGATCCCTGTGGCTTTCTTCAGCCCCTCCAGCGTATCGTTGAAATGCTTCACCACATTGGCCGCCGTGGATGTCAGGTCCTTGCCGCCCGTATCCGCTTTCTCCGCCAAGAGTTTGGTCTGCTCCTCCAGGGAGGTTGCCGACTTCTCCAGCTTCTCGTAGCTGCTGCGCTGAAGTCTGGCGCTCTGGACACTGCTGGCATTCATCATCATGCCCAGCCTGCTGTTGGCCAGCGACGAGTTTTTCCGTGCCGCGCTTAGAAGCGAGCCGCGTTTGGATGCGGACAGGCTGGTTCTCCTGCTGTGGTTGAGCATCTGTGCCGTGGTTCTTCTGATTCCTGTTCTGATTCTCATTTTCATCCCTCATTTCCGTTATATTTTTATCGAAATATGTCGGTTTATCCCTCTTTGATACGACTCTCACGCCCTGCGCAGATAGTCCCCATACACCCTGGCGAACTCTGCGTACTTCTCCCTGGCCAGGTAGACGGTCTCCCCGTTCTGCAGCTGCACCGTGCCCGTCCCGTACTCCGTCACATAGGCCAGGTTCACCACATACCCTCTGTGACAGCGGAAGAACCCCTCCCCCAGCTGCTGCTCCATGTCTTTCATGGTGGCATAGACGGTAATGTTCTCCCGCAGGGTATGGATCTCCACCTTGCGCTTGTGGCTCTCCACGTAGAGAATCTCGTTTTTCTGTACCAGGAAATTCCTGGCTTTGGTCCTGAAGAAAAGCTGTCCGCCGCTTTCGTTTTCCAGCCGCTTCACCTCTCTGCAGGCATCCTGAAATACTTTGCAGAACCGCTCCGGCTCCACAGGCTTAAGCAGATAGTTAAACGCCGACACCTCAAAGGCCTCCGCGGCGTATTCTTTCAGCGCCGTCACGAATATCAGAATGGTCCTCTCCCGATTGATCCGCAGCACCCTGGCCACCTCAATGCCGTTCATATCTTCCATCCGGATGTCAAGCAGGAGGATGTCGAAATGCATTCTGGACTCCAGAAAATGCTTCCCTCCGTCAAAGCACACCACCTCACAGTCCGGCTCTTCTTTTTTGATCAGACTGCGCAGCCTGGCACAGCTCTCCTTATCATCATCACATATTGCGACCCTCATGCCCCACCTCTTACGTAACTTCCTTTTTCTATTTCGACAGGACAGCCATGTCACATTTGGATCATGTAACAAATTGCGGCCTGTAATGTCACCAATCGTTGAGGGCGGTTCCCCAATGCCCCTCCGGACACCGCAATACAAAAAAGGACAGCAAACCCCTGCTTCTGCAACTGTCTGCTGTCCATAGCATTCTACCTGTCCTTATATTCTTTATTTCGGCATCCCCGTAAAAAAGTTAACCGGAATTCCCGAAATTATCTTGAAATATTTCATGTTTCCTACTGCAGAATATTGGTCCGGTATTCGATGGAGACCACCTCATCCTCCTGTATGACAAAGATCAGGGTCATGCCGTCTTTTTCATACTTCAGCATGCCGCATACCTCCTCGCCCTCCCCGGGATAGACCTCTTTGACTCTCTCCAGGGAATCCCCGATGGCGACGCCCTCCGGAGTGGCCACGGAATCGTCCGTCAGCACCACGGCAGACACATAATCCTTGTCGTCCTTGGGGTAGGTGTCCAGTTCAAAGCCGCTGTAGGTGTAGCTTTTGTCCAGGCCCTCGAAAGCGCAGCTCTTGCTCTCGAAGTAGGAGAGGGGCTCTCCCAGCTGCTCCGTGATGGGCCCGGCCTCCGCGTCTACGGCCACGGTCACTCCCTTTGCCGTAAACAGATAGCCCTTCCCGGCCGCCTGCTGTCCGTTGGCTCCGGTCAGATCCTCCCCGCCGGCCCCGCTCAGATCCTCTCCACTGCCCCCGGCCGGATTCTCCCCGCCGGCTCCGCTCAGGTCCTCCCCGCTGACCCCGGCGATCTTCTCTCCGCTGACCTCCACGGGCTTTCCCTCATTGCCGCAGCCCGCAAGGGCCAGCACCACCGCAGCCGCAAGCGCGGCGGCCCGGCCTCTGACCGGCGCTTTTCTTCTGCTTCCCCTTTGGCCTCCCGTCCTCGCTCCGTCTCCTGTCTTTACTGTCTCTCCCGTTTTCACGAACTCTCCCCTCACTGCATCTCCTTTCTCCGCTCCGTCTCCTGTCTTCACTGCCTCTCTCATCCTCACTTCGTCTCCTGTCTTTCTCATAATGTTCTCTCCTTTCATCCTCCGGCCTATCTGCCGTCGATTTTCATCTGTTCCCGGTACACCCGGACTCCGTACTGCCCATACTGCCTGCGTTTCTCCTCCTCGTAGGCGGCCAGCTTCTCCTCCCAGACCTCCTGCAGATGCGCCTCGCCCCTGCGGTCCGAAACGCCCAGCTTCTCCGACAGCACCCGCCCGAAGTACACGGAAAGCTTCTCCGCCCCGGACAGATTCAGGTGCAGCCCTCTGTCGTAAGTGTCCGTACTGTAATCGATGCCCGTCTCCTCCTGGAGCTCCAGGAAATTGTAATAGCGCAGTCTGTGTTCCACCGCGTACTGCTCCACCTGCTTCTCCCACTCCCTGTGCCAGTGCGGGTAGAGGCTGGGCGCCTTGATCAGGACCAGTTCGATTCCTCTCTCCCGGCACAGCGCAGTCATTTTGTCCAGATACTCCCAGGCTCTGCGCCCGAAACGGTAGTCCCCCAGGGGCTTTACCCTGGGCAGATCTTTGGCCGCCTTTACGTCCACCCGCATATAGTATCCGTTGTGGGACACCTGCTTTGTGCGGAACAGATACCGCAGGTCATTCTCCGTCAGCTCGCTCCATCTGGAATGATACCGCAGAATGGGAAACACATAGTCCAGAAAATGCTCTCCCTCCGTCATGGAGGCGAAGACGGATTTGATCTTGGAAAGCGACCACTCCATCCCCTCCAGGGTCATGCGGTTGTAGGCCTCCCTCTGGGCTTCGCTGTACTGCAGGGCCAGCACGTTAAACACCACCACGTCCGGCGTCTCGTACCGCAATGTGTCCTCCAGCAGATAGTAGGACTGCCAGATGTACTGTTGGGCGCTGCCCCGGATATAGCTGTTGATGCCGTATTCTTTCCAGAGCACCGCCGGGGAAAAGTTCTCGTATACCTCGCAGTCGCCCAAAAAGATTACGTCAAAGTCTTTCTCCTCCTCATAGTAGGCCGCCGTAAACGCTCCCTCCACCACTTTGTCCACGTATTTGGGCATCAGCAGCCGCTGAAGCAGACAGAGGCTTGTGAGCACGATCAGCCCGGAGAGGCTTATCCTAAGCCACGGGCCCCGTGTTCCCGGAGGGCTTTTCTCCGCCGCCCTCTCCGCGGCATTCGCCGTCTTCTTTTCTTCTTTCATGTCCCCGGTCCTCTTCCCCCTTTCCCGTCCGCCTTTTGGGGCCTCTCAAAACTGATTATAGATAAACTGGCTGGCGTCATATCCCACGCCGTAGGCCCCTGTCAAAAGCACCGTCAGAAACAGGCCGTACCACAGCAAGAACCGTACCGGATACGGCATCCCGGCGATCCTGTCCCGGACGCTCCCTCTGCGCTGCAGGAGGCTTACCGTCAAGAGCAAAGCCGTCCCCGCCAGTAGAATCCAAAAGTCCGTCATGTCCAGGCCCAGCCCCAGCAGAGACCCGTCCCACAGAATGCTCCAGTTGCGCGCTGTCACAAGAGAGCCCAGCATACCCAATGTCACCGGCACGGAGCGGTAGCAGTCAAAAGTCCGCAGCACCGACACCAGCAGGAATGTCCGAAGCACCGCAAAGGCCTGATACCCCCGCCCGGACGCCCCGAACCGCCTGTGAAATCTCTCATAGAGAGGCTCCAGGCTCTCCGAAGCCATCAGCACCGCCCAGTTTCCCAGCCCCCACAGGACGAAGTTCCAGCTGGCGCCGTGCCAGATGCCCGTGGCGGACCAGACCGCAAAGGATGCCAGATACACCGGCAGGCGTCTGCCCGCGTTCTCTCCGAAACGGCTGCGGGAAAATCTGGTGAATCTCTGCATGGGCCCGGAGACCGAGAGGGGATAGAAGATATAGTCCCGAAACCAGGTCCCCATGGATATATGCCATCTGCGCCAGTATTCTTTCAGAGATTTGGAGAAAAAGGGCCTTTGGAAATTCTCCTGCAGGGTAATGCCCAAGGTCTGGGCGATCCCTATGGTAATGTCAATGCCGCCCGTGAAATCCGCGTACAGTTCCAGCCCGTAGAACAGCATCCCCGCCAGCACGTAAGCCCCGCCGTAAGCCTCCGTGTCCCCTATGACGGCATTCACCCCCACAAGCATTCTGTCCGCTATGACCAGCTTCTTAAAATATCCCCACAGAATCCGCTGCAGGCCATAGCTCACCGTCTTCCCGTCAAAGTCGTGGACCTCATACAGGGACGGAGCCAGATCGCCGAAGCGGCTGATGGGCCCCTGGATCAGCTGGGGGAAGAAAGACACAAACAGCGCGAAGCGAAAGAACCGCCTCTCGGCCTCCACGGTCCCCCGGTACACGTCGATCAGGTACCCGAGGGCCTGGAAAGTGTAGAACGAAATCCCCAGGGGCAGGGCAAGATTTAAGAAAGAAAGCCGTCCCTCCCCGCCGAAAGCCTGCAGGATGCCGTTCACGTTGGCGATGGCGAAATTGCTGTACTTCACCACCGCAAGGATACCCAGATTCAGCCCCAGTCCCCCAAGCAGCCAGCGCCGGCGGACTTTCTTCCCTCTCTCCCTGTAAGCCCTTTTCTCCTCCCTGGACAGGGTGTCTCTGTGCTCTTTCAGGTACAGGGCCTGCCTGTCCGCATTGTCCCCGATCCCACAGGCGGCGCCGTATACCGTGGCCGTAGTGGTCAGAATGTAGAGCAGATATACCGGCCCGGCCAGGTAATAGAAGAGATAGCCTGCTGCCAGCAAAAGCGTCTGCCGGCATCTGCGGGGCGCCGTATAGTACAGCAGAAACAAAACCGCCAGAAATCCCAGAAATTCATACGATGTAAATAGCATGTCCCGTCCCTTTCAGCCCGCGGCCCCTCAGCTTTCCTCCTCCAGCCGCTGTATCAGGGCGTACAGCGCGTGTACGGAATTGAAATTCTCGGGCAGAATATCCTTTGCGGTGACGGCAATGTCAAAAGTCTCATTGATCTCCGCCACCAGGCTGACAATGTCGAAAGAGTCCAGAATCTTGTCATCCACCAAATGCTCCTCCGACCCAAAATCCACTTCAGGATGTAAATCCAACAAAATCTTCATCAATTCATTCATCATTTTCCTCTCCTTTTTCGTATTCGGCCTCTTAGACGGCATGCATCGCCGGGCTTTCCCTTACCTGTCGCCGGCCTTTTCATAGGCGGCTTTCAAAGCGCCCCGGTCTATTTTGCCGTTCGCCGTGTATGCCAGCCTCTCCAGGCGAATGATTCTGCCGGGCAGCATGTACCTGGGCAGCCGGGTTCTGAGAGCCCCGGCCACCTCCCTCTCCGGCAGATCTCCCACATAGTACAGAACAATCCGGCCCTTTTTCCCGTCGTAAATACAGGCCGCCATGCGCACGCCGGAAACCGTGTGGGCATTGGCCTCAA
>ERZ808051.1057-NODE-1057-length-21382-cov-5.811312_pt1 | contig 21382 bp, 19 predicted proteins | sample MGYA00380199_ERZ808051 | MGnify/ENA primary metagenome ERZ808051 (study PRJEB31490, sample SAMN06133391) | mouse gut metagenome | isolation source: J11 | host: mice | place: China: Chengdu | collected 2015-05 ...
TCAACAGGTTAAATGCAATCTTAATTGAAATGTCAATCAATTATATAAGCCTCCGTCTATATAAGCTTCCAGCGCAGCACGAAACCCCCTGCTCCTCCTGCGGCTGATAGGAAGCGACCTGCCGCAGTCCAGCGTAAGGCGCCCTCCGTCAAATTCCCGCACACGGGCAAGATTGACCAGATATTTTCGATGAACACGGAAAAAGGAAAATGGAAAAAGCTTTTCCTCCAGCTCATTGAGCCCCCTGTGCAGAGTGACCTTATCGTCCATATAATACAAAATCGTATCCTTGTCATCTGCCTCCAGGTAGTGAAGCTCCCTTACATGCAGCAGAAAACCGCACTCGGAAGCCCTGACCAAAAGCACGCGCCCTGTGTCCAGCTCCCTGCGCACATCCTGCATGACCGCCAGAAGCGCCTCCTCCGTCACCGGCTTTAACAGATATCGATAGGCATTTACCTCGTAACCCTCCGGCGCATATTCCAGATAGGCCGTTAAAAAAATCAGAAACACATTCCTGTCCCTGCTCCTGATCTCCCTTGCCAGCTCTATACCGTTTAATGAATCCATGACAATATCCAGAAATATCACATCATAGCTCTCTCCGCCCTGATACCTTTCCAAAAGCTCCGCAGGGGAAGAAAAACAGTCCACGGAACAGTCCGGCTGTTTCCAGAGATATTGATAAATCTGTTTTACCAGGGCAGGCTCATCGTCACAAACCGCAATCTTCATAATCCGTCTCCATGCTGCAGCCGTCCGCGGCAGCTCTCCGCCTTTGCAAACAGCAGTTTAGCCTTTATTTTACATATCCCCCCTGCGCTCCAGCGCATATGGAATCAGAAGCTGACACAGCTTGCTTCTGTGTCAGCATTTTACCATATTTGACAAAAGCGGTCAAGAAAACACAGCTTCCAGGGCCCGGGGAATTTCTGCCAAAACTCCGTCTGAAAGACTGCCGGCACCTGATTTTTGACCGCTGGCTCCCTTATTACCCGTAACCTGATAGAGAGCTAGAAAAGGACGCTTATCGCAGGAACTAAAAATACCAGGGTAGCCTTTCCGGAAAAGACTACCCTGGTATTCATTCGTTTTCTACATAATTGAGGAAGTGCCCGTTCTCCCAAAATTTCCGCCGATCTTCAGCTTTCGGTTAATGTATATGCTCATCATAAAAATCCACAAAGTCCGCAAACAGCTCCAAATCCAATGAGTTACACCATTTCTCCCGGTCAAGGTTTTGGTATATATAGTTGGCTTTATCCTCAGAAAACCGTTCCCTGTTTTCCTCTTTTTTGTAGTCGTAATCAAGAGTTTTAAGCCATTTATCAAATTCCGCATTAAACCTATTGCGATAGGTGTCATCGTTAAAATAGTTATGTCCTTTATTCTCAAAAGGAATGAAGCAGAAGCGGGAATCATCCTTGTACTTTTCATAATAAATATCGTAGCCGTATTCCATTGGAACAACTTTATCATCAATGCTATGCACAATCATAACGGCGGCATTACTCTTTGAAAAACCGTCCAACCCGGTATTTGAAGCATACCTGCCATATTTAATGCTCTCATGCAGCTTCACAAACGGTAACATCAAATAAATACCATTCCCTATCTGATTTTTCCCCTCTGCTTCAAACAGATCAGATGAAGCGTTAAAACCCGAACACGCTATTACGGCTTTTACCTCGGGGTGGTATGTAAGCACGCTGCAAACACTGTAGCCGCCCCAGCTATGCCCGAATAAAACGATTGGCAGACTTGGAAATTTCCCGCTTTCCTCCACAAATGTGATTGCATAGTCAAGATCTATTACTCCCTGTGGAAGTCCTCCGACTCCCTCACCCTCGCTTTCATCATTTCCCGTAGCGTCATAGGAGAAAACGTAATATCCATGACGGGCAAAATAATTCACACAGTCCATGTAGGAATTATGCCCACCACCGCCAAAGCCATGTGCCATTACAATGATGCCACGCTGGTTTTCTCCCGAACTATACATATATCCCGTCAGTTTCTGCCCCTTATTTGAACTAAACTCGTATTTTGTGCGCAGCAGCCCGTCGAAATCATCAACGTGCAGCATAAGCGGCTCATAGCTCTCAAATCGCTGGTTAAAATTCTCGTTGTATATCATTACAGACAATGCCCAATCGCCAGCAATTATGAGTACAGCCACGATAGATAATACAATGAAGATAATCTTTTTCTTCTTAGCTTTCGGTTTCATATTTTTCATATCCCTTTTGACCTATTGTTGTGTCGGAAAATTCTGACTTACCGTTATTATACACCTGTTTCCCCTAAGATGAAATAAATTTTTATACTGCGTGTTCATCATAGCTGAGCTTAAACAGGGCAATTCTTAATGTCTTCTTTATAATTTCACAATTAATTTTCAACAAACGCCTCTCCAAAAAGCGTTATAATATTTTACGGTAGAGGTTGAACGCTTTCATATAAAATACCCTTCCCATAATTTAACAGATAGAAAACGCAGGAATAAAATTCTAATTTTTTGACAATATTGAGATTTATAAAAAAGGAGTAAAATGGTAAAATGATAATGGAACAGACAGGAACGCTGAAAACACCCTCCCATAAAAACCATAGCCGGGACAGTGTCTGCCCCCATGAGGCGCAGCAGAGGAGAGAACGCCTGGCCGAGAAGAAAAGAAGGATGAAAATAATGCGCCGGGTCAGACTGGTCAAGCTGGCGCTGCTCTGTGCCGCCGGACTTATGCTGGTCCGTTTCGGAAGGGACCTGGCCGAAGATCTTCGGGGCGCAAATCCGGAAAATATAAATACTCAGGCTTCCGGGCTGACCCCGGGTAAAACAATGCTGGACAAAGAGACAGAAGAAAAGCTTTTTGCATTGACCCAGGGCAGACCCGACATTGCGGAGCTTTATCTGGAAAGGGACGCCTATCCGCCTGAGCTGTTAAAGGCCCTCACCCTCAATCAGGAGATGCTGGGCTTTGTAAAGGGCTGGCCGGACTCCGACGGCTCCGTTACGGGCGGCTTCACCGACGCCGAGCTTAGCGCCGCGCACCCTCTTTTCATACAATGGGACGAAAGGTGGGGATATTACCCCTACGGAGATAGCAACCTGGGGCTGGCAGGCTGCGGACCGGTCTGCCTTTCCATGGTCATATTTTCACTTACCGGAAACGAGTCTGCCACGCCCGATAAGCTGGCGGATTACAGCATGAAAAACCGGCATTATGTATCCGGCGCAGGAACCGCATGGTCTCTGATGACGGCAGCCCCCGCCGCCTACGGCGTGTTGGCAAAGCAAATGGAGCTGAATGAAAGCGTTATGAAGCGGTGCCTGGACCAGGGCGGCATGATTATCTGCGCCATGCGCCCGGGGGATTTCACTACAACCGGGCACTTCATTGTGATCCACAGCTACGACGAAAACGGATTTCTGGTCAACGACCCCAACAGCAGGGAACGCAGCGGCAAGACATGGTCCTTCTCCAAACTCAAGAGCCAGATCAAAAACCTGTGGGGCTTCAGCAGCGCCGCTTAAACCCGGAGGATTTCACGACGTCATTTCATTTAACCTTCAGCACAGGCCGCCTTATGATACAGGTATCATGCAAGGCATTAACCGATGCGGAACGAGGACCTTGGATAGCGCATACCCTGCTATACCTTAAATCTGTACCCCACCCCCCAGATCGTTTCGATATACTGGGGTTTTGCGGTATCCACCTCAATCTTCTCGCGTATCTTTTTAATATGGACAGTCACGGTGGCAATGTCTCCGATGGAATCCATATCCCAAATCTCCCGGAACAGCTCCTCCTTTGTGTATACATGGTTGGGATTCTCCGCCAGGAAGGTCAGCAGATCGAATTCCTTGGTGGTAAAGGTCTTTTCCATCCCGTCCACATAGACGCGGCGCGCCGTCTTATCGATGCGGATGCCGCGGATCTCAACGATGTCATTCTGAGGCTTCTGATTGGTTCCCACCAGCCGCTCATACCGGGCCATATGAGCCTTTACCCGCGCCACCAGCTCGCTGGGGCTGAAGGGCTTTGTCATATAATCGTCCGCGCCAAGCCCAAGCCCCCTGATTTTATCAATATCGTCCTTCTTGGCGGATACCATCAGGATAGGAATATTTTTCTCCTCACGGATCTTGCGGCAAACCTCAAATCCGTCCATTCCGGGCAGCATCAGATCCAGAATAACCAGATTATAATCGCCCTTCAGCGCCGTATCCAGTCCCTCGTCCCCGGCATTACAGATATCCACCTGAAAATCGGAGAGCTCCAGGTAATCCTTCTCCAGATCCGCAATTGCCACCTCGTCCTCAATTATCAAAATCTTGCTCATTTCTATACCTCCCTGCCCGCTCTGGCGGGCTTTGATTCATAATTTATACGGAGCCTTCTGTTTCCAACGCTGCGCCGGCCTAAGTCTTTTCCTGCAGCTCAATATATTTTCTCAGTACAAAATGCATACAAGTGCCCTCTCCCTCCCTGCCGGTCGCCCAGATATAACCGCCATGATCCTCTATAATCTTCTTTACGATGGACAGCCCAATACCGCTTCCTCCCTGCGCCGAATTGCGGGAGGCATCCGTGCGGTAAAAACGTTCAAAGATCCTGCCCAGATCCTTCTGAGCGATCCCCTTGCCATTGTCCTCTATCTCGATATGGACGGAATCCCCCTCGTCGAGAATGCGGATGTCAATGACGCCATGGGGCTTATCCAAATACTTGACACTGTTGTTGATAATGTTGTTGATAACCTTCTTCATCTGCTCCGGATCGGCAATGACGATTGTGTCGGGCTGGGTCAGATTGGAATAATTCAGCTCAATATTCTTCTGCTCCAGATCCATTCCCACCTCCTCCACACAGTCGCCGAAATAATCCGCCACATTGATGCGGTGAAAGTTGTAAGGAATGCGGTTGTTGTCGATACGGGAATAATACGTCAGCTCGTTTATCAGCCGCTCCATATCGTTTGCCTTATTGTAAATAGTCTTGATATATTTATCCATCTTCTCCGGAGTGACGGCAACTCCGTCCATAATGCCCTCCACATAGCCCTTGATGGCCGTGATCGGCGTCTTCAAATCATGGGAAATATTGCTGATCAGCTCCCGATTCTGTTTTTCGTTCTCGGTGTTCTCCTCGGTGGATTCCTTCAACCGCAGCCTCATATCCTCATAATTGTGATACAGGTCGCCTATCTCGCCCTTGACGTTTGTCTCCAGCGCATACTCGAAATTTCCCTCTTTTATTTTCCGCATGGCAATATTCAGCTCGTTGACAGGGTTGAATACTCCCCTGTGTATCCACTGGGTCAGCGTGAGGCTGGTAAAAACCAAAATAATCAGTATCGCCACAAACATATCTATCAGCAGGTTCTTGGAAATCAGAGAATTCACCTTTGTAACCACAAAGGCGCTTCCCCTGCTGCCGTCCGGAAACTGGAAATCCACCTGCTTTACAAATTTATCATACTCGTCATAGTATCTCCCGGAATCCTCGGAAAAACCTCCTTCCCCATACCCCGGCAAAACATGAAAAATCTTCTCTGCCACGGTCTCGTTTCCCGCAAAATACAGATCGAAATCCTTTCGCACGATAATACAGGTAGTTCTGGGAACGATTCTGGAGCTTAGCCTTTCAAGATACCTTTTATCCGCCAGCCTGGCGGGGTCCGTCTCCGCCTGTTTCCGCAGCTCCATATATACATGGTCTGTGGAATCCACCACCTCCTGCATATTCTCCGCCATCAGCGTATAGTTCAATTCCTCGAAGGGCATCCCCTTCTGCGCATTTATCAAATACAGCCCGATTACGCAAAACGCAAGCGCCGTCAGCGCCAAAGGCAAAACTATAATCACAGTAAAGGTAACCAGCAGCCTTGTCTTAAATTTCATAGCCCCACTCCATTTCCGTATTGTCATTAATTAGTATAACATATTCCGCCATTGAAAGTATAAATTCAGAAAAATATAACCATAAAAAAATTATAAACTTTATTGCACCTTTACATTTTATCTGTTTTGCGATAGGCTAATCAGTGAAGAAAAGCGTACAGCACTTTAAGGAGTACCGCCATGAATGAAAAAATTCTAATTGTCGATGACGAACAGTCTATTGCGGACCTTGTGGAGGTGTATCTCAGAAACGAGGGCTTTCAGGTCTATAAATTTTACAATGCCTCGGCAGCGCTGGCCTGCACGGAAAAAGAGGAGCTGAGCCTTGCCATATTGGATGTCATGCTGCCTGATATGGACGGCTTCACGCTCTGCCGGAAAATCAGGGAAAACCACCTTTTTCCCATTATCATGCTGACCGCCAGAGTGGAGGACATAGATAAGATCACCGGGCTGACGCTGGGCGCCGACGATTATATCACCAAGCCCTTCAATCCCCTGGAGCTGACCGCACGGGTAAAGACACAGCTGCGCCGTTATATACGGTACAATACGGCTGTGCCGTCCGTCGAGCCGGCCCGGCTTCCCGTGGACGAAATATCCATCCGGGGGCTTACGATCTCCAAAAGCAGTCATAAATGCTTTTTAAACGAGAATGAGCTGAACCTGACCCCCATAGAATTCAATATTCTCTGGTATCTCTGCGAGCATAAGGGCAGCGTTATCTCCTCGGAGGAGCTGTTTGCCGCAGTCTGGGGCGAAGCCTACCTGGACAGCAACAACACCGTTATGACACATATTGCACGGCTTCGCGAAAAAATGAAGGAGCCTCCGAGAAAGCCGAAGTTCGTAAAAACCGTATGGGGAGTGGGGTACACAATTGAATAAGCGCATAAATGCAATGCAGGAGCCGGAAAAGCAGGACCGGGCGGCATCCGGCCTTAAAAAATTCAGAAATGCCTTCATACGGCAGAGCTCATTCAGCCGGCAGGCGTCGATACAGATCATACTTCAGTATGCCCTGTCCCTTATCATCTATCCCCTGGTCTGTATCGTAATATTTCTGGTTGGCGCAAACGGCTATTACGCCTACCGGAAAATAACAAACGACCAATCAAGCCTTTTCTTCTGGTTGGCGCAGGTGATACGGGACACCCTGCCCATTTGGTTCGCCCTTACGGGCATCGTGGGCTGGGTAGTGCTGACATACTATTTTGTCTGCAGGCCCCTGCGCTATGTGGACGAGCTTGTCAGGGCTGCGGAAGCCCTGTCCAGCCCCGGCGAAGCCTCAATTAAGCTTTCCCCCGCCCTGAGCAATGTACAGGATAATCTGAATCTGGTCCGGGAGCAGGCGCTGCATAACGCTCTGCTGGCAAAGGAGGCGGAGCAGCGCAAGAACGACCTTGTGGTCTACCTGGCGCACGACTTGAAAACGCCCCTGACAAGCGTTATCGGGTATCTGACCCTGCTGCGCGACGAGCCCCAGATCACCCCCGAGCTGCGCGCACGGTACACCGGAATCGCACTGGAAAAGGCGGAGCGTCTGGAGGAATTGATAAACGAATTTTTTGATATTACACGCTTTAATTTGACCGCGCTGTCCCTGGACCGCGAGCACATCTCCCTGAGCCGCATGCTGGAGCAGATCGTCAGCGAATTTATTCCTATTTTAAACGAAAAGAAGCTGACCTGGAAAACAGAGATTGCCCCCGGCATGGAATTTTACTGTGATCCCGACAAGCTGCAGCGGGTTTTTGACAACCTCGTGCGGAACGCGGTCAATTACAGCTACAGCGGCACCGAGATCCTCCTCTCCCTGAAACAGACCGACGGCGGTATTCAAATTCAGATCCAAAATCACGGGAAGACCATTCCTCCCGACAAGCTGGACCGGATCTTTGAACAGTTTTTCCGCCTTGACTCCTCCCGCACCTCCGCCACCGGCGGCGCAGGCTTAGGCCTCGCCATCGCAAGGGAAATCGTCGAGCTGCACGGCGGCTCCGTCACGGCGGAAAGCGAAAACGAAAGCATTACCTTTACGGTGACACTGCCGGGGGCGCAGGCCGGTGCATCGTAAGAAAATCGTAAGCTTTTATTCCGAAAACCTTAGGCTCCCGGAAAGAGAATATAAAACAACAAAAAGTTCTGTTCTGATATATTTTTTATACCAGACAGGGCTTTTATTTACTTCCTGTTTGGCATAGAATATTAAATGCCTGCGGAAATCAAGGGCTCTGCGGAGGCGTCAGGACGCCCGCAGAAATCAGGAAAGGAACTCAATATGAAAACAGAAACCCACGACAAAAAAAACGGCGCCGAAAGCGCCTGCCGCAAAAAGCTCAACGTTGCCATTTTCTTCGGAGGCTGCTCCCCCGAATACAGCGTCTCCCTCTCCTCCGCATCAGGCGTGATCCGCAGCCTGAATCCGGATAAGTATACGCCCGTTCTGATCGGCATTACAAACGACGGCCGCTGGTTCCACTTCGACGGCGCGGTTGAGGAAATAGAAAAGGACACCTGGGCGGCTTCAGAAAGCTGCACTCCCGCCGCGCTTTCCCCCAACAGAGGGGAACGCCGCCTGCTGCTTTTCAGGCAGGGAGAAATTGCACATATCGCCATAGATGTGGCTCTGCCCATCCTGCACGGCAAAAACGGCGAGGACGGCACCCTGCAGGGACTGCTGGAGCTTGCGGACATCCCCGTGGCGGGCTGCGGCACTCTCGCCTCCGCCCTCTGCATGGATAAGGACCGGGCGCACAGGCTTGCCGCCTGTGCAGGAGTGCAGGTTCCCAGGTCCATGGTACTGGAATATTTTCCGCCCTGTGCGGCCGCGGACGCTTCTGCCTCCGGCCCGCATACCGCGGAGCTGACTGCCGCGTCCGTCTCTCCTTCCGGTCCGGGCGCCGCAAAGACGGATGCCATGCCCGAATACCCGTCTCTGGATAAGGAGCTGTATTTTTCTGCACAGAGCTTTGCTCAGGAAACGGGATATCCCATCTTTGTAAAGCCCGTGAAGGCAGGCTCCTCCTACGGCGTCACCAAGGTCAGCTCTCCGGAACAGCTTGCCCCCGCCGTGGAGCTTGCCTTCCGCTATGACGATCAGGTGATTCTGGAGGAAAACATAGAAGGCTTCGAGGTGGGATGCGCCGTGCTTGGCCGCTCGGAGCTGATTACCGGGGAGGTCGACGAGATCGAGCTGTCCGGAGGATTTTTTGATTTTACGGAAAAGTATACCTTAAAAACCTCGTCCATCCATGTTCCCGCAAGGATAGCTGCGTCAAAGTCCGCAGAAATTAAGGAGACCGCAAAAACCATCTACCGGGCGCTGGGCTGCAGCGGCTTCGCAAGAATCGATATGTTCCTGACCCCGGAGGGCAAGATCGTATTCAACGAGGTCAACACGATTCCCGGATTCACGGAGCACAGCCGCTACCCGGGCATGATGAAGGCGGCAGGCTACTCCTTTGAAAGCATTCTGGATATGATCCTGGAACAGACGCTCGCTCATTGAGACCCAGGCACCATTTAATTAAAAAGGCTTAATTATGAAAAATGCAAGAACAAACGATTCGTTTACAAAAGACCCTTTGACCATCGATTCAATTATAAAGCCTCCCGTTACAAGAGGGTCCTCCACCAGTAAAATCTCCCTGGCGCAGGACAAAATTTACGGCGGCAGCCTGATTCTGGTAAATGCCTCCTGCCGCTTCCGGGGAAAAAACGACGACCTGCTGATCCCGGTACATGATTCGGCTCCCGATATCCTGTTGAACCGCCGGGCGGCGATACTGCTTTCCCAGCTCATGGAGGAAATCGACGGCTGGCGCCATATCGTCCCCGTCAGCGGCTGGCGCTCCCAGGAGGAGCAGCAGGCAATATGGGACGACACCGTAAAGGAAAGCGGGCTGGAATTTACCCGGAAATATGTCGCCGTCCCCGGTCACAGCGAGCATCAGACCGGGCTGGCGATCGACCTGGGCTTAAAGCAGGAGCACATCGACTTTATCTGCCCGGAATTTCCCTACACAGGCATTTGCCAGACCTTTCGGGACAGGGCGGCAAAATACGGCTTTATCCTGCGCTATCCCGCGGGGAAGGAACACATTACCGGCATCGGACACGAGCCCTGGCACTTCCGCTATGTGGGCATTCCCCACGCGGAAATCATGGCGGCAAACGGGCTGACCCTGGAAGAATACACCGACCTTCTGACCCGGTATCCCTATGGGGACAAGCCTTACCGCCATATAAGCGGCGGCAGGGACATTTATGTTTCCTATATCCGCGCCGCGGAGGGCGAAACCGTGCTGGACTTACCGGAAAGTCTGCCCTACTCCCTTTCCGGCAACAACAGAGACGGGTATATTTTGACAGAATGGAGGACAGAAAATGCGTACCAAAACCAATTACGGAGGGCTTGACAATTTTCGTCTTGCCGCGGCGCTTCTTGTCGTTGCAATCCACACCTCGCCCCTGACCTCCTTGAGCGCGGACGCGGACTTTTTCCTGACAAGAATTCTGGCACGGGTGGCCGTGCCTTTTTTCCTTATGGTGACAGGCCAGTTTGTCGTCGGCAGGTTTTTAAACGGCGCAGGCAAAGGTAAGGGCGCTCCCTGGCGCTATCTGTGCAAAATTATGCTGCTTTATCTGTTCAGCATCCTCCTCTATCTGCCCATAGGCATATATGCGGGGCATTACAAAGCCCTGACCTTCGGCACGGCGCTGCGGATGCTTTTCTTTGACGGTACCTTTTACCATCTGTGGTATTTTCCCGCTTGCATCATGGGTGTGCTTCTCGTATACCTGATGAGCAGGGCTTTAAAGCTGCCTGCCATGCTTGCCGTCTCCTCCCTTCTCTATCTGATCGGCCTGCTTGGGGACAGCTACTTCGGTCTGGTGCAGAAGGCTCCTTTCCTGGAAGGCATATATGAATTTGGCTTTCAGATCTTCTCCTATACCAGGAACGGACTGTTCCTGGCGCCGCTGTTTCTGGTACTGGGCGCCTGGCTCGGGACAAAAAAGGACCCTCTGCCGGAAAAATATGCGGAAAAGCCCGGACATTATACCGCCTTCTGCCTTGCGGGGCTGTGCGTTTCCTTTTTGCTGATGACGGCGGAGGCCTTTTGGTTAAGGAGCCTGGAATTCCAACGTCATGACAGCATGTACCTGATGCTGGTTCCGGTGATGCTCTTTCTGTACCAGAGTCTTTTGTGCCTGCGCGCAAAATCCCGAAGGCTGCTGCGAAGCGCGGCTCTCTGGGTCTATGTGCTTCACCCCGCCTTTATCGTGGTGGTGAGAGGAATTGCAAAGCCGCTGAAAATGACTGCCCTGCTTGTGGATAACAGCATCGTGCATTATCTTGCCGTGGCTGTGCTTTCCCTGGGCGCGGGCTTGTGCATGGCATTTTTGCAGAGCCGTATATCCCGCCGCAGGGCACAGGCTTCTCTTTTGGAGGGAGTCATTGCCGCCTGCCGGACCAGAGATGACAGCGACGCATGGGACGGCGAGGACGCCGCGCCCGACGGCGGTCAGGCAAACGGCTTGGACGAAGCCGCTGACAGCAGCGGACCGAGCGGTTTGAACACGCCCCTCGACGGCGGCCGTCCCTTCCGCGCCGGAGGAAGACCCGGGCATGCCAGAGCGGACGGCAGAGCCTGGATTCAGCTGGACATGAACGCACTTTCGGAAAATGTCTCCCTTTTGCGGTCTCTTATGCCGGAGGGCTGCCGTCTGATGCCCGCCATAAAGGCAAACGCCTACGGGCACGGAGCCGTCCCCATTGCAAGGGAGCTGAACCGCCTGGGCGTGGATGCCTTTTGCGTGGCATGTATTACGGAAGGCATCTCCCTGCGCAAGGCGGGCATCAAAGGAGAAATCCTTATTTTAGGCTATACGACGCCGGAGGACTTTTCCTTACTGTCCCGCTATCAGCTTACCCAGACCGTCATAGACTACCCTTACGCGGAGCTGCTTGCACAGTCGGGCATAAAGCTTCATGTTCATGTGGGCATTGACACGGGCATGCACCGCCTGGGCATCCGATGCGAAAATATAGAGGACATTGCCGCGGTTTTTGAAATGAAGAACCTTATCATTGACGGAATGTGCACCCACCTCAGCTCCTGTGATTCTCCTGACAGGGAAAGCGTGACATTTACAAAGCAGCAGATCGACGCCTTTTACCAGGTGGCGGAAATCCTGGAGGCACAGGGCTATTCCCTTCCAAGGCTTCACCTACAGTCAAGCTACGGACTGATAAATTACCCCTGCGAAAATACCGATTATGTAAGGGCGGGCATTGTCCTGTACGGGGTACACAGCTCCCACGAAAAAGCGGCCGCCTTCCCCCTGAAGCTTTCTCCCGTGCTTTCCCTGATGGCGCGGCTGGTCTCCGTAAGGACGCTCCATCCCGGAGATTCCGCCGGTTACGGAATGTCCTTTACCGCGGAAAAAGAGATGCGCGTAGCCGTGCTCTCCATCGGCTATGCCGACGGCCTGCCAAGGGCGCTGTCCTGCGGCAGGGGCCATGTGCTCATTCACGGCTGCAAAGCGCCTATTATCGGAAAGGTCTGCATGGACCTGACGCTGGCGGACATAAGCCATATTCCGCAGGCACAGGCAGGGGACGCCGCCGTCATTATCGGAAGCTCGGACGGACAGGAAATCAGGGCGGAGGATTTGGCAGAGCTGTGCGGCACCATTACAAACGAGCTGTTAAGCCGGCTCGGGGCGCGTCTGGAAAGAATCGTGATTTAATTTAAAACTTTTACACTGCCGGATGTAATTTTACCAAAACCCATTGACATATACCCAAAAATCCTTATAATGAAAATAGTAATAATTATCGATTTTGGGAGAGGAGGAAAGGATGGCAGCCCTGAAATACAGCAGGCAGCGGGAAATGATCAAGGATTTTCTGATGACCAGAAAGGATCATCCTACCGCCGATATCGTATATATGAATGTCCGGCAGCAAAATCCAAATATCAGCCTGGGAACCGTATACCGCAACCTTACCCTTCTTGCCGATATCGGAGAGATTGCCCGCCTGCGCGTAGGCGACGGCGTGGACCACTTTGATGCCGACACCTCGCCTCACTATCATTTTGTCTGTACGGAATGCGGCGCCGTGATAGATTTGGAGATGAACAGCATTGAGAGCATTACGGAGCTTGCCGGCGCAGGCTTTGACGGCCACATCGCAGGTCATGTAACCTATTTCTACGGAACCTGCGGCGGCTGCACAGGCTCCCAAAAGCCCATTTAACGGCTTTACCCCCGTCAGGTTTTACAAACTTTTATATAAAAAGGAGAAAGTATTATGAAGTATGTATGTCAAGTATGTGGTTATGTTCACGAGGGAGATTCCGCACCTGAAAAATGCCCTATCTGCCAGGCTCCCGCTGAGAAATTCACCGTTCAGTCCGGCGAAAAGACCTGGGCTGCGGAGCATGTGGTAGGCGTTGCACAGGGCGTCCGCGAGGATATCATCAAGGATCTGCGCGACAACTTTAACGGCGAATGCTCCGAGGTAGGCATGTATCTTGCCATGGCAAGGGTTGCTTTCAGAGAGGGCTATCCCGAGGTAGGCATGTATTATGAGAAGGCGGCTTACGAGGAGGCTGAACACGCTGCAAAATTTGCGGAGCTGTTGGGCGAGGTCGTTACCGATTCCACCAAGAAGAACCTGCAGATGAGAGTGGATGCCGAAAACGGCGCTACCGCAGGCAAGACCGACCTTGCTAAAAGAGCAAAGGAGCTGGGCCTGGATGCGATCCACGACACCGTACATGAAATGGCTAGAGATGAGGCAAGACACGGCAAGGCATTCGAGGGTCTGTTGAATAGATACTTCGGTTAATCAGAAATGCCGTAAATTCAACATTTTTGAGGATTTAGGGGTATGTTAGAGCAATCTGACATACCTTTATTTTTGTGCAAGCGGTTGTGTCTGGATGTGGGTTCAAAAAAGAGATAAGCATTAACTTATCTCTCTTAGATTCTGCAATAAACAAACAGGACACCTTTCGACTTTCATATTTTCCTCCCACCAATTACTACTTGTTAAAATGAATTATACCATAATTTTTTAACCGTGAAAAAAAGAAACAAGGAACAGTTATTTCTAATGGGGCATTCTTCCATAATTTTCTCATTGCAAACGCACGTTCCCCATGCTATTATAAATCTACCGTTATAATCTTCATTTTTCAGTAGAAAGGATGTTATATTTTCGTGGAAAGTATCTTTTGTGTTGACATTCCGATACAAATGATTTCCTGTACTGACACCGACGGGAAGATTACTCCCATGAGATTCCGATTTCGTGACAATACCGGAGAACTTATCACCATAAACATTGATAAAATCCTGTCAACCGACCAGGACAGAAACCGCATGGGCATCAATTTTTCATGCGCTGCCACCCTCTATGGCACACAGAAGAAAATCAGCCTGCGATACAGCTACACCGCCCACGAATGGCGTATGTCCCGGCTGTATGCATGAGCAAAAAGCCTCCGCCCCGGGCAGGGCGTCACAGCCGCTGCCCGGCGGAGGCTTTTTGCGAAAAAACATTGTAAAGAAAGACAAAATATGGTAAAATGTTGACACAGAAGAACACTGTGTCAACTTCTTATTCCATATGCGCTGAAGCGCATGAAAATATGGTAAAATGCATTTATTAAACCGAACCTGGACACATAGCTTTCATGCCGGATTTTGGGCGTAAAAGGAGGCAGCTTTGATCGATTTAAAAAAAATAGTCCACCAAAACCTATATGACATTGCAAATCTCTCAGTGGCGGAGGAGCAGAAGCATTTCATAACTTCAAATACGGACAGCATTATGCAGGCGTACGTTGCCATTACAAATCATGGCGTGGCGCTGCCCTTCGGGATATATGATGACGATACCCCGGTAGGCTTTATCATGTTTGGCTATACCCCCAAGGACAGCATAGAGCTGCCTGAGGTAACAAGGGGAAATTACTGCCTCTGGCGGATCATGATCGACCAGAGATATCAAAATAAAGGGTACGGAAAAGCCGCCCTGGAAATGGGTATAGCTTATATCAAGCAGCTCGCCATGGGCACGTCACAATATTGCTGGCTCTGCTACCAGCCCGAAAATGAAGTGACCGTGCAGCTGTGTCGAAGCATCGGATTCCATAACTGCGGCGAAAAATATAACAACAAAAACATAGCGCTTTTACCCCTTCGGTAAAGCTAATTCTTAAAAAAAGACCCCCAAAGGTCAGGCTCAAAGCCTAACGATTGGAGGTCCTTTTTATATACGGCAATTTTATCAGATATTTTTCACAAGCTCCGTCACCAGCGCCGCGGAATGCTTTGCCGCCTCCCGCTCAAAGACGGGATAATCCATCTCCGCACTGTCATCCGCCTTGTCGGAAATGGCGCGGATAATGACAAAGGGCAGCTTGTTCAGGCACGCTCCGTGCGCTATGGAGGCTCCCTCCATCTCAGCGCAGTCGCCCTGGAACTGGCTGATAAGACGTTCCTTCACATCCTTGCCGGAAATAAACTGATCGCCGCTGACGACCCTTCCCAGCACGGCATGAATGTCCGGATTGACCTTTTCGCAAGCCGCCTTTGCAAGCGTGGCCATACGCTCGTCCGCAACAAATTCTCGGAAGCCCAGCTGAGGAACCTCTCCCGGTTGATAGCCAAAGACCGTCACATCCATGTCATGATGGAGCGCATCCCTGGAGATCAAAATATCCCCTATGTCCAGCTTCGCATTCAAGGAGCCTGCCACTCCGGTATTTATAATATGCGTCACCTCAAAAATATCAGCAAGAATCTGTACGCACAACGCGGCGTTTACCTTGCCGATGCCGCTGCGGACCACTACCACGGGAGTGCCGTTCAGCGTACCCTGAAAGAAATCCATCCCCGCCCTCTTTTCAATCTTAGACACGGACATCTCTGCCTTCAGCTGCTCCACCTCAAGCTCCATCGCTCCGATAATACCTATTTTACTCATGTTTTTCTCCTATTCTATTTCCGTCTCTGCTCTCCGGCTATCTTTACTGCGGATAAACAAGCCGGCTCTCGTCAATTCCGTAGAGAACATTATCCAAATATTTTCCGGCAAGATAATTGGCCATGGAAAGATTCATGTCCAGATAGTTGCCGCAGTCCCTGGGCGATGCCCCGGGCACCTCATCCTTATAATCACGGATAAATTCGTACATTTCTATCATCAAAGGCACAATGTCCCCGGATGTATAGTCGCCCGCAAGCAGCAGGTAAAAGCCTGTCCGGCAGCCCATAGGTCCAAAATAAATGGTTTTATCCCTGTACACGGGATGGTTGCGCAGAAAGGTTGCGGCAAGATGCTCTATCGTATGTACCTCCGCGGTGTTCATCACCGGCTCCTCATTAGGGCTTGTCATACGCAGGTCAAAGGTGGTAATAACTTCCGCCCCCACCGTGTCCTTCCTGGAAACATAGACGCCGGGCTGCAGCTTAATGTGGTCGATTGTAAAGCTCGCAATTTTTTCCATATTTATTCTTCCTTTTTGTTCCTTTCTTGCAAAACAGGCTGCCGCGGATACGCGGCAGCTCCTGACAACTACTATTATATTTTTTCAAGTACATGGTTGTCAAGCTTTGCAGGGATAAAATCGTAAAGGCTTCTCCAAACGACGCTCATACGACCTAACGGATTTCCTGTTCCGCACGCCAAAAAGATACCCTCCGACAGCGGTGAGAAGGGGCTGCTTTTTTAAATAAGTAATTGCTATTATTTCATAAATGATATATAATAAAAAAGCTGAACATCCCTGTATGAAAGATTGGATTACAATCGCTCATAGCATTGTGGAAGTGTCAAAACGCCATATTTATCTAAATCAGATAATATGCCAGCCAACAAACACAACATCATAAACTTTTTCGCAAAAAACATTAAAACAACAGGCTAATCCTGCCGAAAAAACATGTAAAAGGAACGGTCTGACGAGGTATCGATTCGCGGCAGAGGAAATTGAAAGAGGAATTGCAATGTTCAAAAATACAAAAAAATTCTTACTGATAAGTTTTTCGACCCTGATGGCTGTATGTATTGTGATATTTGCAATTACATCAGCGTACATATCCAACAAAAGCAACGATGCAATCAATGAAATCGGCGTCATTTATATGTCCGCGATTGCAAAACAGATGCAGGAAAAATTTGATGTGGTAATTGATTCACAGATTTTGGAGATGAAGGGAATCGTGGAGAGGCATCCGCCCGAAACAATGGAATATGGGCAGGAGATGATCGATCAGCTTGTTCTCAGCGCCCAGGTCCGGGATTTTGTGAATCTGGAGCTTTATACTGCAGACGGCGACTCCGAATTGATCTATGGCGAAAAGGTATCCTACGAAAGCGAGGAAGTATTTTACAATGTATTGAACGACAGCGATCTGAGGGTGTTTGCAGGCGTCAGCTCACAAGGCGAAAAGGTAATGTGCATGCTGATCGATGTGGCTTATCCCATGCAAAACGGAAAAACCAGCTCTGCCATGGTTGCCTCCATGCCGATGGAATTTCTGGAAAATGCCCTTGCACTGGATGACGAAAACAATCTGATGTATTCCTACATCATTCGAGGGGACGGTTCCTTTGTCATAAGGTCACGCACGGAATCCCTGTTTGAAAATATTAACGAAACCTTCAGCGAATATAACGGAAAAACCTCGGCGGAATATGTCAATGAATTACAGGATGCTATCTATACAAATACGCAGTACTCCACCATTGCATGTGTCAATAATGAAAAAAGATATCTCCTGTGTACGGCCTTACCCAATTCGGAGTGGTATCTCATTTCCCTGATGCCGTTTGGCATGCTGGACGATATTCTGCTGGATTTGAGCACAAACCGCCATTCTGCAACCATTTTGATGTGTCTCATTATCATCGGAGGCATTGCCGTTATCTTTGCGCTGTATTACAGACTGTCAAAGCAGCAGCTTATAGATTTGGATATGGCAAGGAGAGACGCGGTAAAGGCCAACAAGGCAAAAAGCGAATTCCTTTCCAGCATGAGCCACGATATCCGCACTCCCATGAACGGAATTGTGGGAATGACCGCCATTGCGCTGGAGAACATCGACAATACCGAGCGCGTAAGGGACTGTCTCGGCAAAATTACCCTTTCCAGCAGACATCTGCTGGGACTGATCAACGACGTGCTGGATATGTCAAAAATCGAAAGCGGCAAGCTTACCTTAAACATAAACCAGATTTCACTTTGCGAGATGATGGACAGCATCGTCAACATTGTACAGCCTCAGATAAAAGAAAGACAGCAGCACTTTGACATATTCATACAGAAGATTCAGACGGAGGACGTCTTCTGCGACAGTGTCCGCCTGAATCAGATTCTGATAAACCTGTTGTCAAATGCCCTGAAATTTACGCCGGAGGGCGGGACCATCAACATCTATCTGGAGCAGGAGGAGTCACCTGTAGGCGATAATTATGTCAGATGCCATTTCCGGGTAAAGGACAATGGCATAGGAATGACAAAAGAATTTCAGGAAAAGATCTTTGATACTTTTACGCGCGAAGAAAAATCACAGGTCAATAAGATCGAGGGAACAGGGCTCGGAATGGCAATTACCAAGGCTATCGTGGATACCATGAAGGGCAGCATTGAATTATTGAGCGCCCCCGGCCAGGGAACCGAGTTTCACATCACGCTGGACTTGGAAAGAGCGGATTCCAAGCTTGCAAATATGAAGCTTCCTTCCTGGAGAATATTAGTCATTGACAACAATGAAGACCTCTGTCAAAGCGCCGTTTTGTCCTTAAAGGAGCTCGGTATCGAAGCGCAGTGGGCGACAGACGGAAAAACGGCCGTGGAAATGGCAAAGAAATGCCACGACGAGCAAAACGGCTTTGAAGTAATTCTTCTGGACTGGAAAATGCCGGAGATGGACGGCCTTCACACCGCACGCCAGCTGCGCAAATACCTGGGACAGGAGGTTCCCATCCTTGTCATCTCCGCATATGACTGGAGCGATATTGAGGAGGAGGCAAAAGAGGTCAACATTCAGGGCTTTATCTCCAAACCGCTGTTTAAGTCAAACCTGTACTTTGGGTTGAGCCACTATATGCTGGAGGATTCTCCGAAAGATTTACACAGGGAAAACATTTCCAACAGCGCCTTTCGCGGAAAACGCATTTTGCTGGCAGAGGACAACGATCTTAACTGGGAAATTGCCGAGGTTCTGTTATCCGAATCCGGCTTCCAGTTAGAGAGAGCGGAAAACGGCAAGATCTGTGTCGAAATGTTTGAAAGCTCCGAACCCGGCTATTATGACGTGATCCTGATGGATATCAGAATGCCCGTCATGAGCGGATATGACGCGGCGAAGACAATTCGCGCCCTGAAACGTGAGGATGCGGGCCTGCCGATCATCGCCATGACTGCCGACGCCTTTTCAAGCGATATACAGCAATGTCTTGACTGCGGCATGAACGAACATGTGGCAAAGCCCATCGATATGAACAGGCTGACACAGCTTCTTAAAAAATACTTATAAAACAAAGGAGCTGCTGCAAAACTCAGAGAAAGTACAAAACATGGTTTTTCAATTCGTTTGCATACACCATATATTGTACAATATCTTTGTTTTGCAGCAGCCCCTTTTATTTTTTCACTTCTTTTCCTTATGCGCGGTAATAATCGTATAGCTATACGCATTAACCGTCAGGATAAGCTCGTCTACATTCACATACCAATTTTTGCCGTTACGGGTTATAACGGCGCCCGCAGAATCGATCTTGGCCTTACACCATTCAACCACGTCCTCCGTATCCAGGGACAAATTTCTTTTAATCCGTTCCACACCCAATTGGGTCGTATGTAATTTATCCAAGTTTCTAAGTAATTCATCACCTGTATCCATTTTGTGATAATCCCCTTCCCTTTATAAAGTCCCGGCTTATATACTCCATTATAAGCTGTTTACCCGCGGCGCGCAATGCACAGCCTTTAAAAACGCAATTAAGAAAAGGGGATTTATGTTTACAGCTTCTTCTCAACAGTCACATCCACCGCCGCCCCGGCTCCACATTGAATTATAACGGCGCCGCCAACGGTGTCAAAAGCCTTAATATGTGCCGCCATTTCCGCATCATCCGTGGTCATCGTAACCTCAACCCGGTTAATATCCTCGCGCAGCGCGGCAGAACTGACAAGAGTAAGCTCCTTGTTCTTCATGGCCCTGCTGATATCCTCCAGTAACTCCGTAAGGTAGACTAAGGAAAAATCCGCCGTCCGAAAAATCGTGCTTGCTTCCTTTAAACCCGGATTTTCCTCGAAAACTCTCCGTTGATTCTCCGGGGTATTCTCTGTCAGCCAGACAACCATGCACCCGTTTTCATCCGTATAGCTGCCGCCCCAAACCTTGTCTAAAGGGCTTACGGAGCCTGCGCCCACAGGATTTTCCTGTGCGGGTCTGTCCTCAACGGTGATTTCCTGACCGGGCCCTCCCTGCATGAGATTTTCCTGACCGGCCCTGCCCGGCGTTTCCGTTTCCATCGGGTCTGTTTCTGCGACCTCCTGCGTGCCCAGAGCTTCCGTTATAGCTCCGTTTTTGGATTCAAAGCCGGAAGCTGGCGAATATCCCGCAGGATCGCCATCCGGACCTGGCGATACCGTCACACCGGCATCTCTTATCAGCGGCGGCTGAATATCCATATCTATGGGCGAACTGTCCCGGGGCAGACCGCTCCGATAGACAAGCTGATAAGCTGCCGCTGTGCAAAGCAGCGCCAGACATGCCGCCACGGAACCCCAGACCTTCCAATTCCCTTTCTTTTTCACGGGTGCTGCCGCCCCCTTCACAATGTCGTCGTCCAATTCTCCAAGAATTTCAAAAAAATCTTCTTTCCTCATAGCTCATAACCCCTTTCTGTCAGGTATGCCTTTAATTGCTTCCTTATCCGTTCCAGGGTCTTGGATACGCTTCCCTGCCGCATTCCCATATCTCCTGCAATCTCGGAAACCGAATCCGCATACCAATAACGGCGGACAAATATATACCTTTTTTGCTCCGAAAGACCCCTTACAAACAGATTAACAGCCTTGACCAGCTCCCGGCGGTCGATTTCCTGCTCTATGCCGTTATCGCCCGAAACACAGTCGGCTAATTCGTCCAAGGCAAGCGCTGTCTCGCCGCCTCCCCGTTTCAGTGCGCGGCTGTGCCTATATCGGTTAAAGGCCAAATTGCGCGTGATTTTGCCGAGAAATGCTGCCAGCTGCTCCGGCCAATGCTCCGGCATGGCGTTCCATGCGTTCAGGTAGGCATCGTTGACACATTCTTCCGCATCCTCATCGCTGCACAATATGTTCCTTGCGATAGCCCTGCAGTAACAACCGTATTTTTCGGATGTGGCCTGAATCGCCATATCATTTCTGTCCCAATACAGCCGGATAATATCGTTATCAT
>ERZ808051.1058-NODE-1058-length-21376-cov-5.085966_pt1 | contig 21376 bp, 19 predicted proteins | sample MGYA00380199_ERZ808051 | MGnify/ENA primary metagenome ERZ808051 (study PRJEB31490, sample SAMN06133391) | mouse gut metagenome | isolation source: J11 | host: mice | place: China: Chengdu | collected 2015-05 ...
TCCACCCAGCATGACGAGGATGTGACCCAGGAGAAGATCCATGAGGATATTAAGAAGTATGTGTTTGATGAAGTGCTGCCTGAGGAGCTGATTGACGGCAACACCAAGTTTTTCATCAATCCTACGGGCCGGTTCGTGATCGGAGGGCCTCACGGCGACGCAGGCCTTACCGGGCGTAAGATCATCGTGGACACCTATGGCGGATATGCTCGTCATGGCGGCGGGGCTTTCTCCGGGAAGGATTGCACCAAGGTAGACCGCTCGGCGGCATATGCGGCCCGCTATGTGGCAAAGAATCTCGTAGCCGCCGGACTTTGTGACCGGGCGGAGATTCAGCTCTCCTATGCCATCGGAGTGGCGCAGCCCACATCTATTATGATAGATACCTTCGGCACCGGAAAGCTGGGCAATGACAGGCTGGTGGAGATCGTGCGGGAGAATTTCGACCTGCGTCCCGCGGGAATTATCAAGATGCTTGACCTGCGCAGGCCTATCTACAGGGCGACGGCTGCCTACGGGCACTTCGGCCGCGACGACGTAGCGCTTCCCTGGGAGGCTACGGATAAGGCGGAGCTTCTGAAAAAATATCTGTAATAGAGACAAATAAAAAGCGGCGGTTCTTCCCCACGGGAAGCCTGCCGCTTTTTGTAAATGTAATGGAAATTTCGGGAAGGTTGTGATAAGATATGGATATGGAAAGTTATCCGTGAATGGGATAACCGCGGGAAAATCGGCAAAAGATAGAGCTGTAAAGGAGTTTTTATATGGCATTCGCACATCTTCATGTCCATACGGAGTATTCGCTTCTGGACGGTTCCAACAAAATAAAAGAGTATGTGGCAAGGGTGAAGGAGCTTGGAATGGACAGCGCCGCGATCACGGACCACGGGGTCATGTACGGCGTGATCGATTTCTACAGGGCGGCGAAGGAGGCGGGCATTAAGCCTATATTGGGCTGCGAGGTCTATGTGGCGCCGGGCTCCCGGTTTGACAAGGAGCTGACCGGGGGAGAGGACAGGTACTATCACCTGGTGCTGCTTGCGGAGAACAATACGGGCTATGCCAACCTGGTAAAGATTGTCAGCAGGGGCTTTACGGAAGGGTATTATTATAAGCCCAGGATAGACATGGAGGTATTGAACCGCTATCACGAGGGCATCATCGCCTTGTCCGCGTGTCTTGCGGGAGAGGTGCAGCGCTATATTTCAAAAGGGCTGCCTGACGAGGCCAGGAAAGCGGCGAGAAAGTATGAGGCATGCTTTGGGAGGGGAAACTTTTTCCTTGAGCTTCAGGACCATGGGCTGCCGGAGCAGCGTCTTGTAAACACGGAGCTTCTTAAGATGAGCAGGGAGCTGGAAATTCCTCTGGTTGCCACCAACGACGTTCATTACACCTATGCGGCGGATATGGATTCCCACGATATACTGCTCTGCCTGCAGACGGGCAAGAAGCTTGCCGATGAGGACAGGATGCGCTATGAGGGCGGGCAGTATTATGTAAAGAGCGAGGAGGAGATGAAGGGGCTGTTTTCCTATGCCTGGGAGGCGGTGGAAAACACCCAGCGTATCGCGGACCGCTGTAATGTGGAGATCGAGTTTGGAGTGACAAAGCTGCCGCATTATGAGGTGCCGGAGGGCTATGACTCCTGGAGCTATCTCAACAAGCTTTGCGACGACGGGCTGGCGGAGCGCTATGAGGACGAAGATCTGCCTGCGGGGGATACTGGGCAGACTCTGCGGCAGCGCCTGGATTATGAGCTGGGCGTCATCCGGGACATGGGCTATGTGGATTATTTCCTGATTGTCTGGGACTTTATCAATTATGCCAGGATGAACGGTATTCCGGTGGGACCGGGGCGGGGCTCGGGCGCCGGGAGCATTGTGGCGTACTGCCTGAAGATAACGAAAATCGATCCCATAAAGTTCAGCCTTGTGTTTGAGCGTTTTTTAAATCCGGAGCGTGTCTCCATGCCGGATATAGATATAGACTTCTGCTTTAACCGCAGGCAGGAGGTCATCGACTATGTGAGCGAAAAGTACGGCGCGGACAAGGTTGTGCAGATCGTCACCTTCGGTACGATGGCGGCAAAGGGTGTCATACGGGATGTGGGCCGGGTGATGGACCTGCCCTATGCCTATGTGGACGCCATTGCCAAAATGGTTCCCAATGAGCTGAACATCACCATAGACCGTGCCATGGAGATGAATCCCGAGTTCAGGAAAATGTATCAGGAGGACGAGCAGATGCGGCGCCTGATAGATATGAGCAGGCGGCTGGAGGGATTGCCCAGGCATACCTCCATGCACGCGGCGGGCGTGGTCATCTGCCCGAGGGCGGCGGATGAATTTGTGCCGCTCTCCAGGGGCAGCGACGGCTCCATCACCACCCAGTTTACCATGACCACGCTGGAGGAGCTGGGGCTTTTGAAGATGGACTTCCTTGGGCTGCGGACCCTGACCGTGATTCACGACGCGGTGGAATTTATCGGGCAGTTCAGAGGGGAGCATATCGATATTGATAATATTGATTATAATGATCCTGCGGTGCTTGCCTCTATCGGCACAGGGCGCACGGACGGCATATTCCAGCTTGAAAGCGGCGGAATGAAGAACTTTATGAAGGAGCTGCGCCCTCAGAATCTGGAGGATATCATAGCCGGTATCTCGCTGTACCGGCCGGGGCCCATGGACTTTATTCCCAAGTATATCAGGGGAAAGAACAATCACGGCGACGTTGTATATTCCTGTCCGCAGCTGGAGCCTATCCTGGCGCCCACCTACGGCTGTATCGTCTACCAGGAGCAGGTTATGCAGATCGTGAGAGAGCTGGGCGGATATACCATGGGGCGCAGCGACCTTGTGCGCCGTGCCATGAGCAAGAAGAAGCAGGCAGTGATGGAGAAGGAGCGCGCCAACTTCATTTACGGCAATCCCCAGGAGGAGGTTCCGGGCTGTATATCCAAGGGTATCAGCGAACAGGTTGCCAGCGGCATTTACGACGATATGCTGGATTTCGCAAAATATGCCTTTAACAAGGCCCATGCGGCATGCTATGCGGTGGTGGCGGTACAGACGGCATATTTAAAATATTATTATCCCGTGGAATTTATGGCGGCGCTGATGACCTCGGTGATAGACTTCCCCAAGAAGGTGTCCGAGTATATTTTCACCTGCCGGAGCATGGGGATCACCATACTGTCCCCCGACGTCAACGAGGGGCAGGCAGGCTTTTCGGTGTGCGGAGAAAAGAAGATCCGTTATGCGCTAACGGCGATCAAGAGCATCGGCAGGCCCGTGGTGGATGTGATCGTGGAGGAGCGGAAGGAGAGAGGCGTCTTTACCAGCCTCAATGATTTTATCACAAGGGTGGCCGACAAGAGCATCAATAAGCATGCCATTGAGAACCTGATAAAATCGGGGGCGCTGGACAGCCTTGGCGGAACCAGAAAGCAGTTTATGAGCGTTTACGCGCAGATACTGGACCATGTCACCAGGGAGAAAAAGAACAATCTGTCAGGGCAGATGTCCCTGTTTGACATAGCGGAGGACTCTCAGAAGGCGGAATTTGACTTCCGCATGCCTGAATTGGAGGAATATCCCCAGGAAATGCTGCTTGCCTTTGAGAAGGAGGTGCTGGGCTTTTATCTGAGCGGGCATCCGCTGGAGGCGTATGAGGAGCTTTGGAGGAAATATATCACCAACAATACCAATGACTTCGCCCTGGACGAGGAGCTGGGCAGCCCGCGTCTGGCGGATGGGGTATATGTGGTAATAGGGGGCATGATCGCCGACAAAAAGGTGAAATATACGAAAAACGACAAGGTGATGGCGTTCCTGAACCTGGAGGACCTGGTGGGCAACGTGGAGGTGGTGGTGTTCCCCAGGGACTATGAGAAATACGGCAATATTCTTATGGAGGACGCAAAGGTATTTATCAGGGGACGCACCTCTATCGAGGAGGATAAGGACGGGAAGCTGATCTGCGAGCAGATAGTGAGCTTTGAGGAGGCGGTCCGCGCAGGGGACGGCCCTCTCTTTAAGGGCAGGTATGAGCGAGGCGGAAACGGTAATGGGGGATATGCAAACGGGGGATATGGCGGCGGAAACGGCAGTGGGGAGTATACAAACGCGGGCTGGGACCTTCCCGCCCGGAGCGCGCAGACCGACCGGCAGGCCCAGACCGCTTCGCCGGTTCAGCCGAACCGGACCGCCCGGCAGCAAAAGATCCCCAGCGGTATCTGGATTCAGTTTTCCGACGCGGACAGCTATCTTGAGAAGGAAAAGGAGCTGCTGGCGGCCATTGCGGATTCCGACGGAAACGACGATGTGGTGATCTATCTGCGGAGCACAAAGGCCTACAAGGTGCTTGCGCCGAATCTGCGCGTCCGTGCGGATGATGTGCTCCGGGAGAAGCTGAGCACTCTGTTTGGCAGGGAAAATGTAAATGTGAAAATATGTTAAATTTATAACAACAACTATTGAAAAGCGTAGAAAAATAGATTAAAATAAAAAGCTGGCAGGTTTATCCTGACGAGGCTTAAAAATGAAGGGCTGCAGATAACAGGATCGGGAACGGGATTGCGGCAGGAATGGAGATTAATATGGCAGATGAGATAAAGACGATTGCCGTTTTGACAAGCGGCGGCGATGCACCGGGTATGAATGCGGCGATCCGTGCGGTGGTACGCACGGCGATAGCGCGCGGTCTGAAGGTGAAGGGAATCAAGAAGGGGTACAACGGTCTTTTAAACGAGGACATTATCGACATGCAGGCGCGTCATGTGTCCGATATTATCCAGCGCGGCGGAACGGTGCTTGGCACGGCCCGCTGTCTGGAGTTCAAAAGGCCCGAGTATCAGAAGAAGGGCGCTGATATCTGTGCGAAGCACGGTATCGACGGCATTATTGTCATTGGCGGCGACGGCTCCTATCGCGGAGCGCAGGCGCTTTCCAGGCTGGGGGTCAACACGGTGGGACTGCCCGGCACCATCGACCTGGATATTGCATGCACCGATTATACGATTGGCTTTGATACGGCGGTCAATACGGCGATGCAGGCCATCGACAAGGTGAAGGATACCTCCTCCTCTCATGAGAGATGCAGTATTATAGAGGTAATGGGCCGCCATGCAGGTTATATTGCCCTTTGGTGCGGCGTGGCAAACGGAGCCGAGGATATTCTTCTGCCCGAAAAGTATCAGTATAACGAGCAGGAGATCATCAACCATATCATCGAGAGCCGTAAGAGGGGAAAGACCCATCACCTGATTATCAACGCAGAGGGCATCGGACATTCCACGTCCATGGCAAGGCGCATAGAGGCGGCTACCGGAGTGGAGACCAGGGCCACCATTTTGGGCTATATGCAGCGCGGCGGCAATCCCACCGCCATGGACCGCTATTATGCTTCCATTATGGGAGCCTATGCGGTGGATATACTGCTTCAGGGCAAGACCAACAGGATAGTGGGCTATAAGCACGGCAGATTTGAAGATTTTGACATTGAGGAAGCGCTGAACATGCAGAAGGGTATTGACGAATATCAGTTTGAGGTGGCGCATTTGCTTGCGATTTAAAAAAGGCGGCTGTTCCCGGCGGGGAACAGCCGTTTTCGCAGGGGCTTGGATTAAAAAATTTACGGAAAGGCGGGTGGCCCAATGATTACCAGCAAGACAAATACAAAAATAAAGCAGGTGATGCAGTGGCAGGCAAAGGCGAGGGAGAGAAAGAGCGCCGGGATTTTTCTTGCGGAGGGCTTTAAAATGTATGAGGAGGCTCCCGAGGAGAGCGTCAGGGAGGTATATGTCTCGGAAGCCGTCGTGGAAAAAGCAAGGAGTCAGCCTGCCGTATGGGACAAGCTCTGCCGGACGGGATATGAAATCGTTGCCGGGGATATATTCTGCAGAATGTCGGATACCCAGGCGCCGCAGGGAATCCTGTGTGTTGTGAGACGCCCAGAATATAGCCTGAATCAGCTCCTTCAGGCACGAAAGCCGCTTTTGATGGTATTGGAGAACCTGCAGGACCCCGGCAACCTGGGAACAATCGTCAGAACAGGGGAGGGAGCTGGAATAACAGGCGTTATTATGAATAAAGGAACGGTAGATATTTATAATCCCAAGACCATACGCGCCACCATGGGCTCTGTTTACCGGGTACCCTTTGTCTATGAGGACGATCTGCGGGAGACGGTAAAGCGGCTTCGCGGCTGCGGCATCCGTTCTTATGCTGCGCATCTTGGGGGAGAAAAAAATTATGACGAGTTATCCTTCCGGGAGGGGGCGGCGTTTTTGATCGGAAACGAGGGGAATGGGCTGTCCGATGCGCTGCTGGAGCTTGCCGACGACTATTTGAGGATTCCCATGGAAGGGAAGGTGGAGTCCCTGAACGCGTCCGTTGCGGCGGCGGTTTTAATGTATGAGGCGCACAGGCAGAGAAAACAGAACATATGAAATATTTTCCCACGGTGGGCACCGGAAGGAATTTGCAGCTGCGGTTTGAGCAGATGAAAATTGCTTCCAGAAAAAAGTGGGCAGAAGTGCAGAGACGGAACTAAAAAAACAGTCTCGGAACGGATGCGCACCGGAAGGAATTTACAGCTGCGGTTTGAGCAGATGAAAATTGCTTCCAGAAAAAAGTGGGCAGAAGTGCAGAGACGGAACAGAAAAACAACAGTCTCGGAACGGATGCGCACCGGAAGGAATTTGCAGCTGCGGTTTGAGCAGATGAAAATTGCTTCCAGAAAAAAGTGCGCAGAAGTGCAGAGACGGAACTGAAATAGGAGAAAAAACATGAAAATCGGATTTATTGGTTTGGGTAATATGGCGGCAGCGATGATTGGCGGTATGCTGGGCAAGGGGCTTGTGAAGCCGGAGGAGATTTTAGGTTCTTCAAAAACGGAGCTGACCGCGCAGAATATTAAAACAAAATTTGGAATAACAACTGTAATTGATAACGCTCGGGTGGCCAGGGAGTCGGATATTTTATTCCTTGCCGTTAAGCCTGTCTTTTTTTCGGAGATCATAGGAGAAATCCGCCATGAGGTGAAACCGGATACCCTGATAGTCAGTATCGCGGCGGGCAGGGACCTGCGGTATCTGAAGGAAGAATTTGGCAGGCCGGATTTGAAGCTCATCCGCTGTATGCCCAATACGCCGGCGCTGGTGGCGGAAGGCTGCACCGGAGTGTGTGCAGGCGAGGGAGTATCCCGGGAGGATATGGACAGAGTGCTGGAGCTTCTGCGTTCCTTCGGAACGGCAAGCGAAGTGCCGGAGCGGCTGATGGATGTGGTGGTGGGGGTCAGCGGCAGCTCCCCGGCATATGTTTTTATGTTTATGGAAGCAATGGCGGACGGGGCGGTGGCGGCGGGAATGCCGCGGCAGCAGGCGTATGAATTTGCTGCGCAGGCGGTTTTGGGCAGCGCAAGGCTGATGCTGGAGACCGGGAAGCATCCTGGGGAGCTGAAGGATATGGTATGCTCGCCCGGAGGAACCACAATCCAGGCGGTGAAGGTGCTGGAGCAAAGGGGTATGCGCGCCGCGGTGATGGACGCGATGGAGGCATGTATAAATAAATCAAAAAACATGTGACAGGATGGGTTAAATATCGGTCTCAGGCAGCCTATAGCCGTTTTGGGCGGTCTTGTCTGAATTTTATCAATTTACAAAAACTTGACAAAACTTTTTGCATCTGCTATGATAGCTTCCGTAACAAATTTAACAACTTCGTAATAATTTTATGTAGAAAATGAAATAATTGCTGAAAAATTGTTTTGGAGGTAAAGAAAATGGCAAAAGGCAGAAGGCTGTTTGCTGCGGTAGCAGGGCTCATATTATCCATGTCCCTGTTTCTGCAGGCAGGCATGGGCGTTCGGGCTGAAGACTTTGAGGATTACCCGGATCAATTGCGCGGCGGAATTGCGGCAGTACTGAACCCCAAAAATTCAAGCTCCACAGAGGCGGTATACGCGACGGCCAGGGAGCTGAACCTTGAATTGCAGATTGAAAAGAAAGAGGGACCGGAAAGCAAGCTGGTCATGACCAACGTAACCTCGGCACTGAATGTGAGAAGCGAGGCGTCCGCAAACTCCAAGAAAGTCGGAAAGCTGTATGAGGACTGCGGCGGCACGATTTTGGAGCGGAAGGACGGATGGACAAAGCTGCAGTCGGGCAATGTGATCGGATGGTGTTCCGACGAATTCCTGCTGTTTGACGACGAAGCTCTGGCAGCGGCAAATAATGTGGGTAAGATGGTTGCGACCATCAATACCGAATCTCTCCGCGTCAGGGAGAATCCCGAAAAGGATGCGGAAATCTACGGTCTCCTGCCCCAGGGAGAAATCGTTGAGGTTATCAACCAGAATACGGAAGGCTGGGTGTGCGTGGACTATGAGGGGAATGACGGTTATGTGCAGGCAGACTATGTCACCCTTGATTTTGTAATCGACGCCGGAGAGACAGTCGAGGAGATCGAGGCGCGTGAGAAGAAGGAGGAGGAAGCAAAACGTTTTGTAAACTACGGCGAATTTACCGTAGATACGGACACGATGCTGCTGCTTGCCGCTTTGATACACTGTGAGGCGCGCGGCGAAAGCTATGAAGGGCAGGTTGCGGTAGGCGCGGTAGTTATGAACCGTGTGAGAAGCTCGTCATATCCGAATACGATAAAGGGTGTTATCTATGCGTCGGGTCAGTTTACGCCGGCAATGTCCGGAAAGGTGGATCAGGTATTAAAGTCCGGAAAGATCAATTCAAGCTGTATTGAGGCGGCGAAGGAGGCCTTGTCGGGCACATCCAACGTAGGCGACCGGACCCACTTCAGAAGAAATAACGGCCGGGCAGGTCTGGTGATCGGAAACCATGTATTCTATTAATGGCACGATATTTTCCGAATGAAATAGATAGATAGTATAGATGGACAAATAAAAACAGATGATATTTATAACGAGAAGGGCGGCATTGCGGGAGCACTGCCGCCCTTCTGTGTGCTCTGCGAAAAGTCCCTTTTGACGCCTGCAGGATAATCCGGGCTGCCCCGCAAAGAAAAGGGTTGCGGAGGGATTATAAATGTAGTAAACTGGATATATAAATACCAGAAAAAAACGACTGTGATACGGTCTTCATGTAAAGGGAGTGATAGGATGGATGAAATGATCATTTTCTGGTTGGTTTTGCTTATCGCATTAATTGTTATTGAAGTGCTGACCATGGGGCTTACTACGATCTGGTTTGCCGGGGGCGCACTGATCGCGGTGCTCGCTTCGCTCCTGAACGCGCCTGTATGGCTGCAGGTGCTGTTATTCTTCGGGACGTCCCTGATTCTCCTGCTCTTTACAAGACCTGTAGCGGTAAAATATTTTAACAGGGATCGGATCAAGACGAATGTGGAGAGCATGGTAGGGCGTCAGGCAATTGTCATCAGTGAGATCGACAATGTCCACGGCATCGGACTGGCGACAGTCGGCGGCCAGGAGTGGACCGCAAGGAGCTGTGACGACAAGGTGAGAATTCCGGCGGGAGCCGTCGTAAATGTGGTTGCGATCCATGGAGTCAAGCTGATTGTAAGACCGGATCAGAATATGGAGGGCAACAGCCCGGAGCAGGGGATGCCGATTCCCATGAGCGTTTCACAAATGGAGGATGCACAGTCCCGGCAGCATTAGCCGAGGCGGGGAGCATAAAACAAAAACACGCACTGTAAATCAGGGCAGAAAGAGGTAAAAAATGATTGGTCCTATTTTGATTGCACTTGTTATTATTGTTTTGTTGATTGTAGTGTCCTGTCTGAAGGTTGTTCCTCAGGCGCAGGCATATGTCATTGAGCGTCTGGGCGCCTACCAGGGTACCTGGTCCGTGGGATTCCATGTAAAGGTTCCTTTCCTGGATAAGATAGCCAGAAAGGTGAACTTAAAGGAGCAGGTGGCGGACTTCCCGCCTCAGCCTGTTATCACCAAGGATAACGTTACCATGAGGATCGACACTGTCATTTACTATCAGATTACCGACCCCAAGCTCTTTACCTACGGTGTGGAAAATCCCATGATGGCGATTGAGAACCTGACGGCTACCACACTGCGTAACATAATCGGCGAGATGGAGCTGGATCAGACTCTGACCAGCCGCGAGATTGTCAACGCTAAGATGCGGGCAGCGCTGGACGAGGCTACCGATCCCTGGGGCATCAAGATCAACCGTGTAGAGTTAAAGAATATAATTCCGCCCGCTGAAATCCAGAATGCGATGGAGAAGCAGATGAAGGCGGAGCGCGAGAGGCGCGAGGCGGAGACAAAGGCAAAGGGTGAGAAGAATGCAAGCATCCTTGTGGCGGAAGGTGAGAAGGAATCTGCAATTCTCCGGGCGGAAGCAGAGAAGCAGTCCGCAATTCTCCGCGCAGAGGCTGCGAAGGAAAAGATGATCCGCGAGGCGGAAGGTGAGGCGGAGGCTATTCTCAAGGTGCAGCAGGCACATGCGGACGGTATCCGGATGCTGAAGGAAGCGGGAGCGGACGAGGCAGTCCTGAAGATAAAGAGCCTTGAAGCCTTTGAGAAGGTTGCGGACGGCAAGGCGACCACGATTCTTCTTCCCGCAGAGCTGCAGGGCATTGCGAGTGTGGCAGCGACCTTGAAGGAGGCTGTAAAAAAATAAACCTGCTGTCCGGGGTGGGATATCGGGCTTTTAAATGACTGCGCCACGGAAAGGAGGCTTCTTTTAGAAGCTTCCCGCCTGTGGCGTTTGTACACCTTCTTATATAGGAAGATAAGCCTGCATGTTAAGCCGGCATGTTCCGTTTATAAGGCGGAATTTGCGAACAGGGTTATATTGTCAGAAATGTAAGAATGTATGCTCGAGCAAGCATTAAGTATGTCCGCTGAAGCGGACAGGGAGGTATAGGCATGGATTTAAAGGGAAGGGATTTTTTGAAGCTGCTGGATTTTACCCAGGAGGAGATTGCCTATCTGGTGGATTTGGCGGCGGAGCTGAAGGACAAAAAGAAAAAGGGTATTCCCGTGGACACTCTGCGGGGAAAAAACGTGGCGCTGATTTTTGAGAAGACAAGCACGCGCACCAGGTGCGCTTTTGAGGTTGCCGCCCACGATCTGGGCATGGGAACCACCTACCTTGATCCCTCTAGCTCACAGATCGGCAAGAAAGAGAGCATTGCGGATACGGCGCGGGTGCTTTCCGGCATGTTTGAGGGAATTGAATACCGGGGCTTTGGACAGAATATCGTGGAGGAGCTTGCAAAATATGCCACTGTGCCTGTGTGGAACGGTTTGACCAACGAGTTCCATCCCACTCAGATGCTTGCCGATCTTTTGACCATTCGCGAGCATTTCGGATATTTGAAGGGAATTAAATTGACATACATGGGAGATGCCCGTTACAACATGGGCAATTCCCTGATGGTAGTGTGCGCAAAGATGGGCATGCACTTTACGGCATGTACCACATCCAAATATTTTCCCGAGAAGACGCTGGTTGACCGATGCAGGGAAATCGCTGCGCAGAGCGGCGGCAGCATCACATTGACGGAGGATGTGAAGGAGGGCACAAAGGGCGTGGACGTCGTATATACGGATGTCTGGGTGTCTATGGGTGAGCCCGACGAGATCTGGACAGAGCGTATCCGGGAGCTTTCCCCCTATCAGGTGAACAGGGCGGTCATGGAAAACGCAGGCGAAAAAGCCGTATTTATGCACTGTCTGCCGGCTTTCCATGATTTGAAGACCACAACAGGCGCAAAAATGGGCGAACGCTTCGGCATTACGGAGATGGAGGTCACCGACGAGGTGTTTGAATCCTCCCAGTCCATCGTATTTGAGGAAGCGGAAAACCGTATGCACACCATCAAGGCTGTGATGGCGGCAACACTGTGACCGCAGCGCCCGTAAAGCGGCGGTTTAAGGCTTGCCGCCGGGATTTTGGCATAGCAGGAATTGAAAAAGGATCGTCATGAAATCAAAAATTTTAGCTCTATTAAGAGAACGCAGGGATTACGTTTCCGGGCAGGAGCTGTGCGAACATTTCGGCGTTTCCCGCACTGCCGTCTGGAAAGCTGTCGGCCAGCTGAAAAAGGAAGGATATGAAATAGAAGCGGTAAAAAACAGGGGCTATCTGCTGACGGAAAGGGAAGACGTGTTTGGGCGGCATGAGCTGGAAAGCCGCATGGCTACCCGCTGGGCAGGCCATCCTGTCTACTTCTATGAGTCTGTCAGTTCCACCAACCAGCAGGCGAAGCAGCTCGCGGAGAGCGGCTGCGGGCAGGGGACCCTGGTTGCGGCGGATATGCAGACCGCGGGACGCGGACGCAGGGGAAAGGCATGGAGCAGCCCGGCGGGAACCAACGTTTATTTTACCCTGATTTTAAAGCCGGAGTATGATCCGGACTGTGTTTCCATGGTGACGCTGGTAATGGCGCTTGCGGTGGCGGAGGGAATACGCGCAACCTGCGGCGTAGAAGCGGGTATCAAATGGCCAAACGACATTGTGGCAGACGGGAAAAAGCTCTGCGGCATGCTGACCGAGATGAGCGTGGAGAGAGATTATATTCATCATGTGGTGGTGGGCGCAGGTATTAACGTAAGGCGGCAGGAATTTGCCCCGGAGATTGCCGACAGGGCGGTCAGCCTGGAGCAGCTCTGCGGGCAGAGGGTTTCCAGAGCGATGCTGATTGCAAACGTGATGAAGGCATTTGAAAAATTTTATGACTGCTTTGAGCGGGAGCACAGCCTTGCGGGGCTGTTGGAGCAATATAACAGGCTGTTGGTGAGCCGGGACGGAGAGGTCTGCGTCCTTGACCCAAAGGGAGAATACCGGGGCATTTCCAGAGGCGTCAACGCCCGGGGCGAGCTTCTTGTGGAGCTTGCGGACGGCAGGGTCACGGAGGTATATGCGGGAGAGGTTTCCGTAAGAGGGGTTTACGGTTATGTGTGAGGGAAAAAATACGGTGCTCTGCGGCGCAAACGCCTACGAGATGAAATATTATTTTAACGAGCGTTTTAACGGTATTCCGGAATCCGTCAAGGACGAGCTGCACATTATCTGTGTCCTTTTTACCGAGGAGGTGGGAGGCGTGTTTACCATTGCCTTCGAGGAGGACGGCAATGTGGTGATGGAGACCGACGCGGAGGAAAACGATATTTACTATGACGAGATCAGCAGCGGTCTGCTGGTGTCGGAGATACGCAGAAACAGACAGGAGCTGTTTGAAGCCCTGAGCCTTTATTACAGGGTGTTTATTTTGAAGGAGGACGTTTCGGGGCTTTTGGAGGGATAAGACAGGAAAGGCAGCCATAGTATTTGAATCAACCGAAGGATTGGAGCGCAAATGATTCTTGTAATTGACGTGGGCAACACAAATATGACCCTTGGAGTCTATCAGGGGCAGGAGCTGAGAGCGACCTTCCGCCTGACCACAAAGACGCCGAGAACCTCGGACGAGTACGGGGTCATTATCACACAGCTTTTGAAAAATAAAGGAATCGATGCCATGGAGCTGGAGGGCTCCATCGTTGCCAGTGTGGTGCCGGATGTGATGCACTCCCTGATTTCAGGGCTGGTGCGCTATACCGACACAAAACCCATGAATGTGGGGCCGGGCGTAAAGACGGGCATCCGTATCATTACGGAGGACCCCAGAGCCATCGGCGCCGACAGAATCGTGGATGCGGTTTCCGCCTACGAAAAGTACGGCGGTCCCGTTCTGGTACTGGATTTCGGGACCGCCACCACCTATGACCTGGTAACGGAGACGGGAGAGTTTGCGGCAGGCATCACCGCGCCGGGAATCCGGATCTGTTCGGAGGCGCTCTGGACGCAGGCGGCGAAGCTACCCAATATTGAGATCAGGAAGCCCAGGTCCATTCTGGCACAGGAAACCATCAGCAGTATGCAGGCGGGGCTTGTATACGGGCAGATCGGACAGACGGAATATATTATCAGGAAGGTCAAAGAGGAAAGCGGCATTGCGGATCTGAAGGTGGTCGCAACAGGAGGGCTGGGCAGGCTGATAGCGGACGAGACCTCCGCCATCGACATTTACGACAGCTCTCTGACCCTGGACGGGCTGAGAATTATTTATGATAAAAATTCCGACAGAAAACCCAGGGCGGCGCATACCCAGGCATCTCCGTAAAAACGGCGGTTCTTCCGCCGATGTCATGACGGCGGGTCAAAAGGCAGTTTGATTCCGGGTTCCTGGCAGACGGCGGGATAAACGTTTGGAAATTCACCAAAAATTTACTATATGCAGGAGCAAAAGGTATATGGGGAAATTGACAATAGGAAATGTCACCTTGGAAAACAATGTGATTTTGGCTCCCATGGCAGGTGTGACGGACCTGCCTTTTCGTTTGCTGTGCAGGCGGCAGGGGGCGGGCATGGTCTGCATGGAGATGGTCAGCGCCAAGGCGATATATTATAATAACAAAAGCACGGAGGAGCTTTTGAGGGTACACCCGGAGGAATGTCCTGCGTCCCTGCAGCTCTTTGGCTCGGACCCCCAAATTATCGCCGATATGGCAAAACGCATCCAGGAGCGCCCCTTTGCCATTATCGATTTCAACATGGGCTGCCCTGTTCCCAAGGTGGTAAATAACGGGGAGGGCTCTGCGCTGATGAAGAATCCCCGGCTTGTGGAGGAAATACTGACGGCTCTGGTAAAGGCGGTAAAAAAGCCCGTCACCGTAAAATTCCGCAAAGGCTTTGACGAGGAGCACTGCAACGGGGTGGAAATTGCCAGAATTGCTGAGGGCTGCGGCGTGGCGGCAATTGCGGTGCACGGCCGGACCAGGGAGCAGTATTACAGCGGAAGGGCTGACTGGGATATAATCAGGAAGGTGAAGGAGGCGGTAAAAATTCCCGTCATCGGAAACGGGGACGTGGACAGTCCCCAGGCGGCACGGCGCCTTATGGATGAGACCGGCTGCGACGGCGTGATGATCGGACGCGCCGCCCAGGGCAACCCCTGGATATTCCGGGAGACGGCGCGCTATCTGGAGGACGGAACCTTATTGGAAAGACCGGGCAGTCAGGAGAAAAAAGAAATCGTGCTGGAGCACGCAAGGCTGCAGCTGCAATATAAGGGCGAGTATACCGCGGTGCGGGAGATGCGCAAGCATCTGGCCTGGTATACCGCCGGAATGCCCCACTCCGCCCGTTTCAGGCAGATGATCAACTCCATGGACAGCATGGAGGAGCTTATAGCGGGGATAGAGACTATTTTCGCCTGAACAAGCATATATTGTCTGCATGAATACTATTGTTTATTTTTATCAAAACAGAGAGCTCCGGGAGCCCGAGATAGACGTCAGGACGGAACACAGGGTAAATATGGGGACCAGGGACGGGCTGAGGACAGGGTCGGAATCCGGTCATAAAGACCGGGAATATACCCTGATTCGGGTTGGCTTTAACCTGGAGGGCGAGCTGTGGTTCGGACAGTGTGTGGGGCAGACGGTTCCGGAGGAGACCCAGGCGATTCTTGAGACGGAAGAACCTGATATGCCCTGCAAAAAGGGTATTTTTGGATTGCTGCAGCGCATTAGGCAGGAGAGGAGGGAAATGAGGTGCAGGGTGGAGCGGCAGCTGAGGCTGGAGCAGGCCCTTGCAGCCCGGGAGGAACGGCTGGAGAGAATAGAAAAGCAGATGCGGCGTGCGGCGGAGGGCATATTGAAAAGGGCTGGCACAGAGGGCGAATGCAGCTATGTGTGCGAGGACACCCTTATGAAGTGCGCGGCATGGCAGGAATGGATGAGCCGTTTTCACGTAAAGGAGTTTGACGGATATCTGCAGGACGCCTGGATTGAACAGCTACTTCCCCTTGCGGTGCATCCCCGCTTTGTCGTCCTTGGGTCCTGTGAGGGCATCCGGGCGGTGATAGAGGGCTGTGCCCACAGAATGAAGGCGGTGAGGTGGATTTTGAAGGAGCAGGACTACACCCCGGAGCTAACAGATTTTGTGGAGGAGTTCTGTGAGGAGTACGGGCTGGCTATCGCCCTTCAGACGGTGCCCGGCAGGGCGGCATTCAGGAAGCTGCGCCTGGACTGCACGGAGCCGGTGAATATACTTGATTTTACCGAAGAAACGGCTATCCCCATCTCCGGCATCGCGGAGGGAAGCGTCTGGCTGGATATGGTGTCCTCGGAGGAAAAGAAACGCCGTATCGCATGGCGCGGCACGGGCATCCGTTATTTTTCTCTGAAGGAAAAGTGGAAAAGGGGCTGACGGCGGCAGCTTTTATAAAAATCAGCTTCGCTATAAAAACATGCTATTTTCTTGACACTGCCGGTAAAAATGGGTATAATACCTTTGCCGGAAATGAGAGCGGAATTTTAGTGAATTTGTCGGAAATCAACGCCGGGCAGACAGCCGCGGCGCGTATTATGCACACGGGCGTCCGTAGGAAGATTGTCGGCGGGGCTGACGGGCGCCCGGCGCGCGAGTAAGGAAAATTTCCTCTACTCGATTAATGATAGAAAGAATGGAAGGGTGTAAAAGAATGCAGGAGAAAAAAAATATCTTGACTTATGAGGGTCTCAGAAAATATGAGGACGAGTTGCATCAACTGAAGGTTGTAAAACGCCAGGAGGTTGCCCAGAAGATCAAAGAGGCCAGGGAACAGGGAGACCTTTCCGAAAACGCCGAGTACGATGCGGCGAAGGACGAGCAGCGCGACATTGAGGCCAGGATCGAAGAACTGGAAAAGATCCTGAAGAACGCGGAGGTCGTGGTGGAGGATGAGGTCGATCTGGACAAAATCAACGTAGGCTGCCGTGTAAAGCTCCTGGACATAGTATACAGCGAGGAAATCGAATATAAGATCGTAGGCTCCTCAGAGGCGGACAGCCTTAAGGGCAAGATTTCCAACGAAAGCCCTGTGGGAAAAGCCCTGCTTGGCTGTAAGGTGGGAGACACCGTGGAGGTGGAGACCTCGGCGGGCGTATTTTCGTACAAGGTATTGGAAATTCAGAGAAGCAACTGACGCCGAAGGATTTCCGGGCGGCGGGAAAAGCCCGGAGTATTTTTGGCATGGTTGAGAAATGAGGTAGACAAGTCGTGGCAGAAGCACAGAACACAAACACACGGAACACGGATGTACAGGAACAGGATTTGAACCAGCTGCTGCAGATCAGGCGGGAAAAGCTTGCGGGTCTTCAGGAGGCGGGGAAGGACCCTTTTAAAATAACAAAATATGATGTGACACATCACAGCACCGATATCAAGGAAGCTTATGGGGAGCTTGAGGGAAAAAGCGTCCGTATCGCAGGCCGTATGATGTCCAAACGCGTTATGGGAAAGGCTTCCTTCTGCAATATTCAGGACCTGCCCGGCAATATTCAGTGCTATGTGGCAAGGGACAGCATCGGCGAGGAACCCTACGCCGACTTCAAGAAATATGACGTGGGTGATATTTTGGGCATCGAGGGCGAGGTATTTACCACAAAGACCGGTGAGATCTCCGTACATGCCTCAAAGGTCACCCTTTTATCCAAGAGCCTGCAGATCCTGCCGGAGAAATATCATGGGCTGACCAACACGGACCTGCGCTACCGCCAGAGATATACGGATCTGATTATGAATACCGAGGTGAAGGACACCTTTGTAAAGCGCTCCAGGATCATTAAGTCCATCCGGCAGTTTTTGGACGGGCAGGGCTTTATGGAGGTGGAGACCCCCATGCTTGTGTCAAATGCCGGCGGCGCGGCGGCAAGGCCCTTTGGGACCCATTACAATGCCCTGGACGAGGATGTAAAGCTCCGCATTTCCCTGGAGCTTTACCTGAAAAGGCTGATCGTGGGCGGTCTGGAAAGAGTATATGAAATCGGGCGCGTTTTCCGCAACGAGGGTGTGGACACAAGACACAACCCGGAGTTTACCCTGATGGAGCTTTATCAGGCATACACAGATTATTTCGGCATGATGGAACTGACGGAAAACATGTTCCGCTATCTTGCAAATGAGGTGTGCGGCGGCTCCGTCATCACCTACGGCGAGCACACCATCGATCTGGGCAGGCCCTTTGAGCGCATGACCATGCTGGAGGCAGTTAAGAAATATGCAGGCGTGGATTTTGACCAGGTGGCAGATACCGCGGCGGCGAAGGCGCTGGCGAAGGAGCGTCATGTTGAGTTTGAGGAGCGCCATGAGAAGGGCGACATCCTGAATCTTTTCTTTGAGGAGTTTGTGGAGGAGCATCTGATACAGCCCACCTTCATTATGGATCACCCGGTGGAGGTTTCACCGCTCACAAAGAGAAAGCCGGACAAGCCGGACTATGTGGAGCGTTTCGAGCTCTTTATCAACGGCTGGGAGATGTGCAACGCCTACTCCGAGCTCAATGACCCCGTCGACCAGAGAGAGCGTTTTAAGGCCCAGGAGGCTGCCCTTGCGAAAGGCGACGAGGAGGCAAACACCACGGACGAGGACTTCATGAATGCCCTGGAAATCGGCATGCCGCCCACCGGAGGTATCGGGTACGGAATTGACAGGCTGGTGATGCTGCTCACAAATTCGCCTGCGATAAGGGATGTGCTGCTGTTTCCGACAATGAAGTCGCTTGACAAATAAAGCCAGTGTTTATGCGGGTTTGAGGGCACTTGTCACCATGCTACTGCAACAAAAGTGCAACAAATTTTGAAGGAATAATACAGAATAATACGTCTATGTACGTTTTAAGTTGCACGAGTTCGGTCAAGGGTTTGTACTGCTGTGGACTCTTTTGGAAGAAATTTTAGAAGGATGTCCTCTTTGGTTATAGTCAACTGTAAACGAATCGCCCATGAGTTTGTAGTGATACAAATGCGTGGGCGAATTTGTTACTGATATTTTGTCGGGTGAGGGATAGTTATTGATTTTGCTTTGATATTGTATGTTGCCATACAATGATGTATAATATATATAATTGGGAGAGTTGTTGCTATAAATGAAAGTGTCTTGATAAGCTTAATGAGTGAGGAAACAACAATTAGAAAAATGATGTTTTCTGAAAAAATATGTGCTATCATTATATAAATTGTTTTGTATAAAGGAGGCTGCAATGCAATCTATAGCTGTGTTTAATAATAAAGGTGGTGTCGGAAAAACAACGCTAATATGTAATTTGGCGGCATACTTGCAGAAGCGTAAGCAAAAAAAAGTTTTGGTAATTGATGCAGATCCGCAATGTAATACTACAACGTATGCATTAGATGATGATCAGTTTATGAATGTATATTATGAACCGAAAGAATTTACAATTGCTGAAATTGTACCGCCGTTGGAAAATGGACAAGGCTTTATTCAAGGGTTTAGGGCAACGAAATCAACTTTTTTTAATTTTGATCTTATACCAGGAAATCCGAAATTTGCTGCGTGTGAGGATTTCCTAGCAAGTGAATGGAAAGATGTAAAGTCCAGTGATTTGCGAGGAATTAGGTCAACGATGTTATTTATACATTTTATGAAATTATGTTCAAATTATGATTATGTTTTGTTTGATATGGGACCTTCTTTAGGAGCAATTAATCGCTCCATACTGCTGGCTTGTGATTATTTTATTACGCCGATGTCTATAGATGTATTTAGTTTGTTAGCCTTGGAGAATATTGGAGAATCAATAAATACATGGGGAAAGATGTTCAATAAGGGCATTAATGAGATGGATAAAGTGAAAAAGGATAGCCTTGCTGAATTAAAAACCGTAAGTAGCATTAAGTTCTTGGGTTATGTTGAACAGCAATATATTACGAAAACAGTTGGAGAAACAAAAAGGGCAGTGCATGCATATGAGAAAATACTTGATAAAATACCTAATGAAATACACCAAAAAATAGTGGTACCAATAAATGGTGCAGAAAAAGCAAGTATAAATTATAAAATAGGTTCTATTCCAAATTTTTATAGTTTGGTTCCCATGTCACAAACAGCACACAAACCTATTTTTGATTTAACAAATATGGATGGGGTTGTAGGCGCTCATTATCAGAAAGTAAAAGATTTTGAGGGGTTAATAAATGAGATAACAGAAGCTATTATGAATAATATGAGGATACTGTAATGATTGAATGGCCGGAATACTTGATAGAGGTTATAGCAAGAAGAAAATGTGTTTTGTTTTTGGGAGCCGGAATATCTGCCAATTCATGTAATAGTGAAGGTAAACATCCTGCAACATGGGAATTGTTCCTGAGGAGTATATTAAGGAATAGAGGCAATAAGTTATCGAATCATATGGATGTAATTGAACAAATGTTAAAGCAAAAAGATTATTTGACAGCATGCGAAATTATTGTTGATACGATAGGGGAAACAGATTTTGGTGAATTAGCAGCAGATGAATTTAGAAGACCTGGATATATGCCAAACGAAGTGCATGCTGCCGTATATAGTTTGGATTCACGACTGGTGGTAACACCTAATATTGATAAAATATATGAACAGTATGCCATGAATGAATCGCATTCAACAGTGGTAGCAAAATCATATTATGATGAGGATATTGCAAAATATTTGCGAACAAGTGATTTTTTGATAATAAGAGCACATGGGTATGTGGATGATGTTTCAAAAATCATATTCACACATAAACAATATAGTGGGGCTAGATGTAAGTATGCTTCATTTTATCGCATTTTAGATGCTTTAATGCTTACACATACTTTTGTTTTTTTGGGTTGCGGAATAAATGATCCAGATATTCAATTGGTTTTGGAAAATTTAAATTTTTTATATCCGGGATGTATGCCTCATTTCTTTATTACGGCAAAAGATGCATATTCTAAAGAAATGGAGCGGAGTTTATTAAACAATAGGAATTTGGAATTATTAACGTATGATAATTCAGACGGAACTCATAAACAATTATTAGCTGAGTTAAAGGCGCTAAACTCCAAAGTTGATGAAAAGCGCCAGCAGATAGCAAGTCAAAGTATATGGTAAAATGAATTTTATACATAAAGAAGATATATTATGCCTTCAGGAAAACTACAAAACAACAAAGGAGGCATGAAATGTCAAAATATCAATTACAAATCAAACAGGTGGTGGACTATACACGCTGCCGCATTTACAGGCAGTTCGTCCAGTCACTGATCACGGACCAGGGCATTCGCACAGGCGGGGCTCCGGTCTTTTTTATTTTACGGTGCTTTGCAGTTACGCAAACTTCCGTACCTCTTACCGCCGCATAGACGGGATCAGCTATACAGTCTATGCTGGCGGAGGCAATGATCGTGGCAAGGGGGATGATAGTGTCAAGATTTTTTCGCAAATTTAATTTCTGCCGCTTGGTATCCGGAAGTCAGCCGGCTATGTTATCAGGTTTTGTATCCGATTCCATGTGATAGAGATGATCCATGTTCATGTATCGCTTTGTTCCCCATTGCGTTCCCGCTACATGAC
>ERZ808051.1059-NODE-1059-length-21375-cov-4.477791_pt1 | contig 21375 bp, 19 predicted proteins | sample MGYA00380199_ERZ808051 | MGnify/ENA primary metagenome ERZ808051 (study PRJEB31490, sample SAMN06133391) | mouse gut metagenome | isolation source: J11 | host: mice | place: China: Chengdu | collected 2015-05 ...
ACATATAATAGATTATGTGATTGTACGGTTATAAATCGATGGCTTGATGCTGAGGAGGTGACAGGTCTTTTCAATGACAAAAGTGTTATTACTGTGTTGCCGTATCTTTCTGCAACACAGTCTGGTGTTATTAATGTAGCGATGCCGAATGGTTCTCCAATTATTGCAACAAAATGCGGCGGTATAATGGAACAGATAGTCGATAATGTAACAGGGTATCTTATAGAACCTAATAATGTGGAGGCTTTATATGAGAAGATGGAGTATGTTATAAATCATAAAGAAGAATGGGAATTTATAAGAAAAAATGCATATGAAAGGATGAAATCTCTTGATTGGGATGTTTTGTCAGGAAAACTGGCAGAAATCCTTTAAGAATTTCATAACAAGAGTAACAATATGATAATAACAAAGACACCGTTCCGGATGTCTTTTTTTGGTGGTGGAACGGACTCAGAAAGTTTTTTCAAGGAGAATAGCGGAGCAGTACTGTCAACGACTTTTGATAAATACTGTTATGTTACTGTGAGGCATTTACCAAGATTTTTTGATTATAAAACTCATTTGACGTATTCAAAAATGGAGTATACAAACACTTATGATGAGATTGAGCATCCATTAATTCGCAATGCAATGAAAATGTTAGATATGCATGAGTTAAGACTCACTTATGATTCAGATCTTCCAGCACGTTCAGGTCTTGGCACAAGTTCTTCTTTTGCAGTTGGAATGTTGAATGCATTCTATGCACTGAAAGGGAAATATGCCGATAAGAAGAAACTTGCAGATGATGCAATTTATCTGGAGAGAGTTCTATGCTGCGAAGTGGGTGGATGGCAGGATCAGATAGCGGCAAGTTATGGTGGATTCAACAGGATAAACTTTAGTGCAGATGGTTATGAAATACTACCGATTATTATATCTCCGGAACGAAAAAAACAATTAAATAAAAATCTTTTGATGTTTTTTACAGGATTTGTAAGATTTTCTTCAGAGGTACAGAAAGCAAATGCGTTTGCTGATCGAGACAAAATATCAATATTAAGTGAAATGCGAGATCTTGTAGATGAGGCTGAAGATGTGCTTACAGATAAGACAAAAGCACTGGATGAGTTTGGACGGCTACTTGATCATACATGGAAATTAAAGCGTCGTACTGGAAAAGCGGTGTCTATGGAAAGTATTGATATATTATATGAAAAAGGAATAAATGCAGGCGCGTTAGGCGGAAAGTTGCTCGGAGCAGGCGGCGGGGGTTTTTTGATTTTTTATGTACAGCCTGAAAAACAGAAAGCAGTAAAAGAAGCGATGAAAGATTTGTTATATATTCCTTTTGAGTTTGAAACAGGTGGAACTACAGTGGTACATTATACACCAGAATCGTATATCCCAGCAGAAGATTTATAAGGTTAATATTATGGGAAGAGAATATGTTATGAAAAAATTAGAGACAAGGTTGGAGAAACATGTGGACTCATTACTGCATCGTTATCCAAGACTAAAGATAGCTCAGTATGATATTATTGAGGCATATTTAATTATGGAAAACACTTATCAGCATGATGGAAAGATTCTTGTAGCAGGAAATGGTGGTTCGGCCGCAGATTCTGAACACATTGCAGGAGAATTAATGAAGCGGTTTAAGATTCCTAGACCTGTAGATGAGTTCTTTGCGGAAAAATTGAAGAAAGTTGATATGGAAAGAGGTGCAGAACTTGCAAAACACTTGGAAAGAAGCCTGATGGCGATTCCTCTGGTAGCACATGAAGCTTTAACTACAGCATATATCAATGATGTTGATGGATTAGGTGTATTTGCACAACAGCTTTTTGGATTTGGAAGAGAAGGAGATGTGTTTCTTGGCATCAGTACAAGTGGGAACAGTAATAATATTGTAAATGCGGCTATAGTGGCGAAAGCAAGTGGAATTAATGTGATAGGATTGACAGGAGAAAGCGGCGGGGCGCTGGCGGAACTTGCAGATGTCACTGTCAAAGTTCCGGAAACAGAGACATATATGATTCAGGAATTGCATCTTCCAATTTATCATTGCTGGTGTTTAATGCTTGAGGATAAGTTTTTTGGATAGAAAATAGGAGGAACTTTAAGTGAATATTGCATTAGTGGGAAGTACAGGGTACATAGCCTCATTTCTCTTAAAACGTTTTATGAAAGAAGCATCAGTCAGCCAGATATTAAAGATTGATCAGAATGAAACTGCGGATGTATTTTTGGATTTATGCCATGCAGATAAATTCGATTATACAAAATTGAATAATATAGATTTTGTGGTTTTTACGGCAGCGGTTTCAGGTCCGGATAAGTGCGCTGCGGATTTTGATGTTTGTTGGAAGATAAACGTAGAAGGAACAATTAGTTTTATTCATAAAGCACTTGATAAAGGATGTCGAGTGCTCTTCTTTTCTAGCGATGCAGTATTTGGGAATATACCTGGACACATTTATACGGAAGAATCTGAAACAAAGGCAACCACTCCGTATGGCAGAATGAAAAAAGCAGTAGAGGATGAGTTTAGAGGGAATCCTTATTTTAAAGCGATTCGTCTCTCATATGTTATTTCGGCAAACGACAGGTTTATTAAATATTGTCTTTGTTGTGTGCAAAAGAATGAGAGGGTGGACGTATTTCATCCTTTTTACCGCAATTGTATTGGGGTAAGCGATGTGGTTGATGTGGTAATGTGGTTTGTGGAACATTTTGATGAATATAAACCGGATGTGCTCAACGTAGCAGGGAAAGAATTTGTAAGTAGAGTCCGCATAGTAGATGAATTAAACAGAATATTAGATAAAGAATTAGAATATACAGTATCAACCCCTAAATCTGATTTTTTTGAAAATAGACCTAAAATGACTCAAATGAAAAGTAGTTTTTTGCAAAAATACAGAATATTGGAAGATATTTCTTTTACAGAAAAATTTCAGAAAGAGATAAAGGAGATAAATATATGAAGACAGCTTTGATTACCGGAATTACTGGGATGGTAGGATCACATTTAACAGACTTTCTGCTGGAGAATACAGACTGGAATATATATGGTGTCTGTCGATGGAGAAGTCCTTTAGATAATGTAGAGCATTTGCTGGAAAGAGTGAATGAGAAAAATAGATTATTTTTTGAATATGCGGATTTGAATGATGAGATTTCTCTTATAAAAACGATAGAAAACACAAAACCTGATTATGTATTTCATTTGGCGGCGCAAAGTTATCCTCTTACATCTTTTACTGCTCCAATTGATACGTTGAATACAAATATTCTTGGAACATGCAGACTGCTTGAAGCAATTTATTTAGAAATGAAAAAAAATAAAAACTATAAACCAATTGTTCACGTATGTGCCAGTTCAGAAGTATTCGGTAAAATCCCAGAAAATAAGAAACCTAAAAGTGGGATTCATGAAGAATGTCCTTTTCATCCAGCCAGCCCTTATGCAATCAGTAAAGTAGGAACAGACTTGCTTGGCCGTTATTATGCGGAAGCATATGGGATGACTGTGATAACTACAAGAATGTTTACACATACCGGGCCAAGGCGTGGAGATGTATTTCATGAATCAACATTTGCGAAGCAGATTGCCATGATTGAGGCAGGACTCATAGAGCCGAAGGTAATGGTAGGAAACCTGAAATCATTAAGAACCTATGCTGATGTCAGGGATGCTGTTAGAGCATATTATATGCTGGTAACGATTGACCCTATTGCAGGTGAATATTACAATATTGGTGGTTCTTATACATGTGAAGTCGGAGATACATTAAATACATTAATATCCTACAGCACAATGAAGGATAAAATTGAGGTGGTAACGGACCCGGAAAGGTTACGTCCTATTGATGCAGACTTGCAGGTACCAGACTGCAGAAAATTTAAAGAACATACTGGATGGGAACCAGAAATTAATTTTGAAACAACAATGCATGATCTGTTAGATTTTTGGCGTGAAAAGGTTAATACTGGAAACAGAAATACGTGCGATAAAAAGATTTTTCTTGCTAGATAATTTAATCGAATGGGTATTATAATAAATAATAAAATTCTGCAAATACATATGTTTTTTATGAAATCCAAGTGTATTATCTGTGTGCTGTGGTGTTCTTTAAAGATGAACATCGCAGCCTTTTTTAATTGAACAATATTTAGGAGTGTGTATTATATATGGAAGGTATTGGAAAGCAAGTCATAGTAGAGGATGTTAAAAGATTAAACATACTATGTATCAGTGTATTTGTCGGAATTATAAATAATTTTTTCTATGCAAATTATTATATAATGTTGGGACTGGTTATACTAGAATTGTTAATTCTTTGTTGCTGTCTTATAAAGGGAAGATGGGATAAATTTCTATGCTATTATGTATTGTTTTTGTCCAGCAGCTTAGAAAATAGTTTTCAAATTAGTGGCAAAGAAGTAGAATACGGCTTTAAAGCGTTTAAAATTCTAGGAATTAACATATCAGTATATGTTATTTTGTTTTTTTTACTTTGTTTTATTAAAAAATATAAAATAGTGTTTTTTTTTGAATTTAGACCTCTAAGAAATTTGCAAATAGGCTCATTATTACTAATTCCTATAGGTCTTATATCAGGCATCATATCTATAACTAATAATTACAATAGTATAAGAAGTTATAAAGGGCATTTGGGAGATTTTTTTAGGTGGGGATATACTTACGCGCTTATTGCTCTTGAAATTTTTATTTTCTCTCAAGTGATATATAGATCGAAATCAATAAAGATTTATAAAGAATATATGCTATATATTGCAATTGGTCAAATAAGTGCAGCACTTATAAGTCATCTCTTTTGCAATTATAACTATGCTTACGGCGAGATTATAGGTTTTATTGCTCCAATAACACTTGTACATCTGATTTATCTTATAATGTTTCCAATGTATAAAGAATATTCTGGAAAACAGAAGTTATGCATTTTTTTTGCTTCTGTCGTAAATATTCTAAATATTGTTTTATATGCAGGTGGTCAAAAAATATTAATGGTAGCTATTATTCCGTTTATAATGATTTTGATTTATTATGAAAATAGAGAAAAAAGAAAATTATTATTATTTATTATGTTTTGTATTTCAAGTGTGGGAATTGCAATTATAATTTTTATTTTATTATCTGCTAAAATTTACTCTAATACAAGGGTAAGTGAGGAATTAGGCGATGTACTTTCGATGGTGAGTTTCTGGAAAAGCGGATGGATTGACAATATGCATCATTCGCCTAAGGTGCGGATTGTGGAAATTATAAATATAATATATGAATATATTAGACAACCTTTTAGTTTTTTTCTGGGAAGAGGTTTTTTAGGAACCTATCGAGATAATTTAAGATTATTAGATATTATTGTACCTTCTGATTATCTTATGTGGGAGAGAAAATTAGGATCCTATTCATCTGTGCATGAATCATTTACTCAATTTTTACTTTATTTTGGTTTGTATGGAGTGTTCTTTTATGTAAATACATTAAAAAATATAATTGTTAATATTTCAAAGTCTCCATGGCTTTTAATTGGACTTGCATGGTTTGCGCTTCATTATGCATTTTCAATGACGGCAATTTCATATGGAGCATTCAGTCTTGTTATAGGATTTTTTGATGTCTGGAATAAGAAACAAAATTTATAACATAAAAGGTGTGAGAGCAATGAAATGTGGAATTGTAATTTTAAACTACAATGATTATGATATGACTAGTAATTTATTAAATATTATACACAGATTCGATTCCTTAGACAAAATAGTAGTAGTTGATAATCACTCTACAGATGACTCTTATAAAAAAATATTAGAATATGAATCAGATAAAGTAGTTGTGATTCGTGCATTGGAAAATGGAGGATATTCAAAGGGGAATAATTTGGGAATCAGATATCTTATAAACAATACAGATGTAGATATCATCGGCATTGCAAACTCTGATGTGGAGTTTAACGATGATTTTGTTGAAAAAATAAAAAAACGATTTGAAAAACGCAATAATTACTCTATTATATCTGGATTACAGGTAGATGCAAATGGAAATGTGGGAAGCCATCCTTTTTGGCCTGAGTATACGATTTTACAATACTTTCAAATGAAATTTTTTTCGTCGCGCCTAGTAGATCATTTACTAAAACCGAAAGCATATCACAATTATGTTATGCAAAAATTAGAAAGTAAAAAAGATTTTTTTAGAGTAGGTGCAGTGGAAGGTAGTTTATTTTTTATAAGAAAAAGTGATTTACAGACGATAGGATTATTGGATGAGAATGTTTTCATGTATTGTGAGGAAGATATATTAGCTAAAAAGATTGATAAAATAGGTCAGAAGATAGGTGTGGATTCAAGTATCTGCTATTTGCATTATGGATCTGTGACGACACAAAAGACGCTTTCAAGTAAAGTGAAAATTAATCATATATTTAATTCATCAGTATACTATTTCAACAACTATCAATCAAATAAGAAAATATTACAAATTCTAAATTGGGGACTTTGTTACTTGCTCAGATTAGAAGGAACCATATTGCTTAATATCAAGGGATAATGTCAGAAAAATAGATGAATAAGAACATTGTTGTAAAAACAAAAGGAACAAGGGATCGGTATGAAAAAAGTATGTATTGTTACGTGGAGTAAAAGCACAAATTATGGAACGTGTTTTCAGGCATATGCTTTATATAGATATATTAAAAGTCTGGGATATGATGTTTGTATTTTAAAGATGTTCCGCGCTCCATATCACATTAAATGTGTTTTAAATTGGATATATTTAAAACAAAAAAGTTTCATTCTAATAGTAAAAGATATGAATAAAAAATCTAAAAATAATATAAATGTTAGTAAAAGTAATAAATTAGAAAAGTTTGAAAATAACTTTACATATTTGAGTATAAGAAATAGGAAATCATGGAATGCAATTAAAAATGATTTTATAACCTTTATCTCAGGAGGAGATCAGATATGGAATCCTAATTACATATCCAGAAGCTCACTTTTGGATTTTCTGTATCATGAAGATAACATTGGTAAAATTTCTTATGGAACAAGCATAGGGGTATCTGAGATTCCATCACGATTACGAAAAATATATTCTACTTTTTGGAAAGAGTATGATTCAATAGGAGTGAGAGAAAAGCAAGCAGCAGAAATGGTAGAGAGAATCTCAAATAAAAAAGCTACTGTAGTAGTGGATCCAGTATTTTTGCTTAGTAAAAATGAGTGGATTGACTTTGCAGGAATTTCAGACTATAACAAAAAAATTCCAAAAGAGTATATTTTTTGCTATTTTGTAGATGTAAAAAACTTTTATACGAATTTTTCGAATAAAATTAGAAAGAAGACAGGATATCCACTAGTTATCATATCTTTAGAAGGGAAAGTTGAAGGAGATTATGTTATAGAAGATGCCGGGCCAGAAGATTTTATTTTACTATTAATGAGTGCTTCTTTAGTGATTACAGATTCTTATCATGGTATAGTACTGTCACTTATATTTAATAAGAAATTTTATGTTCTAAAAAGATTTTTGGAGAGTAGTGTTAAGTCAGAACATAGTCGGATTCATGAGATTTTAGATGAATATGGATTGCAGAATAGATTAGTAGATAATGTACATTTTGATATAAGTGAAAAAATTGATTTCGAGGATATTAATGACAAAATTATAAAAAATGTAGTAGAATCTAAGAACTTTTTGAAGAATAATCTTGATATTTTGCAGGTGAAAAATGGATAAAAATATTTTAAATATAATTAATGAAAATGATTGTACAGGATGTGGAGCGTGCGTAGCTACCTGCCCTACAAAAGCTTTATTTATGGATGAAAATATATATTCTGAGTTACATCCATATGTTGATAGCAATCAATGTATTAATTGTGGTAAGTGCATAGACAATTGTCCAGTAGTTTGCCAAAATAAAAATGAAAAAATAGGAGTTGTATATGCGGCATTTCGTACAAATGCTGAAAAGCGAAAGACAAGCGCTTCTGGAGGAATTGGGGCAACCTTAGCAGAAATGTTCATTTTAACATGGAAAGGCAGTTTTTACTCTACAACAATGTCAGAAGGGTATCCTATAGTACGAAAATGTAATAACTTAGCCGATATTGAAAATTTTAAAGGTTCATTTTATGCTCAAAGTCATATGAATAATGCATATAAGGATATAGAAAATGAACTAAAGTGTGGCAATGCTGTATTATTTATAGGAACACCATGCCAAGTTGCCGGACTTAAAAATTATATAACGGATGAATATGAAAAATTATATACGGTTGATCTTCTCTGCCACGGAGTATCGCCAGCAAAGTATTTGGCAGAATATATTGGGTTCGTATGTAAGAACAATTTGAAAAGACAAAAACATACTGGGGTCTCATTTCGCAGTAATTTACCACGGTGTGATTCTGTCTTTTGTTTGTGGAATGGTAAAAATATAGTTTATAGAGTTCCCTCTCTATTTTCTTTATATTTCAGAGGTTTTTTAAAAGGAATTACTTTTAGAGAATCTTGTTATCAATGTAAGTTCAAATCAGTTCATCGAAGTGGGGATATGAGTATAGGAGATTTTATCGGGTTAGGAAAACATGTGTACTATTCAGATGATCCCACAAGAGTTTCTATAATATTGGAAAATACATATAAAGGTTCTCAATTATTAGATCTGATTTATAAAGAGCTTAAAATAGAAGAACGTTCAGTGGATGAAGCTCTTATTGAAGGAATATCTTTGAAAAAATCGTTTCCGCGTACTACAAAACATGTTAGGTTTATACAAAGATATCCCAAAAAAGGATTTATAAAAGCGATGTTACTTACGGATGGTATTTCTTTTATAAGCGATATTATAAAAGTATGTGTCTGGAAAGGTTTATATATCTTGAAAAGAAAAAAATAAGTTTAATATTATGATTGATAAGTTGTTAAATAAATATAAAGGTATGTCATTACCACTAAAATTAACGATGTGGATTTTTATATGTACATGTATTCAAAGAGGAATTAATATTATTACTGTTCCTATATTTACCAGATTGATGAGTCAAGAAGAGTATGGACAGTTTTCAGTTTTTATGTCTTGGCAGTCTATAATTGAAATATTGGTTTCACTTAGGCTATATGCAGGAGTATATAATAAAGGTTTAAATAAGTATAGTGATAAAATGAATGAATATGCTCTTACGATGCAATATATAACAACCATTTTAACATTTATACTTTGTTCTATATATATGATTTTTAGGAAACAGGTCGAAAGCTTTACGGGATTATCCACAACTATAACAATAGGAATGTTCGCTGAATTGCTTTTGTCTACACCCATTTCTTATTGGAGCATTAAGGAACGGTATAAGTATCAATATAAAGGTTTTGTAATTGCAACAATCATTTTTGCGATTGTAAATCCAATCATAGGTATTATTGCTGTCTTAAGTAGTGACAATAAGGGGGAGGCCAGAATATATGCGCTTATATGGGTGCAAATAATATATGGACTTATTTTTTATCTGATTAATTGTATAAATGGAAAATGGAAATTTAACATTGAGCATGCAAAATTCGCATTAATATTTAATATTCCATTACTTCCTCATTATTTGTCTGAGTATATTTTAAACTCATCAGATCGCATTATGATTGAAAAAATGCAAGGCTATTCCTATGCGGGATTATATAGTGTAGCATATGGGATGGGAATGATATTGACAATGCTAACTACAAGTATAAATCAGGCATTGGTTCCATGGATGTATCAATCTTTTAAACATAAAAAATTTGAATATGTAAGGAAGGTAACTACTGCTATTGGCATGATATTAATAATTCCACTTTCAATATTTATTATATTGGCTCCGGAGATGATCAATATTTTTGCGGGGAAATCTTATGCCCCTTCTATATATGTTATACCACCAGTATGTTGTAGCATTTTTATTCTGTTTTGGTATACAATATGTGCAAATATTGAATTTTTTTATGAAAAGAATAAGTTCACAATGTATATTTCAATTGTGGGTGCTTTATGTAATATAGGATTAAATTATATTCTGATTCCAAAATTTGGATTTGTGGCTGCAGGATATACTACACTCATTAGTTATATGATTTACGGCATTGGTCATTTACTTTTTTCACAGATTATTTTTTATAAATCTGAGGGTAGATATTTGTTTAGTAATCGAATATATATAAGTCAATTGTTTCTAATATTTTCGGTAAGTATTGTGGCCAGCTTCTTATATGAATTTGTATTAGTGAGATATATATTATGCTTAATAATAGTAATAGTAATTATATACTATCGAAATATAATTTTATCATTGATTCAAATGATTCGAGATAATTATAAGTGATTTCATAGTTTGAATCAAATAGAAGTTAAAAAATCTATTTACATAGGGGGGGAGAAGTTGAAAAAAATACTCTTTGTGGAAGGACTATCTAATCATGTTGGACATAAAAAAATGAATAAATTATTCATGGAAATTTTTATGAAAAAGTATGAGGTTCATACCCTATGTTTTTCTGATTGGTATTTTGATCTTTCACCAAATATTATACAGCATTTTTATATTGATACAAAAGAATTTTGGATTAAAAAATTGACAAGAACATTTTCTGCAATAAATATTCTGACGGAAATAAAGAAATTAGATAAAAAATTAAAATTTGATATTATTATTATGTCTACATTTAGCTATTGGGTTACGCCTTTATGGCCATTCTTCTTTCGGAATTATAACAAAATGTGGATTTTACATCATGATGATTTGGATCTTTCGCGAAGATATCCATACAAAATCTTTTTTTATATTTTTGTAAAGAGATATGTACATCTTACCCTTGATTCATTTATAAAAAAAGGGATGATGGAGTGGTATCCAGGGATTTCTGATCGGATTTTTGAACTGATTCATCCACATGAAAGAAGAGTACTAAAGGAACCTTCACTATGGAAAGAATATCAGAATAAGTTTTTGTGCATAAGCATAGGAAGAGGTGCCAGCGATGATTTTTTTTCGGAAATTATTTCATTAGAAGAAAAAAAGCATATTCTTAAAAAAAATAATGTGTACTTATATCTCAAAAGTTCAAAAATAAAGTATGAAAATGAAAATATAATTGTTAACCCTAATTATTTATCTGAACAAGAGTACAATGAGTTGCTAGGCCGAGCTTCGGTTTTATTTGTTTGTTATAATAACAATTATCATTTACGAGTTAGTGGACAGTTGTTGGATGGTATTTCGAACTATAAATATGTAATCGGAAATGATATACAGATTGTAAGAGCATATGAAGAAAGATATCCGGATATATGTAAAGCAATAATTACTGGAGAGGATTTCTTGAATCAACTTATTCTATTAAAGAGAAATAATTATAATGAAATAGATTTTAAAATGTTTTTTAAAGATCATTCTGATGAAAAGATATTAAAACAAATGAATCAGATTGAAAAAATAATATTTAGATGAATGGAATTTTCTATAGCATTTATGAGAGCTATAAACAGTTGTTCGTAAAGTTAATGAACAACCGAATGGAAAATTGTATATTTGTAGGAGCGTAATAAATGAAAACAGTTATTATGGCAGGAGGAAAGGGGACAAGGATTAGTTCTATTGCTTCCGATATTCCTAAGCCTATGATCAAAATAAATAATAAACCAGTATTGGAGTATGAAATTGAATCTTTAAAGCGTCAAGGGTTTGAAGATATAATTATTACAGTATCTCATCTTGGAAAAGTTATTATGAACTATTTTGGTGATGGGAGCAGAATATCTCCTGTAACACGAAAACCATTTGGAGTAAGGATAAGATACTATTACGAAGAGGAACCTATTGGAAATGCTGGAGCATTATTTAAATTGTGGGAACACGAGGAACTTGGGGAAGCAGGGAGTGATTTTATACTTTTAAATGCGGATACAGTATTTGATGTGGACTTTAATCGCTTTGTGTTATTTCATAAGGAGCATAAGGCATTGGCTACGCTATTTACCCATCCTAATAGTCATCCTTATGATAGTGGATTAATTATTACTGATGATACACATAGAGTGAAAGATTGGCTGACGAAAGAAGATGCTAGACCTGCATATTATAAAAATAGAGTTAATGCAGGATTGCATATATTGAATACAGATATATTTGAAACGAAAAAAATCGATACTTCCTCGATTGGAAAGAAAAATAGGGAAGGGAAAATAAGGAAAGTTGATTTGGATCGTGATATTCTAAAACCTCTGGCATCTACAGGGAAAATGTTTGCTTATGATTCACCAGAATATGTGAAGGATATGGGGACACCAGAACGGTATTGTGCTGTAAAAAATGATTTCTCTTCCGGAAGAGTTTATATGAAAAATTTGAAAAATAAACAACGGGCGTTGTTCCTTGATCGTGACGGAACAATCAATAAACATGTTGGATTTTTGCGAGATGTTGAGGAATTTAGCTTGCTACAGGGAGTTACTGAAGCTGTAAGAAAGATAAATAATTCGGAATATTTAGCTATTGTTGTTACAAATCAGCCAGTAATAGCGAGAGGTGAGGTGACGATAGAGTCTCTAAAGCTTATACATAATAAAATGGAAACATTGCTAGGTAAAGAGGGCGCATATATAGATGCTATTTATTATTGTCCTCACCATCCAGATAATGGATTTGAAGGTGAAATCACGGAATTAAAAATAGAATGTAATTGTCGAAAACCTAAGCCAGGTTTGCTAATACGTGCAGCAGAGGATTTCAATATTGATCTGTCTAATTCCTGGATGATTGGGGACGAAGAGAGAGATATTAAAGCTGGAAAAGCGGCTGGTTGTAGGACTGTTTTGATTAATACTGGTAATTATGGACAAGATGAAACAGCATCTACATTGTTTGAAGCAGTAAAATTAATTATTGGGAAGTAAGTAAACTATTTTGGCGGAATATAACGATGTGGAAGTGGTTTATAGGTGTAACACTAATTGATATATTGCTTCTGGCATTACAAATTACAATCTGGCGTTATTTTTAATTTGCCTGATTAGCCTTAAAGCTTTCTATAATATCTTTCCATTCTACAATGTTTATTGCCCTTATTTTCTCAAATAAGCTTTTGGCATGAGTTAGGCAGTATATAAGAGCTGTTGCTCTAATATACTGCTTGAGCCCCCGGCTTTCAAAATTATTTATAATTTCTAGCTGAAAAAGAGCAACATGATTCGACCCTTGCAAGGTTTCATGTGCAAAAGTTTTATGAAGGTGAGATATCTCCCCCCCCTACTTCACCTCCACCCTCTTAAATACCCCATACACCACCGGCTGCAGCACAACACAAGCCAGAAAATACACCGGAAACACGATCACCACAGCATCCATTACCGTCCCGCCGATTTCATACAGTGAAAAGTCGTGGAGCATGTTGAAGATATCCATCAGCCGGTCAGGGAAGAGGGTGCAGAGCCCGGGCAGCGGGATGATCCTGCTCAGAAACGGAAACGTACACAGGATGAGAAACGGTACGGCAGCCGCCAGCGCGGTATTACGTGTTTTTGCGGATACAAGCATGGCAGTGGTTGCGGCGAACAGGGTTCCGATATATCCTCCGGCAATGATCAGCAGATATGCCTGGAGGTTGGTGATGTTGTAAATGCACCTGCGGAACTGGAACTGAATCGGGCAGTCTGCTCCGCCTGCGCCCAATGCCGCTAACATGATCACGGTATATAGGAAGGCAAATACTATATACAGCACGGTGGTGACAAGAAAACCGGCGGCTGTTTTGGAGAGAACCGCTTTGCTCCTGCCAAGCCTGGAGGCGAAGAAAATGGAATCCGCCTTTAACTGAAATTCGTCGGAAAAGATGCCGGACACGAGGAAACCGATCATCAGTGCAAGCAGCAGGATGAATGTGCTGACCTTTGGAAACAGCGCGGTCCAGGCGCCCATATATTCATAATAAAAGGGGGGCTTTAGTGCCTCGTACCGCTCCACCAGGAAAGCCTTTTCATTTTCGGAAAAATGCTCTTCACCGGAATCCAGAAATTCCTTCAATCCAGAAATCCTTTTTTCATACACATACTTTGCGTCTTCCGGCGTAAGGCGGTCCGCCATAAATGGGTCCCAATCCCGGTAGGGGCTGAACATGTCGTTTAACAGATTGAGAATATCTCCAAAGCCCTGCTTTTTTGCATAAGCCTGATTCTGTTTTAGGATGTCATCGGACAGTGCTTCTTCGGAACCATTGATCTGTGCGTTTTTTCGGATGACTTCCGCAAATACATCCTCTGTCAGGTGTCCGGACCATGGCTCTTGCATTTCACGCAGTTTTTTGGCCGCCGCGATTCCGGAAAGATGGCCGCCGGATTCATCCGTACAATATACGGAATTCAGTGTGAAAAGGCATACGATAACCAGTATTGCCGTCATGACCAGCAGCGCCGCTTTGTTCATCGTTTTCGAAAATATTTTCTTGATTTCATATCGGATCATATTCTATTACCAACCTTTTTGCGATTTTTCGCTGTGTGGCTGCAATACGGCAGAACTTTTATGCGATATATTCAATGCAAATATTCTGTCAGGTTAGCAGCCGCACAGCCGAAAATTTTTTTATCAAAGAGTCCTGTAAACCTCACCTGAAAAAAAGGGTGCGGTTCGGGCCGCCGCTTGGGCTGTCCATATCAGGTTCGTCATCCATCGTTTCTCCGAAATAATATAAAAATACATCTTCCAGCGCGGGCCGGACAGGTTCGGCGTCGGGGGCGGGTCTTTTGGGCGAGATGATACGCAGTTCCACATGTCCGTCCTCGGATTTCAGATTTGAAACCTTATATTTTTTCGTGATGGCCGGCACCATGGAGTGTTCTGCCGCGCATTTCCACACGGTTTCCGGCATGGAAGCGATGGTTTCGTCCAGAGTCCCTCTGTGTACCAATGCTCCGTCTTTCATCAGCCAGATTTGATTTGCGATGTATTCAATATCCGAAACAATATGCGTAGACAGCAGGACCAGGCGGTCCTCGGAAAGCTCGCTGATCAGGTTGCGGAAACGAATCCGTTCGTTGGGGTCGAGTCCCACAGTGGGCTCATCCAGGATCAGGATTCTAGGGTTGTTCAGCATGCCCTGGGCGATTCCGGCCCGCCGCTTCATGCCGCCGGAGAGCTTTTTCATTTTCTTATTGGCCGCTTTTGTAAGTCCCACCTGGGCCAGCAGCTCCCGGGTGCGTTTTTTTGCCGCAGCGGGCCGGATGCCTTTGATTGAGGAAATGTAGAGGAGATAATCCTGTACGGTAAACTCCGAATAAAATCCGAAATCCTGGGGCAGGTAGCCCAATAATTTTCTGTACCCCCCGTGATTGTAATGCATACCCGGAAACTCTGCCTGCTTTGCAGGGAAGATCCCGGGTGTGCAGGAACTTCCTCATAGGATATCTGATGTTTTACTAAATTTCTATAATAAATCAAGCATTTATTACTGAATTAATTCTAAATATCTTCTTATTTTGGCAAAGGGTCCCGCCAGCGGCACAATCTCCCGTTTTTCTCCAAAGTAATCATATGCAAACACAATCGGCGTCCCGTCAGGCTCTTCGAACTTCTGCTCCGGTTCAAATGCCTCCCCCAGTGTTTCCGTGCTGACAAAGGGAATCTCAAATTCCGGGAGATGCTCGTACAGGTTGGTTTCGAGACGGTATTTGCCGTTTTCCTCCTTCAGAGATACCGTGACGTGATGTTCCCTGTCAACCCGGTAATTTTCCTCGCGATCGCAGGGCTGCGCACCGTTGAAATACACATTTCCCCCTGTATACACCGGAAGATGGTCATAGTAGATATCCTTTCCCCAGTGATCCACCGCAGATTCCGGCGTGAATCTGGAAAAATATTCCTCCGCCGTGGGATAGCCGTCGTAAGGTCTGGTGCCGCACACGAACTGACACATTGCGGCCATGCCGCTGTTTTCCGCATATGCGGCCAGATCCTGCCGGATCTCCTTCTGTACGAAGATGTTGTTGTAAAACCGGGCGTCCCCGTGAAGGATGGTCATAAACCCGGCTACCTCCGTGCGGTGGGGCACATGGTAGGGCGTATAGCGTGGCGTGGGGAGCCGGCGTCCCCCGTTGTCCGTTCCCTGTCCTACCCAGGTAAAGGAGCCGGTGATCAGGTTGTGGACAAACGCGATCCCCTGGGTGCTGATGCGGGCGGCGCAGTCGGAGAGCAGCAGGTTGTTGTCGATGAGAGTGGGGCCGTGGGACACTTCGATGAAAATGTCCTCCCCAAGGGCAAGTCCGTCCGCAATCTCTGTGCCCTTCGGCGGTACATTGTCGTGGAACAGATTCTGTGTAACACGGGTGCCCTGTGCCTGCCAGTCCAGCCAAAGCCCCCGTGTGCAGTGGTGGAAATGGTTGCGGCGGATGGTCACGTCAATGGCCGCATGCATTTTGATGCCCCCGATCTCGGCTCCGGCAAGGTTCTGCTTGTTGTTGATATGGTGGATATGGTTGTCCTCGATCACAGAGAACACGCCCCCCAGATGCCCCACGATTCCGGTCTGTCCGCAGTCATGGATATTGCAGCGGCGCACAATATGGGAGCCGATCCGTTCCTTCGTCCAGCCTTCCCTCTGAGCCTGGCAGATGGCGTCCCGCTCGGTCTGGGTGCCGTCCTTGTAAAGCCGGGTGGTCCATTTGTTTTCATTTTCCGGCTGCAGATATTTTCCCAGAGAAATGCCGGAGCACTTGGAATGGGAAATCTCGCAGTCCTCGATGATCCAGCCCTTTGACCAGTGAGGACCGACCATGCCCTCCTGATAGGCAGTGGGCGGAGCCCAGGTGGTGGCGGCCTGCTTTACAGCAAATCCGGACAGGGTGATGTATCCCACTCCGGTCTGATCCGGATAAAAGCAATTGCGGCGTACATTGATCTCCACATTCTCCGCATTGGGATCAGCGCCCTGGAAATTGGCATAGATCACGGTGTGATCTCCGTCCTGTTCCGTATACCATTTGTAAAGCGTAAAATCCGGATCCCAGGAACTGAGAAATTTGGAAGGATGGATCACGCCCTCCAGAGAGGCGGTTTCGTAGAGTGACTTTCCGTTCAGGTAGACCTCCCCGGTATGGGCCGGAGTGACCGCATTGTACCAGTCTCCGCAGATCACGGTTGTGTAGGGATTGTAGTTTCCGAACAGGCCGTTCGGAGTCCGTGCCGTCCATACATTTCCTTCATATCGGGTCCAGTGCTTAACAGGCTCCGCGCCGGTGATGACCGCCCCCAAAGGAATCTCGCTGCGGTATACGATCCGATGATTTTCGTCGGTGCCGCCGCGGAATGGATTCACATATTCGCGGTAGATTCCGGGAGCAACGATCACTTCATCTCCCGGGCGTGCGATTTTGGCAGCTTGGCTGATCGTGGGGAAAGGGTTTTCCTTTGTGCCGCTTCCTCGATGGGAAGCATTTGCAGATACATAATAAATCATAGATGACAACCTCCTGTCTTTGGTTTATAATATATCATGATACTGCAAGGAACGATGGTTTTAAATAAGGATACAGACAAAAAATATAAAGATTCTGCCAGAAAAGCTGTCAGACTTTAAAATCTACTTTATGGCATTTTTTAAGGAAGGATCAGCCGGCAAAAGAGAGAAAGACTCTGCCACCAAAAACGCATACTGCAGAATCTGAGAGAGGAACAATGGAAGAGATGTCAAAATTCCAGATTGACAAAACAAAAAAAGAAAGGATCATCTACCAGAACCAGCTGCTGCACTATGGACTGTACATGCCGGAACCGGAAAAATGCTACTGGACGGACATTCCGTGGCACTGGCATGATGAGTTTGAATTTGGCTATATCGTGGGCGGCTCGATCCTGTATAAGACGAATCATCATGAGTACACCCTCCGCAGAGGAGACGGCATCTTTATCAATTCCGGTACGCTGCATTCACTGCATCGGCAGGAGGCGGCGGAAGAGATGGCGCTGTGTTCCCAGTTTTTTGACCGCTCTTTCCTGGCAGGCAGTTCCGGCAGCATATACGACCTGAAATACATGATGCCCGTGCAGGAACGAAAGCGATTGGATGCCAGGCCCCTGTATCAGGGAAATCCATCGGATGCGGTATTTTTGGAGAGACTGCGGGAGGGCATCCGGCTCAGTCAGGAAAAGGCACCTTTTTTCGAATTGCGTGTCAGAAGCCTTTTTTCCGAACTTTGGGAGACGGTGTATTCCTGGGCAATGGAAGGCAGAGAAGAAGACAGTGCATTTGATTCGGAAGAGGATGAAAGGATCAAGAAAATGCTTTCCATGATCCGGGAGAATTACAGTGAAAAGATAACCGCGTCCATGCTGGCAGACGCGGTGCATATCAGCGAGCGGGAATGCTACCGTGTCTTTCGGAAAATACTGGGTATCACGCCCGGGGAATTTCTGGTCTCAATACGGCTGCAGAAGGCCCAGGAGCTTTTGTGGAACACAGACCAGAGTATCCTGGAGATCGCCCTGGAGACCGGGTTTGGGACCGGCAGCTATTTCTGTAAGATTTTCAAAGAAAATCATCATATCACGCCGAACCAGTACCGCCGGCTGAAAAGAAAATAAGAAACTGCCCCGGCGTTCATTTCCTCCGGGCCTGTACAATCCGCCTGGCCTTTTCGCTATCGTCCTTATGGACATAGAAGATATATTCATACATCAGACCAGGATTTTCGCCAAAGCTTCCCGTACGGGCCCTGGAGCCTGCATCCGCAGGAGACGGGCTCTTTCGGTTGATCACCTTTACGGAATAGTCAATCCCGTTTTGCGCCAGTAAGCTGCGGATCTCGCTCTGCTCCTGCATGGAATAGGTGATATAGGCTTCTCTACGGTTGAAAAGGGTAATCATGGTTTTCCTCCTTATCTCTTTGCCACTTCATGCATCTTTTCATTCCAGTATAGACGGATTGGCAGAGTCTGTCAAATCCTTGCGAAGGGAGCCGGCGTTTTTATCCTGTTTGTCTTGTGATGGAACTCCGGATAAGATATAGTAAAAACAAAAACGGATAAAGTAAGGAGATTTCCCATGACAAAACAAAAGAAGACCCCCGCAATTCAAATCCGAACCGGCGATGCCGAAATCATCTGCCGGGATTTTGAAGCGTTCTGCAAGTATCTCGTTGAACATAAGGCAAAGCTTTCTAAAACCACTGCGCATATCGGAAAAAAAGATTGCTTTGAACTGAACAGGCTTTTCCATCGAAAAGAAGAATATGAAAAAGCAACCCGGTTTCAGAAGCATTATCCTGTGATTCACTTTTTTTACTACGTTGCCTTAAAGATATGTTAGCGAATGCTTTTGTTGACAATGCAAAGGTCATGGCAAAAGGACAGGTTACAATTCCGAAAGATGTCCGTGAAGTGCTTGGCGTGGCAAGCGGAGACCGTATTTCTTTTATTGTGGAGGGTGGCACTGTCCGTATCGTTAATTCGGCTGTCTATGCCATGCAGATGCTCCAGGGGGAAATGGCAGGCGAAGCAGAGCGGGCCGGTCTCACATCTGACGATGATGTTATGGCGCTTGTAAAAGAATTGAGAAATGAGGATGAAAACGCATGAGGGTTCTGATTGATACGAACGTCCTCGTATGGCATGGCCGGAAACTGTAACAGCTTCCGACCCTGTCTTTTTACACCTGCCGCCTCCCAACGCATTTCTTACAGTGGATAAGTCCATCAGAAATCAATTCACCTGGGCCATGGGCTGGAACAGATCCTCCGCGCTCTGGTGCTTCTTTCGGTATTCCTGGGGCGACATCTGGTATTCCGAACGGAAGATCCGCGAAAAATGATCTGCCGAATTGTAGCCCACGCACTCTGCGATCTCGCTGATCTTCATTTTCGTATTGATCAAAAACGAGGTGGCATCGGCCATTCTGAGCTGCTTGATCAGCGCTGTAAAGCCGCAGCCGGTATTCTGCTTGATCAGCGTACTCAGATGGGGCTCACTGTAGTGGAAAAATTCTGCCAGCGACGCCAGCGTCAGCGTCTGGTAATTGTGCTGGATGTACTGTAGGATCAGAGAAAAATCCGTTCCAAGCTGGTAATTGTAGAACTGCACCGTTTTACTGTAATCCCGCAGCAAATGTGAAAAAAACAGGTGAATCCAGTTGATTGCGTTGCTGTTGCTGAACGTATCCTGTTTGTAGCACTCGGCCATGGCGTTTCGGACGATGATCTTCAGCCAGTGGATATCGTCGGAGTAAAACAGCAGGTAGTTGGAGTGGGCGTCCCCCTGCAGGATCGTGCGGAAAAAGTGGGAGAGCAGGTTTTTCTGCGACATCAGGGAGAAAAAAGTCGTGTTAAACGTACTCTTCCGGATCATGATCGTGAATACAACGGATTCGTCGTCATTGATGATCACGTCATGCTTAGAGGAGGGCGCAATGATACACAGCTCTCCGGCCTTTAAAACTCTCTGCTCATTTTCAAATGCCAGATCGCATTCCCCGGAGGCGACGAAGTTGATCTCAAAATAATTGTGCGTATGTTTGTACGGCCGAGTATAACGGGGATGCCGGATGATGTAGACGTCCCGTGCCAGAGGGATGATATCATGCTCCGGAACATCGGAGGAGACGGACTGGTATGGAGTCAGCGCAAGGACAAAGGAATTGACAGCCTTGTCAAATTCCTCATCCGTCAAATCTCCGAACATTTTATTCACGGGAAGCTCAGGGGGAGGAGTCTGGGACATCATCCCCTTGCGGAACAGATAGTCCGTCATCTCCGGAAACTGCATCCGGCTCCCCGTTCGTTTAAAGTAGTCTTGCAGGTGATACTGAAATTCACCGTAGGTTATATAGTATGGCATAATACCTCCCAGTTGTGTATAAGCAGAAAAAATGTGCTGCCAGTATATTTCCATTATAGCAGATGGCATCTCTTTTGCAAGGAAAAATCATTTTGCGGCTACAGAGCGCCGCCGAACCAGCTCCGTACCGAGCCGGATTTTTTCCATCGGCGCCCCCGGCTGCTCCAGCCGTGTCATGAGGCGGGAAACGGCCGCCTCCCCCATGGACTGCTTGGGCACCCGGATGGTGGTAAGGGACGGCTCAATGACGGTGCAGAAAGGGATATCGTCAAACCCGACCACCGCCACATCATCCGGAATCCGGTACCCCATCTTTTTAAAGGCTTTCATGGCGCCTAAGGCGATCCAGTCGTTGTCCGCAAAGTAGGCCGAAGCGGTGGGCGTCCCGGCCTTCAAAAGCTCCAGCATATCGCTGTAAGCGCCGTCCATGGACGGGGGCAGCCGGTGGACGATGGAGCTGGAGGTGGACAGGCCGTGGGTGCGGAGCGCCTTGTAAAAACCGTCCTGCCG
>ERZ808051.1060-NODE-1060-length-21343-cov-5.221151_pt1 | contig 21343 bp, 17 predicted proteins | sample MGYA00380199_ERZ808051 | MGnify/ENA primary metagenome ERZ808051 (study PRJEB31490, sample SAMN06133391) | mouse gut metagenome | isolation source: J11 | host: mice | place: China: Chengdu | collected 2015-05 ...
ATTCCTTTTGCTCTTTTTGAACCCTGCCGTCCCTTTGGTGCGCGTCCTTGCGTACCAACTTAATGGCATTACTCACCGTGAGACACGATTCACCAATGGAAGGGAGCGTACAATTCACTGTCATGGAAAAGATTATTCTTAACAGAGTGATGCGGTGTGATGAAACGGAAACAGAACTGGAACTTACAGTTCGAGGGCATAAGGTCACGGGCCTATTTCCTGTTACTCCTAAACCCGGAATATACCGTTCTATCAAGGGCATTTTGATGGGTGCTTGTATCAATAATAATTTCATTGAAAATATGCAGAAAATTTGACATAATTCGCAGAATATGAGATAATATAGTTGCAAGGAGATTTGCAACTGAACCTTGACAATTACATAAGGGACATATCAATCTGCCATCTCATATTTTCGATTTTACAAGAGAGGACGGGTTGATATGGATAAAACGAGCATTGTCCTAAACGATGCAGTTAGAAATACCCCAACAACAGGAAATCGAGTATATTGCTTGTACCGCGTTTCCACCAACCAACAGGTCGATCACGATGAAAAGGATGAAGCTGACATCCCTATGCAACGGTTGGAATGTCACAAATTTGCTGAGCGCATGGGCTGGACGATCATCCATGAGGAACAGGAAGAAGGCGTGTCCGGCCATAAAGTGAGGGCTGAAAACAGAGACAAGATACAGCTCATCAAAGACGCGGCGAGGCAGAAAAAATTTGATATTTTTCTTGTGTTCATGTTTGACCGAATAGGCCGTATCGCTGACGAGACACCCTTTGTTGTTGAATGGTTTGTGAAAAATGGTATTCGCGTATGGAGCACCAAAGAGGGTGAGCAGCGCTTTGAAAGCCACACGGACAAACTGACCAACTATATCCGCTTTTGGCAAGCGGACGGGGAGAGCGAAAAAACCTCCATCCGTACCTCCACCCGCATGGGGCAAATCGTGGAAAGCGGATACTTCACAGGCGGCACCTGTCCCTATGGGTACAAATTGGTGCGGCAGGGGCGGACGAACAAAAGAGGGCATGATCTTTATGATCTGACTGTCAATGAAGATGAAGCTCCACTCGTTCGATTGATTTTCGATAAGTATGTGACAGAGGGCCGAGGCGCACAAAGTATCGCCAACCTTTTGAACAGCATGAAAATCAAAAACCGCTCCGGCAACAACTGGCACCCGTCCAGTATTCGCGGTATGATAAAAAACATCACCTATATCGGTATTCTCCGAAGCGGTGAAAGCCGGTCACAGGTGCTGCCGCAGTTACAAATCATTGACGAGCAGCTATTCCAGGCGGCACAGGAAATCACCAAACAGCGATCCGGGAAGTATGAGGACACCCGGCATATTCCCCTCAACATTAAAGGGACATCCCTCCTGGCCGGCAATGTCTTTTGCGGGCATTGTGGAGCACGCCTATCTTTGACGACTAACGGCAAGGGCAGGCCCAGGAGCGATGGCACCGATGCTGTCCGGGTTCGATATGTTTGTCAGACAAAAACGAGAAAACATGAGCCCTGCGGCGGGCAGACCGGCTATACAAAGCACATTTTGGATGGCATGATAAATGACATTGTGCATGACATTTTCCGAAAGGTTAAAAGCCTATCCAAAGCGGAGATTTTAGGCACAAGCCACGCCGCCAAAATTGGTGAGTACAAAGCCATGGCGAAAAGGGCCCAACGGGAGTATCAGAAAGCGGAAAAGGAGCTCCAGGGGCTAAAGCAAGAGGTTGTGAAAGCAGTGACAGGGAATAGTGCTTTCCCCGTAGAATTGTTGAGCAGCCTTGTGCAAGAGGCGGAGCAGAAATGCGCCACCTTGAAGCTGTCCTATGAAGAAGCCCGGCAGAATGTGGAACAGAGCGAAACTGTCATGCAGGAATTGCAGGTCAAATACGATCAATTTATTGATTGGTCAAATGTTTATGATACGGCAAATATTGAGACACAGAAAATGATTGTTGCCCAACTGATTGAACGGGTAGATGTGTTTAGAGGCTATGAACTGAAAATCAAGTTTGTTATCAGCGTGGAGCAATTTTTGATAGGACTTGACATTTCCGCCTAATTGCCGCATAATATCATCAAATGACTTTGTGGCATAGGGGTAAGCGACTGCACCGTTCGGGAGAGCGCTTGAATGGCATTCAAGAGGTCAGCGGTTCGATCCCGCTTATCTCCACCAAACAAACCACAAAGCTAAAGCTTTGTGGTTTGTTTTTACAAGGAAAACTGAGCATTCGGATACCTAAAGGAGGCTAGAAACGCTTCTAGCGAAGTATTCCTAGGTATCCTTTCCTATTATCTTCACTTATTTTAATCTGTTTTGTGCAATTACACAACTTTTGGCACGTCCTTGCAATCTGCAATCAAAGAGTTTATCCTCTCTTTAAGATTGCATCCATATCCTGCTCCGGCGTGGTGATGGGCTGAAGCCCATAAGTGTCCACCAGAACCTTTGCCACTGCTTCCGAAAAAAAGGCGGGGAAAGTTGGCCCAAGGTACATATTCTTGATTCCAAGAGACAGCAAAGTCAATAAAATACAGACAGCCTTCTGCTCGTACCAGGAGAGAACAAGAGTAAGCGGAAGCTCGTTGACGGTGCATTCGAACGCATCCGCCAGGGCCAGCGCCACTTTGATCGCGCTGTATGCGTCATTGCACTGTCCCATGTCCAGGATGCGGGGCAAGCCATCGATTTCTCCCAGGTCCAGATCGTTGAAGCGGTATTTGCCGCAGGCCAGTGTGAGGACAAGCGTATCCATGGGGGTCTGCTTGACAAATTCCGTGTAATAATTCCGACCGGGATGGGCCCCGTCGCAGCCTCCCACCAGGAAAATATGCTTGATCGCTCCCGCTTTAATCGCGGAGATCACCTTTTCCGCATTGGCCAGCATCGCTCCGTGGGCAAAGCCGGTGGTCAGCATATGGCCTCCGTTGATGCCGCTCATACTACGGTCATGCGCATAGCCGCCCAGGGCCAGAGCGTGTTCAATTAGGGGAGTGAAATTTTTATTCCCCTGTTCGTCTTCGGTGATATGCGTCATCCCCTCGTAGCCCACCACGGAGGTCGTATAGACCCGGTCCGCGTAGCTGGGGCGGGGCGGCATCAGGCAGTTGGTGGTAAAGAGCACAGGGGCCGGGATGTCTTGAAATTCCTTTTGCTGGCTTTGCCATGCCGTGCCAAAATTTCCGGCCAGATGGGGATATTTCTTCAGCTTCGGATATCCATGGGCGGGCAGCATCTCACAGTGCGTATAAATGTTGATCCCTTTGTCCTTGGTCTGCTCCAGCAGCTGATGCAGGTCCTTCAGGTCGTGTCCCGACACCACGATAAAGGGACCTTTTTTGATGTCCACATTGATCCTGGTTGGCACCGGCGTACCAAAAGCGCTGGTGTTTGCAGTGTCCAGAAGCTCCATGCATTTCAGATTGATCTGGCCGAACTCCATGATTAGGGCCAGCCACTCCTCTACCGTATGCTCTCGGTTAATTTCAAAAAGGCCTTTATAAAACCATTCCGTTACCTCTTTGTCTTCAAAGCCCAAATTCATGCTATGATGGGCATAGGCGGACATTCCTTTCAACCCAAACAGTAGCGTGGAACGCAGAGACACCGTATCAGTATCTCCCTTCCAAAGCTCGACCACAGTTCCACCATACCCGCCCAATTCTTTTTCTTCCGCGATGACCCGCTCGGTGAATCTCCGAATGGATTTGTTATCGAAGTTGACGTTAGTCAGCGTAGTGAAGAGTCCGTCCACCATCAGCCGGGTGGCCGTATGGGTGCGCTTCCCACTTTGCTCTGCGGCTGAAGCAAGGCGAATCAGTCCGTAGACCAGATCATCCTGAAGTCCGGCGGTTTCCGGTTGTTTGCCGCATACTCCAACTCGGACGCATCCCGTATTTCCAGCCGCCTGCTGACATTGAAAGCAAAACATTTCCGGCATATTTTATTTCGGCCCTCCTGTACTGTAGTTTCAACGCGACAACGAGAAATTGCTGTTTTTATATAATTCCTAAAAATCAGGGTAAATATGCAGATTTTATGTACCGCGCCCAATTGCCCGTAGATGATTGAATTTTTGAAAGAACTGCTGTAAAATAGTAAAGAACAGAATTCTTTTTTAAAGGATATTACCTTGTTGAACAATTCAAAATCAGAAGAGGATGGTGACTATGGCCACAAAGCTGCTGCCGGAATGGAGTCTGTTTCAAGGGGTGTCGCCGGATGTCCTGGAACGCCTGGAACAATGCGGCCGGGTGCGCGCATTGACCAAGGGTGAACTCATCATTCAAGCACGCCAGCCCCAGCAAGATATATATATTCAGATGACTGGCAAATCCATGGTGTATAACCTCACCCACACAGGAAACCGAAAGATCCTGCTTATTTTTGGCCCTGGATCGCTGCTCAACGAGCACGTGCTCAATTTTAGCGATGCCAGCACCTACTGCGAGGCCATTGAATCCGGCACAGCATTCGCCGTGCCCACGTCTGAGTTCCTGCGGCTCATGAAAGAAGATTTTGCCTTGACCTGTGGGGTGCTGGCCGCTCAGGAGCGAAAGATTTGGAGACTTGGACATCAGCTGAAAAACACTGTAGGCAGCATCTGTTTGGAGCGAAAGCTGGCTGCCAAGCTGTGGAAGCTGGCCCGTGATTTTGGCATTCCCGGGCCAGACGGCATTGAGATCGGCGTGACCCTTCCGGTGACTATGCTGGCCGATATGCTGGGCGCTCCCCGAGAGACCACCTCTAGGCTGTGCAAAAGGCTGGTAGACCACGGACTGATCCGAATGACGGGGAAACGCATCTATATTGCAGATCCAGAAAGGGTGTCTCACTTTTATAAAACAGGTATTTATTAACAAATGATAGAATGAATTTTCCCAGTTTTTATATGATTTGAAAAAATTCTGTGACATATGTCATGGAATTTTTTTGTTTGCCATGTTTCAATATATTCAGGAGGAAGCTGGCCTTCTGACAAAATATCAAAAGGAGGAGACCGCCATGGGATACCAAATGACCAGGATGCAGGCAGATGCGCTGTTCGCCCGATGGACAGAACGGTTCGACGTGTTCGCGCCGGTCTTGATGAAGGGAGAGGGCTGTTTTTCCGACACGGATGTGATCCGCTACGGAAAAGTGACCGCTCTGGACCAGATCGTGTGGGACAAAAAGTCCGACTACTCGTTCAAAGAGGTACTGCTGGCCATCAACGAGACCCTGTTCTACTTCACCGAGGACCAGACCACCGTGCCCAAGGGGCCGGAGCGGGAGCGGCTCATTTTCCTGCGGGCCTGCGACCTCCACGCCGTGAAGCGGCTGGACGAAATCTATTTGAAAAACGGTTTCGAGGACTTTTACTACGCCCGGGTACGGGAAAAGGTAAAATTCATCCTCATGGGCTGTGAGAGCACCTGCGGTTCCGGCTTCTGCGTCAGCATGGGAACCAACCGGGCGGACAACTACGACGCATACCTGAAGCTGGAGGGGGACGGCGCCTGGCTGGACGCAAAGTGTCCCGAGCTGGCCCAGGGGCTGGAGGGGGTCCCCTGTGAGGTGACCCCGGACTTCGTGACGGAGAACAGGGAGGAGGTCACCCTGCCTCAAAACCTGTCCAACGACAGCTTCACCCTGGACATCTGGAAGGAGTACGGCAGCCGGTGCATCGCCTGCGGCCGGTGCAATTTCGTGTGCCCCACCTGCACCTGCTTCACCATGCAGGACATCTTCTACAAGGACAACCCCAAGGCCGGGGAGCGGCGGCGGGTGTGGGCCTCCTGCCAGGTGGACGGCTACACCGAGATCGCCGGGGGCATCGACTTCCGCAAGACCCAGGGCGACCGGATGCGGTTCAAAGTGATGCACAAGATCTACGACTACGAGAAGCGGTTTGGCTACCCCATGTGCGTGGGCTGCGGCCGGTGCGACGACGTGTGCCCGGAGTATATCTCCTACTCCAACCTGGTCAACCGTCTGGCAAAGGAGGAGGGCTGACATGAAAAACGAATACATCCCCCAGCTGTCCACCATCCGGGAGGTCATCCGCCACACGGACATTGAGTATACCTTCCGCATGGAGTACCAGGGCCCGGTGAAGCCGGGGCAGTTCTTTGAGCTGTCCATCCCCAAATATGGCGAGGCGCCCATCTCCGTCAGCGGCATCGGCGACGGCACCGTGGACTTCACCATCCGCCGGGTGGGCAAGGTGACGGACGAGATCTTTGAGAACTACGTGGGCGACAAGCTGTTCATCCGGGGGCCCTACGGCAACGGCTTCAACGTGAACGACTACAAGGGCAAGGAGGTGGTCGTCATCGCCGGCGGCACCGGCCTGTCCCCGGTGAAGGGCGTGGTGGACCACTTCGCCCACCACCCGGAGGAGGCGGTGAACGCCACCCTCATCGCGGGCTTCAAATCCCCCAGGGACGTGCTGTTCAAAGAAGACTTTGCTTTCTGGAGGGACAAGATCAACGTGATCCAGACGGTGGACTCCGCACCCGAGGGCTACGAGGGCCCGGTGGGCATGGTGACCAAGTACATCCCGGATCTCAAGTTCCGGGACGTGAACAATACGGCGTTTATCTGTGTGGGTCCGCCAATCATGATTAAATTCACCATCATTGAGATCTTGAAGCTGGGTGTGCCGGAGAAAAACATCTGGATCTCTCACGAGCGCAAGATGTGCTGCGGGCTGGGCAAGTGCGGCCACTGCAAGATCGGCTCCACGTACATCTGCCTGGACGGGCCGGTGTTCAACTACGTGGACGGCAAAAACCTGATTGACTGAGGGGGTGTGACAATTGAACCTGGATATCAACACCAAAAAGCTGAAAAAGAACGCATTCCGCGTCACCAAGGTCCGGGGCATCGGTGCGTCTCGTATCCGCGTCCCCGGCGGCTATCTCAACGCCAAGGCCCTGGGCATGATCCAGGACATCGCCGAGGAGTACGGCAACGGCTATGTCCACATCACCACCCGCCAGGGCTTTGAGATCGAGGGCATCCGCCTGGAGGACATGGCGGCCATCAATGAAAAGCTTCAGCCCATCATCGAGCTGCTGGGCATCAATCAGGAGGAGCCGGGCAAGGGCTACCCCGCCTCCGGCACCCGGAACATCAGCGCCTGCATCGGCAACAATGTATGCCCCTTCGCCAACTACAACACGGCGGAGCTGGCCCAACGCATCGACAAGGCGGTGTTCCCCAATGACCTTCACTTCAAAATTGCCTGTACCGGCTGCTCCAACGACTGCGCCAAGGCTAGAATGCATGACTTCGGCATCATCGGCATGACCCTGCCCCAGTACGATCCCACCCGGTGCGTCAGCTGTAAAGCCTGTATGAAGGGGTGCAAAGCCCTGTCGGTAAACGCTTTGCGGATGGAGAACTACAAGATCGTCCGGGACGAGGAGAAGTGCATCGGCTGCGGGGTGTGCGTCACCAAGTGCCCCACTCGGGCCATGACCCGGAGCCAGAAGAAATATTACAAGCTCACCATCATGGGCCGCACCGGGAAACGCAATCCCCGGCTGGGGGAGGACTTCCTGGTATGGGCAGATGCGGATAACATCATTAAAATCATCCTGAACACCTATAAATTTGTGGAAAAGTACATCTCCCCCGATGCCCCGGCCCGGAAGGAGCACATTGGTTATATCATCGACCGGGTGGGCTTCGAGGAGTATAAGAAGTGGGCCCTGGAGGGGGTGGAGCTGGCGCCGGAGACCATCGTGAAGCAGTGCGTCTACTGGGGCGGCATCCACTTCGACCGATGATACTTTTTCTTGAAAGAAAAAGTATCCAAAAAGAACTTTAGACCGCCACGTAAGCGGGCGGTAAATGATTTGTTTTCACCCGGTGACGGAAGTATGGCGTAAATAGGGAGGGAACTATGTGAGGAAAATACAAAGCACATGTAACTACTGTGCCCTGGACTGCAACCTGGACTTCTATGAGGAGAATGACCGAATTATAAAGATCGTGCCCACCAAGGGCTACCCGGTGAACGACGGCTTCTGCTGCATCAAGGGTCTGTCCCTGGACAAGCAGCAGCAGACCGTGAAGCCCAACAGCCTGCCCAAAATCCGGCAGGCCGACGGCAGTTTTAAAGAGGTATCCTGGGACGAGGGCTTCCAGCACGTGGCGGACGAGCTGAAGCGTATCCAGGCCGAGTACGGCCCGGAGAGCGTGGCGGGCATCAGCACCGGCCAGCTCACCCTGGAGGAGTTCGCTATCTTTGGCCACGTCATGCGCAACTATCTCAAGACCAACGTGGATGGCAACACCCGCCTGTGCATGGCCACCGCCGTGGTGGCCCACAAGCAGAGCTACGGTTTCGACGCGCCGGGGTACACCCTCCAGGATCTGGAGCTGTCCGACCGGATCATCTTCATCGGGGCCAACCCGGTGGTGGCCCACCCCATCCTGTGGGGCCGGGTGCGCCAGAACCAGGTGGAGGGCCAAAAAATCATCGTCATCGACCCCCGGCGGTCCGAGACGGCCATGAACGCCGACCACTGGTACGGCCTCAACTGGCGGTCCGACCTGCTGCTGCTGTACACCTTAGCCAACATCCTGATCGAGCGGGACTGGCTGGACCACAAGTTTATTGAGGAACACACCGAGAAATTTGAGGACTTCAAGGAGTTCGTCAAAAACTATGACCTAGAGCAGGGCGTGAAGGGCACCGGGCTGTCCCAGGAACAGATCCTGGAGCTGGCGGAGCTCATCCACTCCGGCAAGCGGGTGTCCTTCTGGTGGACCATGGGGGTGAACCAGGGATATGAGGCGGTGCGCACCGCCCAGGCCATCATCAACCTGGCCCTCATGACCGGAAATATCGGCAAACCGGGCACCGGGGCCAACTCCATCACCGGCCAGTGCAACGCCATGGGCTCCCGGGCCTACAGCAACACGGCGGTGTTTTTCGGCGGCGGCGACTTCACAAACCCCGCCCGCCGGGAGCGCATCGCAAGCGTGCTGGGGGTGGACCAGTCCATGCTGGCGGAAAAGCCCACCAAAACCTACAACCAGATCATTGAGGGCATCAACGCCGGGGAGATCAAGGGGCTGTGGATCTTGTGCACCAATCCCCGGCACAGCTGGACCAACAACGAGACCTTCGCCTCCGCCGCGAAAAAGCTGGAGCTGTTCGTGGTGCAGGACATTTACGACACCATCGAGAGTGCCGAGGACTGCACCGTGTTCTTCCCTGTCGTGCCCGGTATCAAGAAGGAGGGCACCTACATCAATCTGGAGCGCCGCCTGTCCGCCATGCGCCCGGTGCTGCCCCGTGGGGAGAACGAGATCTCCGACTACGAGGCGGTGCTGGGCGTGGGCCGGGCCCTGGGCATGGGGGACGCGCTGAAGGGCTGGGAGACGCCACGGGACTGCTTCAACCTCATGCGGGAGTGCTCCCGGAATATGCCCTGCGACATCACCGGGGTGACTTGGGAGGGGCTGGAGGGCTCCCATGGCATTCAGTGGCCCTATCCCGAGGGGAAGGAGGAGCAGAACCGGGAGGAGCAGCGCCGCCTCTACGGAGACGGGCAGTTCTTCACCCCGTCGAAAAAGGCCCAGTTTATGTTCGAGGAAGTGCGGGACAATCCCCTGCCCACCACGGACGAGTTCCCCTGGGTGCTGAACACCGGTCGGGGCAGCGTGGGCCAGTGGCACACCCAGAGCCGCACCAAAGAGGTCAAGTTCGTGGAGGATGTGTCGGTAAAAAAAGCGTATCTGTACATGAATCCGGCTCTGGCGACGGAGCACGGGGTGAACGAGATGGATACCATCCGGGTGTACTCCGTCAACGGCCAGGACGCGGTGTTCCTGGTGAAGCTGACAGACAACGTGCGCTACGGTGAGCTGTACGCCCCCATTCACTACATCGAGTGCAACAAGCTGACGCCGTCCATTTACGACAGCTATTCCAAGGAACCCTCCTACAAGGCCACACCCGTCCGCTTTGAAAAAGCGGACCCCGTTCAGGAAGGCTGAGGTGAGACGATGTATCGAATCAAAATCGACCGCAGCCGGTGCATCGGCTGCCTGACCTGCGTCACCGCCTGCGTAGTGAGCCACCAGGACCAGAGCGGCGACGCCCGCAACCGGGTGACCATCGACAGCGGCACCAAGCCCGCCCCCATCTTCTGCCGCCACTGTGAGCGGCCAGAGTGTGTCTACACCTGCATGACCGGGGCCATGAAGAAAAACCCGGAGACCGGGTATGTGGAGTACGATAAGGAGCAGTGCGCCAGCTGCTATATGTGCATCATGTCCTGCCCCTATGGAATTTTGAAGCACGACAGCGTGAACAAGACGGAGATTATGAAGTGCAATATGTGTGTCCACCGCACCGAGGATGGGACCGCCAAACCCATGTGCGTAGAGAAGTGCCCCATGGGGGCCATCACGGTAGAGGAGGTGTCCCGATGAGGTACGTGGTGCTGGGCTCCTCAGCGGCTGGGATCAACGCGGTGCGGGAGCTGCGCAGGCTGGACCCGGGCGCGGACATCGTGCTCGTCTCCCAGGATGAGGCCATCTACTCCCGGTGCATCCTCCATCAGTATCTGGGGGGCCGGCGGGACCTGGAGCGGCTGTGCTTCGCGGAGAAAGATTTTGCAGACCTCTACCGGGTGGACTGGAAGAAGGGCCGCGCCTGCGTGGGACTGGACCGGTCAGGGAAAAAGGTGACGCTGGATAACGGAGAGCGTGTGGGCTATGACAAGCTGCTCATCGCCACCGGCTCTCACACCTGGATTCCGCCGGTGGAGAATTTGAACAAGGCCCAAAACGTCATCGGCTTTCGCAACATCGGCGACATCGAGGTGCTCAAGGAGGCGGCTAAGACCGCCAAGCACATTGTGGTCATGGGGGCCGGACTGGTGGGTCTGGACTGCGCCTGCGGGTTTTTGGAGCTGGGGGTGAAGGTCACCCTGGTGGAGATGGCGGGCTGGCTGCTGTCCAAACAACTGGACCAGCGGGCGGCAAAGACCTATCAGGAAGCTTTTGAGAAAGAGGGAGTAGCCCAGTATTACGACGTGGGCGTTGCCAAAGCCGTGTTGGACGAAAGCGGCATGATCAAGGAGGCCATCCTCACCGACGGCAAGACCCTGCCCTGCGACTATGTGGTGGTCACCGCCGGCGTGCGGGCCAACGTGGAGTTTTTGGAGGGCTCCGGCCTGGAGCTGAGCCGCTTCGGCCTGGTGTACGACGCCTCCGGCCGGACCAACGACCCGGACATCTACGGCGCGGGGGACGTGTCGGGGACCAGTCCCATCTGGCCCGCCGCCGTGAAGCAGGGCATCATCGCCGCCAGCAATATGGCGGGAGTGGAGCGGAAGCTCACCGACTTTTTCGCCAGCAAGTCCACCATGAACTTCCTGGGCATCCCCTCCATGTCCCTGGGAGACGTAAACGGGGACGGCCCCGAGCTGACGGTGGAGGTCCGGGAGGACAAAAACTCCTACAAGAAAATCGTCCACAGGCATGGAAAGATCGTGGGGGCCATCCTCCAGGGTGATCTGGCCTACGGCGGCATTTTGCAGCAGCTCATCGCCCATAAGATCGACGTGTCCAAGGTGAAGAAGCCGGTGTTTGACATCGACTATTCCGACTTTTTCCACATGAACGACAATTTTGAGTTTTACTACGACGAATGACCCCCCGAAGAGAGAAAAGGAGGCCTTCATGGAACGTTTAGAGCGAATGCCCGTCCCTATCCTGCCCACCTTCGTGGGGGCGCTCACCCTGAGCAATGTCTACAACGGCATGGGCTTTCCCTGGGTGCGCCACATCACCATGTGGGCGGGGACCATCATCCTGCTGCTGTACATCGTTAAGATCATCTTGTTTCCTGGCACCTGCAAAAAGGAATACGAAAATGTGGTGCCCTGTAGCCTGTACGCGGGCTTCACCATGGTGCTCATGATCTTGAGCAATTACTACTTCACCTGGGTCCCGGCGTTGGGCCAGGTGCTGCTCCTCATCGCCGTGGCCATCCACGCGGTCCACATTCTGGTGTTTACCTACCGTAACGTGATAAAAAATCGGGATATCAACACCTTTGTGCCCAGCTGGTTCGTCACCTACAACGGCATCATGGTCAGCTGTGTCATCGGCGCGGGCATGGGCATTACCCCGGTGCTCAACGTGGTGCTGGTATACGGCATTTGCGTGTACTTTGTCATTATCCCCTTTATGCTCTACCGCCTCATCACCGTGGAGGTGAAAGCGCCGGTATACCACACCATGGCGGTGCTGCTGGCTCCCTGCAGCCTGTGCGTGGTCAGCTACCTGAACTTGGTCCAGGAACCCAATCGCATCCTGCTGTATATCCTGTATCTGTGCGTACTGGCCTCCCTGGCCTTTATCCTCATCAAGCTGCCCAAGTTCTTCGCTTTCCCCTTTTCCCCCGGTTTCGCGGGACTGACCTTCCCCATGTGCATTGGCATCGTGGCTACCAACAAAATGAGCGCCTACTTCGCCGGGGGCAATGAGGCCCTGTCCGTGGCCCTGGCCCAGTTGGGGGGCATCCAGACCTATATCACTACCATGATCGTGGGCTATGTGCTGCTGAACTTCCTTATCATGGCGCTGCGCATTGAGCGCAAGTAAGTCCCCGGCACACAAAGAGCTGGTCCCCAATCGGGACCAGCTCTTTCTCATTCAACAATCTGCCCAGCCAGCCGGCAAAGGCGCTCATAGTCCTCCGGGGTGTTACAGTTAAGGAACAGCCCCTCATCATGGGGCCAATCCATCACCTGGAAGCCAGTCTCATCCAGCAGCCGCCGGACAGCGGTATTTTTCTCCTGCAAAATTTGCTCGGCGTCGCGGAACAGCTCACTTTGGTATACGCCCATCAGCGGCTCCCACTTGTCCCCGTGGCGCAGAAGAGTCACCTTTCCCCCGGTTGCCCGGTGAACCCGTACCAGCTCCGCCAGCGCCGGGAGCGGCGCCAGCGGCACGTCTACGCTGAGCACCAGGCAGCTGGGGCGCGCCGCCGCCTTCATACAGGCGTGGAGACCGCTCAGAGGTCCCCGGCCCGGGAATTCGTCCGCCACCACCCGGATACCCGCCATTTCCCGGCGGAGCCCGGAGAGCATGATATCCTCCACGCCCAGGCTCCATAGCCTCTGAAGCTGCCATTCCAGTAAGGTCATACCCCGAAAGGGCAGCGCAGCTTTGTCCCGGCCCATCCGGGAGCTTTTTCCTCCAGCCAGGAGGATCGCTGACACCCGGTTCATTCCACTTCGATCCTGGCTACGTCTTTCACCCGGCGCTTGCTGTCCGGGTCGCCGAAGACGATGAGCCGGGGACGCTCCTCTCCCTCCTCCTGGAGCAGATAAGCCTTGCCGTCTTCCGCGACCTCCCCAACTGTCAGAACGGCGGAAAACTCATCTGCTGCTGATATTGTCACTTGCTGGACGGTGGACAGGTCCACCCCGGCCTGGATGAGCACTTCGGACAGCGGCGTCCCCTGTCCTTCGATGGTTTTCTCCTCGCCTTTGCCGTTGACCGTCGTCCCCGACACATCCTGGAGGGGAAGCTTCGACAGGGGAATTGACGTCATCCTTCCCTGAACGCTGACTTGGATGGCCCCGGCCTCCTCTGCCTGACGGGTGGAAAGATGGACCACGGCAAAAACCGCCGTGATCAACGCCAGTACCAGGACAATTTTTATCATCAAATTCTTTTTCATGACACTGTTCCTCCTGTAATAACGGGTCTCAGCCGCTCCCACAGGGACACGGCCAGCACGCCGCAGATTCCGCCGCTGGTGGCCGCCACCCCGCAATATAGCCACAGCGGGGGACCCCAGAGATGAAATACAATGCAGTTGGCGGAGAGGGACGCGGATACGGAGGCCAGCACGCTGGCCAGCAGGACGCACTCCTCCAGCCCCAGCCGGCCCCGGGTCCAGAGCCGCTTCACCAGGTCGATGACCACCCCCGGGACGATGTAGCCGATGGGGGCCAGCGCCCCCATGCTACCCACCATGCCAAAGCCCACCGCCATCAAGCTCTGTACTACACCCATGATAGCCCCACACCAGTTTCCTGGCAGCAGGAATGCCGCCGTTATCAAAAACAGAAGGGAGAAACTGGTGCCGATCCCCCCAGGTATGTGGAGAACGTCGGTGACCAGATTGGCCGCGGGCAGGATGAGTTTCTTGGCGAAGAGGCCCAAATCGCAGCATAATGCCATGAAAATCAGCTGTCTTAAATTCAATTGTCTCATTGTTTGAACTCCTTTTCATAGTGGAAGGCATCTCCGTTTCCAGAAATACCCCGGCGGGCATGGCCCGCGGCCGCGTCTCATATCAGTTTCGACTTAGAGGGTAGCGGCTCGAAATTCAAATAGGTTTTTTGCTTATCCCTGCACGGACTTTTCTACGCTCCCTTCTCTCAAAAAATGCACAAATCATGATTTATAATTATATCATGACTTCAAGTGCATCGCAATAACATTTCATGGCGATCGAACTGCAAAAAAACGATAGATTTATGTGCTTTCCCCTACTACAATATATTTGCAGTTTAAAGTACGGCAGAGTGACCGCGAACTGTGATGCTGCAATGCATTTGGAGGATAAGCATTACCAGCAGTTTAAAAAGTGTATTTCCCGCCGCCATCATCGCACACACATACATCCATTTAAAATCAGCATATCTTCATAAGGATTATTGAGGGAGTTGTTTTCTGATAACTTTGCAGGCGAATGACCTGGGGACCCCACGAGTTTTCTTCTATAAGTATATAAAACTTTATATACGGGCTGAATATAGGAACTATCTGACCGATAAAGTTCAGTATTGGGTATAGCTCAGCTGGGAGGGCACATCATCCGGTGAACGACCCCAAAGCGAGACCAGTTTCACAGCATTTTGTAAATTTTGAATTTGAAAAAATTATTCTTGAACTAGATGAAAATTGAAAGGTTTTCGCAGTAAAATCGGATAGAAAGTTACGAAAAATTGAACATGGGGGTATAGCTCAGCTGGGAGCACACCAGACCAGTGAAACTCCCCCGTTTTTGTTCGAAAAGTTTGAGAAATTAGCAGTTGACAACTTCTCAATTAAGTGTTAAAATCAGCAGTGCTCGTAAGCAAAACAGCAAAGTTTGTCCCGGAAAAGTTTCCAAAAAAGTTCATATGGGGGTATAGCTCAGCTGGGAGAGCGCTTGAATGGCATTCAAGAGGTCAGCGGTTCGATCCCGCTTATCTCCACCAAACAAACCACAAAGTCGAGGCTTTGTGGTTTGAATTTTTTAGTGAAAACTGAGGATTCGGATACCTAAACAAAGCCGCAAGTGTGTTTCAATAGAAGCACACCTGCGGCTTTTATCCTCTAATAAAATCTTTTGCTAATATAGAAAGTTGGTCTATGATGGTGGCATCTACAATCGTTCCACCCTCCTTGTTTGCAAGTTAGACATCCAAAACGACCAGTTAGACAAGAGGCCCTCCTTTTTCCACTGAAATCTGCTATTCTCCATTCATCGAGTCCTAAAAAAGTGAAGGAGGAAGAACAATGAATAAGAAAGAAAGCAACGCGGTTCCAAAACGCCCGGGAAAGCTGTCCCTGGTCCTGATGAGCATCCTCACAGTGGTGACGCTCATCATCGGTATCGTGGCCGCCGTTCTGGTCCCCAAAAACTATGATATGATCAACAGCTTCTTCGCCGCTGGACCCTCCGGGGAGGAGGTGGATGCCGCCCGTCAGGCTTCCGCTGAGATGACTCAGGAGGTGGAAGCCGAGGGCATCGTCCTGCTGGAGAACAAGAATGGTGCCCTGCCCCTGCAAAGTGGAATTGCCGTTAACCTGTTTGGCTACGGCTCCCGAGACACCGTGTATGGTGGTTCCGGTTCCGGCTCTGGCGACAGCTCCAACAACGTTACCTTGGCCCAAGGCCTGACCAACGCGGGCTTTGACGTGAACCAGGAGTTGGTGGACTTCTACAACAGCCATTTCGTTGAACGCACTGGCGTGGGCTTTACCGGCAACAACTTCGATATCAACGAGCCTCCCGTCGGCGAGTACTCCGACAGCCTCATCCAGAACGCCAAAGCCCACTCTGATGTGGCCGTGTTCGTCATCTCGCGTCTGGGTGGCGAGGGTGCCGATCTGCCCATGGATATGGCGGGTTCTGTGAGTACTCTGGGCAGCGATACTGCTGCGGGCATCAAGGGCGGCGACTCCGGCAAGCATTACCTTGAGCTTCAGGACGTGGAGATTGAGGTGCTGGACATGGTAAAGGAGAACTTCGGCACCGTCATCGTACTGGTCAATTCCACCAACGCCATGGAGTTGGGCTGGCTGGAGGATGATGGCATCGACGCTGCCTTGTGGATCGGTTGCATGGGCTCCACCGGGGCCAACGCCGTGGGCGAGGCACTATCTGGTGCGGTAAATCCCTCCGGTCGCACCTCTGACACGTTCGCCTATGAGGTGGAGTCCGCCCCCAGCTACTACAGCATCGGCGCTTACGACTACACCAATGTTCAGTACACTAACACCAACCCCATTGCTGGCGGCGGTGAGCCGGATCAGTATCATTACGTGGACTACATCGAGGGCATCTATGTGGGCTATCGCTACTATGAGACCGCCGCAGCCGACGGCTTCATCGACTATGACAAAACGGTACAATACCCCTTTGGGTATGGTCTGAGCTATACCAGCTTCACTCAAGAGATTGCCTCCTTCAACGACAGCGGCGATGACATCACCATAGAGGTGAATGTCACCAACACCGGCTCTGCGGCGGGCAAGACCGTGGTGCAGGCTTACTACACGCCTCCCTACACCCCCGGCGGCATTGAGAAAAGCCACGTTGTGCTGGCGGATTTCGCCAAGACCGATACCCTGGAGTCCGGCAAGAGCCAAACAGTCACTCTGTCCTTTGCCAAGGAGGACATGGCCTCTTATGATTACTCCGGCATCAAGGCCCAAGGCGGCGCCTACGTCCTGGAGGCTGGAGATTATGAAATCAAACTGATGAGCAACTCCCACGAGATCATCGACAGCCGCACCGTGACCATCTCCGCTGATGTGATCTACAACGATGCCAACGACGGAGCACGGGCTTCTGACCGCACCGCCGCTGTCAACCTGTTCGACGAGGTTTCCTTCGGCGAGTGCAAGAATTACGTGTCCCGTGCCGACTGGACGGGCACTTTCCCCATCCAGCGAGCCCCCGAGAGCCGCGCCGCAAGCGACGGCGTGGTGGCCGTGTTGAACGATACTACAGTCCCCAACAACGACGAGGACCCGGACATTGTTACCGCAAAGCATAATTTGACTATAGAGGATATGAAGGGCCTTGCCTATGACGATCCCAAGTGGGAACAGCTTCTGGAACAGCTCTCCGTGGACGAGATGGTAAACCTCGTGTCTAACGGCGGCTGGACTACCCAGGCGGTGCCTTCCATCGGCAAGCTGAACTACGTGGAGGTGGACGGTCCCAACGGCATCAACAACATCATGGCCCATACCACTGGCAACCAGTATTGCGCCCAGTCTGTGCTGGCCTGCTCCTGGAACACAGACTTGGCCGTTCGCATGGGAGAGACCTTTGCCAAGGAAGCCATTGTCATGGACGTGGCCGCCCTGTACGCCCCCGCCATGAATATCCATCGCTCCCCCTTCTCAGGGCGCAATTATGAATATTACTCCGAGGATGGTCTCCACTCCGGCAAGATGGCCGCCGCTGAGACTCAGGGCATCCAATCCCAGGGTGTCACCACCTACTGCAAGCACTTTGCCGTCAACGATCAGGAAACCAATCGGGACCATGGCGGCCTGCTGACCTGGTTTAATGAGCAGGCTATGCGGGAGATTTATATGAAGGGCTTTGAGGTAGCCGTCAAGGAGGGCGGCACTCGGGGCATCATGTCCTCCTTCAACCGGCTGGGCGCGGTGAACGCAGCCGAGAGTCCGGAGCTGCTTACCACTGTACTCCGGGAGGAGTGGGGCTTTGAGGGCACCGTCATCACCGACTGCATCCTCCAATTGTCCTATGTCAATATTGACCGGGCCGTCCGGGCAGGCAACGACCTGATCCTCTCTCTCATGAACATCCAGAGTCCCACCGACCAGACCACCGGCACTGCCACCGGGCGGCAGGCCCTGCGCACCGCCTCCCGCAACATCCTGTACGCCTCTGCCAACAGCGTGGGCCAGGAGGTGAGCTCTATCCCCGTGGCCTATCAGGTCTACATCCCCGCGGGCATCGCCGTGGTGGGCCTGCTGGCCGTGTGCGCATGGTATTTCATCCGGCGGCGTCAAACCATGAAGGCGTGGAAAGCCGCCAATCCTTGATTCGCGTTCTCCTCATTCACTTGGGAGCCGTCCTGCCGGAATATGGTGGGACGGCTCCCGCCATTGCCGTTGAAAAGAATGCCAGAATGTGCTATGCTTTTCACGAGAGTGAGGGGATCAACATGGTGCTGAAGCTGGCTATCGCGGAGGATGACCCGAAATGTGCGGCGGACCTGCGTTCCTTTGTGGAGCGGTACTGCCGGGAACACGGTCTGGAATTGCAGCTCCAGGTCTTTGCGGACGGCATGGAGCTGGTGGAGGAGTACCGCCCGGTGTGGGATGTTCTCCTGCTGGACATCGAGATGCCTCACCTGGACGGGATGGAGGCCGCCGGGCGCATCCGGGCAGCGGACCCGGCGGTGATTATTATTTTCATCACCTACATGGGGAAGTACGCCATCCGGGGCTATGAGGTCAGCGCCCTGGATTTTGTGCTCAAGCCGGTGAACTATTCCAAGCTGGCCATGCGCCTGCGCCACGTAGAGGAGATCATCCGCCGCAGGGAGGAGCGATTCCTGCTGGTATCGGAGAATGGGGAGCTGTTCCGGGTACTTACGGCGGATATCCGCTACATTGAGGTGGCAAACCGCCATATTTACGTTCACACAGCAGACCGGGTGTACGTCACCAACGGGGCCCTGTCTAAGCTGGAGCAGACTTTGGCTGGACAGCCCTTTACCCGGTGCAGCCACAGTCATCTGGTGAACCTGCGCCATGTGACCGGCGTCCAGCGGGATGCGGTGCTGGTAGCGGGGGGAACGGTGCCGTTGAGCCGCTCCAAGCAGAAGAGCTTTTTGCAGTCTCTTTCAGATTATATGGGAGGAGGATATCGGTGATGCCGTGGAGTTCCGTCATCCAAACCATGACTTTGCCTATTGAGGTCCTGACAGCTGTGACTTTATTTTGCCTGCCGTTGCGGCGCAGAGGGTATTTCGCGCTCTGGCCGGTGTCGTTTGTCCTATGTGCTGTTTTGTTTCAGGCCATGTTTTCTATGCTGGCACCCATGATAGGATTGCAAATCATCATTGTGTTGGCGTATTCGCTTGGCTCCTATCTGTGCGGGCTGCTGTTTGTTCTGCTGTGCTGCCGGATCACTGTCTCAGAGGCCATGTACTGCGCCTCCAGCGCGTACCTAACTCAGCACTTTGCCTACTGCCTATATACGTTTTTTATTCCTGAATCGGCGCTGCGGATGGAGATCCGTCTCGGTGGGGTATATGTGCTGATTTACGGTACGGTATACCTGGCCTTTTATTTGCTCTTTGCCCGACGCCTGCCTACCCATGGGCGGTACGACCTGAAAGTGACCCATTCCATTGGAATGACTGCCGGGGCGTTGCTGGTGGCGTTGCTGCTCAGCGCGTTTTCCCAACAGCTCCAACCAAAGAACGAATATTTTTACCGTATCTGCCTACTTTATGCCATGTCTTTTTGCGTGTACGCTTTGTGGGCCCAGCTCTCTCAGCAAAAGCGTCTAATCCTCCGACATGACCTGGATGTGCAACAGCAGCTTTGGGCCCAGCAAAAGGCTCAATATGAGACCGCCATGCAGAATGTAGATGTGATCAATCAGAAATGCCACGATCTGAAGCACCAAATCGCGGCCCTCAAGCTCATCTCCGATGAGGTCCAGCGGGACAGCACAATCCACTCTCTGGAACAGTCGGTGATGATCTATGATGCCATCGCTGAAAGCGGCAACAAGATCCTGGACGCGGTGCTGACGGAGAAAAGCCTGCTGTGTGAGGCCAAGGGTGTCGAACTGACCTGCATGGCCGACGGGAAATGCCTGGATCTCATGGACGCGGTGGACCTGTATACCCTGGTTGGCAATGTCTTGGATAACGCTATAGAGAGCGCCACTCAGCTACCCGATCCGGAACAACGCACCATATCATTTATGGCCTTTTCCCGAGCGGGCTTGATATTTTTACAGGTGGAAAATTATTATCAGGGCGAGCTTCAATTTGATAGAGGTTTTCCTCGGACCAGCAAATCAAATACCGATTACCACGGTTTTGGCTTAAAAAGCATCCAAAGCATTGCAGAAAAGTATGGAGGATTTTTGACTGTACAGGCGGAGGATCATATCTTTTTATTACGGGTCACTCTGCCAATGGCGGAAAGTGCGTGAGTCAAAATCAAAATTTTCGCCGCCAGCATCGCACTTTATGCGATGCTGGCGGTATGGTCGCTAAAGCAACCATGCCAAATCGCATATATTTATAATGTTATATCACATTAATATTCAAAATTCGCTACAAAATCTCAGGGGATGTTTTCTGGTCACTTGCAGGCACGTGACCAGGGGACCCCATTGTTTTCTGCTCCTCCCCCACCGTTCGAGAATAATGATGGATATCACAGACAAGATGTGGTAATGTAGCTGCTATTAAAAAATGGAGGGAAATACAATTGAACCGCTTCTACATCTTCAAGGACGGAATGCTGCAGGCAAGCACAGCCACCGATGAAATCGGTCCATGTCCCTGCAAGACTGCCCTCTGTTCGATTTGGTGGTTATGCTGGGGCTCATCGAGGAGGCGCTGAACGAGGCCGAGCGGCAGGCCCAGGAGGAGGCCGTCCCCCAGACCACGGAACAGCAGGAGGGCATGGCCCCCACCGAGGAGGAAGCGGAGGACGCCGCCCCTGCCCAAGATGGCAAGGAACCGGGGTACCCCGGTGCAGACTTCAACGACTAATACCAGCACCCAAACGGCGAGGAGAACTAAAGCGCGGCATCGCGCTGCGAAAGCGGGAGCTGAATCGGAAAGTCCGCCACTCAAAGCTGGTGCTGCAGCACAGCTCATACAAACACATCAAGTCCACGCTCAAGATGGTGGATCTCAGTTAAGGCCAGACCCCTGGAGGCCAAAAGCAACGTCAGCCCGTTTGAGGCCCTTTGTGCCCACCCCCGAACTGGGTGGCATCCGTGTCCCACCCAAAGGGTGAAACGCGGTGTCGGCCCCCGTGTGGCCCAGCGTGACGGCCTTCCA
>ERZ808051.1061-NODE-1061-length-21329-cov-5.271833_pt1 | contig 21329 bp, 20 predicted proteins | sample MGYA00380199_ERZ808051 | MGnify/ENA primary metagenome ERZ808051 (study PRJEB31490, sample SAMN06133391) | mouse gut metagenome | isolation source: J11 | host: mice | place: China: Chengdu | collected 2015-05 ...
TTTCCATCGGGGTATTCTTCCTGCTGGGCTGTGTGTACCTCGCCATCGGCATGTTTCTGTCAACACTGACGGAGAGCCAGATCATCGCCTTTGTCAGTACATTTGGGGTGCTGCTGCTTTTGTATCTGTGGAACGGGATCGTCAGCTTCCTGCCGTCTTCGGCGTCCGGCTGTATGGCAGGGCTTTTGCTCATTTTGAGCGTCATCATCCTTTATATCTGGCAAATGACGCTGAACTGGGTTTTGAGCGCCATCCTGGAAGCGGTATGCGTGATCGGGTGCGTCACTGCGTACTTTGTGAAGCCCGGCCTGTTTGAAAATCTGCTGTCCAATCTGCTTGGAAAACTTGCGTTTGCAGATGTATTTACGGGGATCACGCAGAATCATATCGTGGACCTGAGCGGAATTGTCCTGTATCTGTCTGTGATCACGGTTTTTATATTCCTGACCGTGCAGACGATCCAGAAAAGACGTTGGAGTTAGGAGGAACAGACCGTGGAAAAAATGAAAAAATTATTTCATACGACAGGAACAGCGCATGGGATATACAGCGTGGGATTGACGGCAGTGGTGGTTGCGATCGTGGTTGTGGTCAATCTGATCTTTGGTCAGCTTCCGGAAAAATACCGCAATATCGATGTGAGCGGTTCGAAGATTTACGAGATTACCGATACAAGCAGGAATTTCCTGAAAGACCTGGATACAGAGGTCAAGTTTACGGTGCTGGCCGTGAAGGAAGAGGCAGATGAACGGATTCGGACATTTCTGAGCAAATATGCCTCCCTTTCCAAAAATATTTCTGTGGAATGGATCGACCCGGTGCTGCATCCTTCCGCGCTGCAGGATTACGACGCGTCGGAAAATTCGATCGTGGTGTCCTGTGAAAAGACAGGAAGAAACACGACAGTGACATTTGATAAAATCGTGGTGGTGGATTATTCTTCCTATTATTATACGGGCAGTATTTCGGAAAACGAATTTGACGGGGAAGGCCAGCTTACCAGTGCGGTCAATTATGTGACCAGCGAGGCCGAAAAGCAGATCTACCGCACGGCAGGGCATGGGGAGAGCATGCTTCCCGCGAACATCACCGAACTGATGGATAAGAACAATTATACGGTGTCGGAGTGGAATCTTCTGATGAACCCGGATATTCCAGAGGACTGTGACCTGCTTCTGATGAATGCTCCCGCCAATGACCTGACGGAGGATGAGAGGGACGCGGTGCTAGATTATCTGGCAGGAGGCGGCAAGATGATGCTTCTGCTGGGAGATACAAGCAGCAAAGACCTGCCGAATCTGTCGGCAGTGATGAAGGAATACGGCATGGAGGCCGCGGACGGCTATATCGCAGACCCACAGCGCTGCTACCAGGGAAATGCATTTTATATCTTCCCGATGCTGAGTGTGAGCGGAGACATGGCCAAGGGTCTGGCATCAGAAATGGTTCTGCTGATCAATGCCCATGGGCTGAATCTGACAGACCCGGCGCGGGATACGATCTCCACCACCTCCTTTATGACCACCAGCAATTCCGGCGCGGCCGTGACTGAGGATACACAGACGGAGGGAACCTATACCCTGGGAGCCGTGGCCACGGAGACCGTAAGCAGCAGTCATTCGGACAGTGAAAATGAAGGTGAGCCTGCAGAAAATACTGACGGAGACACAGAAAATGCCGGCACGGATGCGGGAGATACCGATACGGAGAATGCCGGCACGGATGCGGGAGATACCGATACAGGGAATGACAGCGGTGATGCCGAGGATACAAAGGAGAGCCGCCTGACCGTGATTTCCACGGCTAACATAATTGATTCCCAGCTTACGGAGACGTTTACGACTCTGGAAAATACGGCGCTATTTATGAACGCTGTGACCGCAAACTTTGACGGGGTGGAAAATCTTTCCATTGAGCCGAAGAGCCTGGCAGTACAGTACAATACGATCCAGCATGTGGGACTTCTGAGCCTGTTCGCGATCTTCGGAATCCCGCTGGTGATCCTGGCGGGCGGATTCACCGTATGGTTTAAACGGAGAAAAGCGTAAAACAGCAGGAGGGATCTATGGAGAAAAAAAAGAAACGTTTGCTGTGTCTTCTTTTGATCCTGCCCCTGCTTCTGGTGATACTTTTCCTGATGAAAAATCATAACCAGAAGCAGGAAGAAAAGCAGGAAGCCGAGGAGGAAGCGGCAAGAATCTATGCAACAGATATCAGCGAAGTGGGTTCGGTCAGCTATAAAACAGAAAGCGGCGAGTTCACGTTTGAAAAGAAGAAGGACACCTGGATCTATCAGCAGGATCCGGATTTCCCGCTGGCCCAGACCTACCCGGAACAAATTGTCTCATCCTTTGGAAAACTGGAAGCTCTGCGGGAGCTGAAAGATGGCGATGATCTGGAAGCTTACGGTCTGGATACCCCCGCCTATACGGTGAAGCTGACGGACATGGACGGAAAGGAAACGGAGCTGAGTATTGGAAACGCGGTGGATGAGGCCTATTATCTTCTGAACAAAACGACGGAGAAGATCTACACCGTCAGCAGCACCGTAACTGGAACGCTGCAGCATACACTGGGGGAAATGGCGCAGCTGGACGACTATCCGAATATCGGAAGCGGCAATCTGAAAAAGGAAGTGATCACGCGCGGCGGTGAGACGATCACATATGATTCGGAAAATGAGGATGACGCGAAAAATATTGCTGCCGTGGCAGGCGGTCTCGGCGCAGTCACATTGGGCTCCGCGGCAGATTACTCTGTAGAGGATAAAGACCTGAAGGGCTTTGGCCTAGACGAAGCTTCCCGGACTACTGTAGAGGCAGTCTATACAAAGGATGAGGAAGAACAAGCCCTGACGCTGTATATCGGCAGCGAGGACGGGGAAGGGAACCGATATGTCATGCTGAATGATTCCCGGATCGTGTACCTGATCTCTGTGGATGTGTGTGATAACATCCTGAATGTAGAGGAGCCGGAAGGGACAAAGTAAAAATGACGGCAGTTGTTTTAACGTTGGTCAAGGGCCTTACAGTAACTGCTACAGAGATTTTATAAGATTTTATAGTAAATTTATTGACAATTACGGAAAAACAGTGGAAAATAGCAGTCATACAAACTGAGAATCCAAAGGTCAAAAGCTCGATTTTCTTGCGGAGGCTTTTGGCTAGTACAGCATTGCGTATATAATGGTGCAGAATTCACCGTTAATTACGCAATGCTGTACTAGTACAATGTTGCATTAATAATTGAGTAATAAGTGCTCGCTGTCCATGCCATTACTGCGTTGGAGTCAGTCAACGATGCTACCGGCATCGCCTCCTTCCCTCGCCTTGTACTGACATGAACATCGAACGCTTATTACTTCAAAAATTAATGCAACATTGTACTAGATGGATTTTTCAGAGGAGAAAATAAAAAGGCGGGCTGGCAATGAAAGAAAAAATCATACATTTTATGCAGGGAAGATACGGAGCCTATGGGGCAGATGCGCTTACAAAGTTTCTTATGGCAGCAGGTCTGATCATGATCTTGGTCTCATCAGCATTCACGGGGATGAATACCGGTCTGGTCTGCTTTCTGATCGGCTGGTCAGTCATCATCTACTGCTATTATCGGCTGATCTCAAAGAATGTGACAAAGTGTTATGCCCAGAATCAGGCATTCCTTGTCCGCACCAGCGGGATCCGCAGATTTTTCCGGAAGCAGATTTCCATGCTGCGGCAGAAAAAAGTCTACCACATCTACAGATGTCCGCAGTGTAAGCAGAAGATCCGGATTCCGAGGGGAAAAGGAAAGATTGAGGTGAGATGCCCGAAGTGCAGTGCGACCTTTATTAAGAAAAGCTGAAATTTGCCGTATTCTTATTTACATGAATTTACAAAAATACGAAAAATTGTTACTATTCATAGTAACAAATTTGAAAAAATTTTAAAATAGGGGTTTACAAATATCAGGGTATATGATATACTGTCATTTGTCGAGCGGAAGTGGCGGAATGGCAGACGCGCTAGATTCAGGTTCTAGTGGGAGTTTATCCTGTGAGAGTTCAAGTCTCTTCTTCCGCATTCGGTGAAGATTACCGGAGTCCACATATTAAGGATTCCGGTATTTGATGTTAAACTGAATAGATAGATTATGCGGGTGTAGTTCAATGGTAGAACACCAGCCTTCCAAGCTGGATACGTGGGTTCGATTCCCATCACCCGCTTTTTTGTTTCCCTAATTATAAAAAAGCATAGCTGAACATACCCGTTCATGCTATGCTTTTTGTCATGGAGTATAGGGGATTCGAACCCCTGGCCTCAACAATGCGAATGTTGCGCGCTCCCAACTGCGCTAATACCCCAGTCAAGATTATTTCTTACTGACTCTGCTATTATAGCACATCTTATCCCAAAATGAAAGAAAAGATTACAAATTTTTGAAAAAAATATAGAACAAAAATAAAGAAATGGGAGGGACGCGCGGCGAAAAGGAAAAAATCAAAAAGAACCTGTGCCATATTTATTTCGATATTGGTACATTGTCACTCCGGTATGCTGCTTAAACCGTCTTCCCAAATGGCTTTGCGATGAGTAGCCGAGGTAGGAGGCGATTTCACTGTAAGTATATCTTGAATAAACCAGTAGATTTTGCGCCAGTTTTATTTTTTGCGTGTGAACATAATCTGTAACGGTCATACCTTCGTGTTTGTGAAATATTTCTGACAGGTAATTTGCGTTTATATTCAGTTCCTTTGCGATCTCCCATACATGGATTTTCTCATGAAGATGCGAAAAAATATAAGTTTTGCATTTCTCGGCGTATCCGTTCGGCCCGGTTACTTTTTGTGAGGATTTTCTTTCATTATGGTCAAAAACCATCTGTGCATAGCGGTATTCCGCAGAATGAAACAGGTGGAGGATTGTAGGAATATCGTCACAGTCTTCGATTTTCTGAATATAGGAATCAGAAAGGGAATATGCCACTTCTGGTAGGATTCCGCCCTTCATGGCTGCGCGGCTGGCAAGGGCGACCACTACAATCCCACGGTTTTTCATCTGCCGAAGCGGGGTTCTGGCCAGCGTGCCAACCTCGCCAGGATAGTCCTCGGAAAGGCTGTTTCGGAGCCCTTCGAGATCTCCCTTTGCGATACTGGAAAATTCCCTTATTTCCTGGTCATAAGGATTATGCAGTTTTCCAATTTCCTGATTTTCAAATGTATGCTCCATATATCTTATCTCGAGATCTTGCCTGACCTGCGGATTGATACAGTTTTCAAGAAGGATGGCTTCTTCATCAATACATTTAGAACGGAAAAGGTTCGCAATAAGCAGAACATCCGCCATAAATTCATGAAAATCACAGACCGGAATCAAAGCTCTAAAAGCGCTGCTGAATGCAGGAACCGTATCCTGCCGCCGGATCTCCACAGGGATGGAAAAGGAGACAGGACCCAGTAAAAAAAGTCCGCTGCCTGCAGGAATCCTGGCATATACGGCCTGTTGATTTAAGGATAAAAAAACTGGGATATTTTTGGGAATATTGTAAGAAGCCTCCCGGGAGCAAAACCAGTTTGCGATCACTGTCCCAAGATGGTCATCTTGAAGATCTGCGCGGGCACAGAATGTCTCGACCGGCTCCCAGGCCGCGGTATAGAAGCGTACCAGTGTATGCAGGCGGCGGGAAATGTGTTCCATTAGATAGTGTCGGTTCATGGGCTCCTCCTTTCTGCCGTCATGTGATGTCAGCATGGCTTACAAAACAAGAAAAGCATGTCTTAGGGAAAATATGGATCTGTTTGCGTTTCATTACAACGTATTGTATCATATTTTGCTGAAAAATGTACTAAAAATCTGAGAATGGTAATATAAAAGCAAAAAGAAATAAGATAATATTGCTATGATGATATTGGAAACTGATGAAGGAGAATGGTAGAATGAAAACAGATCAACTGATGTTTGGAGCGGCATACTATCCGGAATATATGCCATATGACAGGATGGAAGCAGATTTTTCCATGATGAAGAAAGCTGGGATAAACACGATCCGGGTGGCGGAATCTACATGGAGCACACTGGAACCGAGGGACGGGGAGTTTGATTTTACATTCATTGACAGGATACTGGAAGAAGCGCAGAAGTGGGAGATGTCTGTGATCGTGGGGACGCCGACTTATGCCGTTCCGTCCTGGCTGGCACAGAAGGATCCGGATGTGCTGGTAGTGAATTCCAAAGGACAGGAAAAATACGGACACCGGCAGATCTTTGACCTGCTGAATCCAACCTTCCGGTTCCACGCGGAGCGTATAATTGAGGTGCTTGTTTCCCATACGGCCCGGCATGGGATGGTGATCGGATTTCAGATTGATAATGAAACAAAACACTATGATAATAAAGGAAAAGAAATACAGCGTTTATTCAGGGAATATTTGAAGGAAAAATTTCAGACAACAGAGCGTTTGAACAAGGCGTTCTGTCTGCCCTACTGGAGCAATTCCATCTGTGACTGGGATCAGTTCCCGGATATCACAGGCTGTATAAATGGAGGATTGGATGGAGAATTCCAGAGATTTCAGAGGAAGGTTGCTGCGGACTACCTTGGCTGGCAGTCGGATATCGTCCGGAAATACAAAAGGGAGGACCAGTTTATCACACACAACCTTGACTTTGAATGGAAGAAATTTGGAGCTGATATCGCCCAAGATGGCTATTCATATGGTGTTCAGCCCGGAATCAATCATTATGAGGCGGCAAAATACCTTACCAGGCTGGGGACAGATATCTATCATCCGACCCAGGACGATCTGACCGGAGCCGAGATCGCGTTTGGCGGTGATTCCACCCGGAGCCTGAAGCATGAAAATTATCTGGTTCTGGAATGTCAGGCACAGGCGTTTAAATATTGGACACCATATCCAGGACAGCTGCGCCTGCAGGCATACAGCCATCTGGCGGGCGGGGCGGACGGCATCTCGTACTGGAACTGGCATTCGATACATAATGGATTTGAGACATATTGGAAGGGGCTGCTCAGTCATGATTTGGAAGAAAACCCGGCCTATGATGAGGCGTGCAGGATCGGGCAGGAATGGAAGGAGATTGGGAAGCATCTGATCCATCTGGAAAAGGACAACAAGACGGCGCTTCTCGTGGACAACTGTTCTATGACAGCCTTTCAATGGTTTCCCATTGACCGGGATCTCAGCTACAATGATGTGGTGCGCTGGGTGTATGACAGCTTGTACGAGATGAATATCGAGTGTGATGTGGTCGATGTCAATGGCCTGGATCCCGCGCGGTATAAGATGATTGTGACGCCGGCGCTGTACTGTGCGCCCGAAGGTCTTCTGGAGAAGCTGGACGGATTTGTAAGAAACGGTGGAGTTTTGGTCAGTACGTTTAAATCATTTGTGGCAGACGAGTATTCCAGCGTCTATGCGGATAAACAGCCTCACAGGCTGCGCGCCTGCTTCGGTATGAGCTATAACCAGTTTACGGAACCGGGAAAAACAAAGCTGATGGAATGCCGGGTCAAATACTTTGCAGAACTTTTGAAGCCTGAGGGTGCCCAAAGCCTTGCGGACTATGAGCATAAATACTGGGGAAAATATGCGGGGATCACAAGGAACGCATATGGAGAAGGCGCCGCCTATTACATTGGATGCTATACGGAAAAAGCGGTACTCAAGCAGATATTAAAGAGGGCGGCAGAGGATGCGGGAATCTGGGGAAGGACGATGGAGTATCAATGGCCGATTATTGTACGGCAGGGAAAAAACCAGTATGGAAGGCGTCTGTACTATGTTTTGAACTACAGTGAGGAGGAACAAAACATCAGATGTATCTGGGAAGAGGTGAAGGATCTGCTGACCGGAAAAACATTTCGGGAGGGGGAAGAGGCTGTGATCGGCGACTGGGACCTGATGATTTTTGAAGAGATAAGGAAAAAAATGTGATGGGCGGAACCGGGATGTTTCTGACCTGCTCGGCTGCAGTTGGGATCACAGGCATGTACGGACTGCGGAAAGAGAAAGTCTGCTGCCTGATTCTCTCAGCTTTAGCGCTGCCGGTGCTGCTTTTCGCGGCACTCTGGTTTGAAATTGGCTTTGCGGATATTTCCTGCGGCTTCTGTATCATTGCGTTTCTGGTATTATACGGGGATCAAGGAGGCAGAAGATGAGCTTTACATCGCTGTGGTATTTTCCGTGCAGATATATTGTGACTTTTCGGGATATACACATATCGCCATCGGCTCCGCACGCTTTTTGGGAATCCGGCTGACAGAAAATTTTGACAGGCCGTATCTGGCTGTGAGCTGCCGGGGGTTCTGGTAACGCTGGCACATAACCCTGACAAAATGGTTTGCGGAATATCTCTATAGGAAATCCAAAATAACTTAAAATGACGTATGCCTGCAGTTCTTTGCGGCTGAAAGCAGACTGGCAAGATTGACAGTCTGTCTTTCAGCCGGTTCCGGACTAATGAATCATATATCTGGCTTTTTCGACTTTCCAGGCATACCCTTCCTCCTGCAAGATCTCCTCCGTTTCCGGAGCTGTTTTTCCTATCAATATCGGCATGCTCTCCGATACTTCTGTCTGGACGGAGACTTTTCCGAACGACGCGAGAAACAGCGCCGCGAAAAGAAAAACAACACCGCATTTAGCTTTCATAGATATTTTTTTCTGATTCATAATTGCACCAATCCTTTCCTGAAGCGTTCCGCTTAAAAATCCGGTTTTCAATGTGGCAGACGAGTTCATCCGGCAATAGCAGTCCAGAAGAACACGAGCATATCCGGCATGCCCTTCCCTCCCCAGTGCCCGGAGCACGTCCGCATCGCAGGCCAGTTCTATATCCCGATTGAAAAGCGCCAGCATCAGCCAGCATGCCGGATTGTACCAGTGCAGCACTGCAACCGCCAGCATCAATGCTTTTTTCCACAGATCCTTCCGTCGGATATGCATCCACTCGTGCAGCAGAATATATCGGTACTGCGTTTCGCTGTACTGCTGCGCGGGCAGGACGATTTTCGGAGAGAACAGTCCATATACCATCGGTGAGGCGGCCATCGCCGAGGTATAGACGCGGAAACGCGGTCCCCGGGAATGCGCCTGTATCCAACCGCTGACGGCATCATTTTGCAGATCCTCTTTTTGCCTCATCCTGCCGTAAAAACGGAGGGCATTTTCCAGAAGGATCAAAAGCACGGCGCCGGCCCCGCCCCAGCGTACCCATACAGCCACACCTGGCAGAGGGGCGGCGAAAGGATCACATGGATACGGGGCGCATAAATGCCGGACAGACAGGATGGGAATGCCGATGCCCTGGGGAAGAAGGAGCCGTATGCCGACCAGCATCCAGAGCCATTCCGGGAGGCGGGGCGAAAAAAAGCGGAAAAGCAGTTTCCGGCCCGCGGCAATTCCGAGGATCAGCAATGCGGCTTTGAGTTGTAATGCTGCCATATGCCGTCACCTCACTTCTTATCTTCAATCATGCTTCTGAGCTGCGCTGTTTCCTCTGGCGATAAGTTCTCCTGGGCCAAAAGGGAGGCAAACAAAAGCCCCACAGAGCCTTGGTAAAACTTATCCAAAAATTCCGTCAGTGCAGACTGCCTTGCGCTTTCCTGCCCGATCAATGCGGTGCAGAGAAATCCGGGATCTGTTCGTCTGACGGCGCCCTTGTCCACCAGCTTTTTGATGACCGTGTAGGACGTATTTTTGTTCCAGCCGATGGACTGGTTCAATGCGTCGGCAATCTGTTTTGCAGACAATTCGCCCTTCTTCCATAACAGATCCATTACTTTTAATTCGGAATCATAAAATTTCATTACTGTATCCACCTGCTTTCATACTATTGCAATAGTCTGCTTATAGACTACACCAATAGTCTGCGTTTGTCAAGAGAATAAAATTAAAAAAAGGAACTGCCTGGGCAGTTCCCTAAAATTCGATTCCTTTTCCGCTGCAGTCATTAATATAAGAAACAACTTCCTCCAGCTTTGAGACGGCCGCCTGCATTTCATCCCAATCGTCGCCCCGCAGTTCCCTGGAAACCATGATACTTTTTACATCTTTCAGCTTCTGGATCATTTCTTTATTTTTTTCCATATACATTCGCCTCGCTTCTGTTCAATACTATGTATGCCTGATGAGTTTCGTTTCTGAACTGTCATAAGTCGTATTTTAATGTTCCAAAGCCGCGGCATCCGGCATTGTAGGCGCTATCCGGCCAGGGACGGCGCAGTGTCTACGCCTGTTCCCGAAAGGTGATGACGCCGGTCTCTGCATCCATGCTTTCCACGATGGCCAGAGATTCCAACTGGAAGCCCAGATTCCGTATGATCTGTCCGCCGGGCTGGAAGCCCTTTTCGACAGCGATGCCGATTCCGGATACCACAGCCCCTGCCATCTGGACGATCTGGATCAGCCCCTGCAGCGCGCATCCGTTTGCCAGAAAATCATCAATAATCAGGATATGGTCCTGCGGATTTAAAAATTTCTGCGCTACGATCACGTTGTTCTTGCATTTATGTGTAAAGGATTCCACCTCTGCCACATACATATCGCCTTCCAGATTGATGCTCTTTGACTTTTTCGCGAATATGACCGGAACCTGGAAATGCCGTGCGGCCAGACAGGCGATTCCGATGCCGGAAGCCTCGATGGTCAGAATCTTTGTGACAGGCGTATCCGCAAAACGCCTTTTAAATTCCGCCCCCATCTGATCGAACAGTCCGATATCCATCTGATGATTCAGAAAGCTGTCTACCTTCAAGACATTTCCCTCTTTTACAATGCCGTCGCTTAAAATCCTCTCTTCTAAAAAGTTCATCTTTTGTCTCCTTTCCAAATCTGTTTTCCGCACGTAATAATTATTGGGTTTATTAATAAGTTTATCATACTTTAATATTGATGACCAGACATCTATCAGATTTTTTCATAAAAGTGACATGGTTTGTTACATGTCATACACTGACCAATCACTACGCTGATTGGTCAGGAGGATGCACATAAAAGCTGGGATTCAGGCCGTCCATTGCCGCAGGCAATTTAAAATGACGGCCTGAGTTACAGGGCACGCCTGGTCAAGGTGTGACCTGTAACCATGGTTTGATGATTGTTCATGGCCTGTTGCTGTGTCAGATGGAGGTACGCTTGACAGGCGCGGAAAGGTATCCTACAATGAAAGCGGCAGAAGCGGCCACCTGTCAGGAACAGATGCGTATTATATGAAAATGTGTTTGAAATTCTGACAGTTGACCGGGAGGTTTTCTGCGGCATTTTGGGCTTATAGGAGATGAATGCAGATGGAGTATAAAAAGCGGTTTGCCGGACTGGATGGATTGAGAGCAATTTTTTGTATTGGAATCGTCATATATCACGTCAATGAGCCGTTGAGGTGGGGCGGGGTAAAATGGCTGGACCCGGTGTACAAATATGGCGGATACTTTGGGAACAGCATGTTTTTTATGCTGAGCGGTTTGCTTACCGCATACCATTATAAAAATAAAATCATACAGCAAGAAAGCACTTTTCGCACATTTATGGAGAAGCGCATTCGGAAAATATATCCCCTGTATTTTTAGACAAATCTTTTTGCTGTGCTCCTTTTGATTTTAAGCGGAACAAAACCGGCTGCCAAAAAACTGATTGTTACTTTTTTGATGGTTGCCAACGGTTGGTTTGACGGCAGGGAAATGCCGTATAATTTTCCGACATGGTTTTTATGTGTACTGATTCTGCTATATATTTTGTATTACGCTGCAGCGAAGGCTTCATCCCGCTTTCCAAAACTGTATTTCCCGATGTGTGCGTTTCTTTTATTATGGGGGATGCTTTTAGTGACAAAGGACTGGGATCTGCCTTTCAATTACCGTACCTGCGGCGAAGGATACATGAACTTCTTTCTCGGGGTGCTCCTTGCGGAAGTCATAATGAGCAGCCCAGTAAAAAAAGAAATTTCGGCTGCTGTAAATTTGCTGATTTTTTGCGTAATTATGTTCTCCGTATTTCTGTTTGGCCTGGAAGCAATCCCTGTAAATCTGAACTGGATTGTTTCATGTCTGTGCGCAAATATGATTTTTATAGCGGTGTATGGAAGATTTATAGTAAAGGCGCTGGCGTTCCCGCCTTTACAGGCAATTGGAAAATGCAGCTTTTCAATCTATCTGTGGCATATTCCGGTTGTCAGGGCTTATGTTATGATCGAAAAAAAGTTTCTGCCTTTTTATATGGATTCAAGCTGGAATTTTATACTTTACTTTTTGGTTTTGATTGCTGTGTCAGCCCTGTCATACCGTTATTTTGAAAGAAAATCCGGACTTTGTAAGAAATAAATCAATGGAAATCTTGAAGAGCCTATTCGCAGTAACCACGAATACCACATTTTTATCCAAAAGTCCTTGACTTTCTGAAAAAAACGTAATAAACTAGTCTAGCGTGCATGAAGATGCATTCATTTTTGTGTACGGATTTACCATAGATAATGAAAATTATCTGCAACCATTCCCGCCTGCTGCAAAAGTCCATATCAGCGCGGGGAAAACGAAAGAATCATAGGAGGTGAAAAAATGCCAACATTTAACCAGTTAGTTAGAAAAGGACGTCAGACTTCTGAGAAGAAATCTACAGCACCTGCACTTCAGAAGGGATACAATTCTCTGAAGAAGCGCGCGACAGACGCATCTGCACCGCAGAAGAGAGGTGTGTGTACAGCAGTTAAGACAGCGACACCGAAGAAGCCGAATTCTGCTCTGAGGAAGATCGCCAGAGTACGTCTGTCTAATGGAATCGAAGTAACAAGCTACATTCCGGGTGAAGGACACAACCTGCAGGAGCATAGCGTAGTTATGATCCGTGGAGGAAGAGTAAAGGACCTGCCTGGTACAAGATACCACATCATCAGAGGTACGCTTGATACCGCGGGAGTTGCCAAGAGAAGACAGGCACGTTCCAAGTACGGCGCAAAGAGACCAAAAGACGCAAAAAAGTGATCGCTTAGTGAATAACGCATGAAATGTGTCATGAACTTAGTGAGAACTTTTGTTCTTCGATGCGAAGCAGTGAAGAACAACCCAAAAACTACAAAGTTAAATCGTATCACAAACAGAACTATGATTAATCGTAGGTTGCGGATTAAACAGCCCGGCACTCCCGGGCATAGATTGGTCCCTTAAGCCACGAGCACATGCTATGCGATTTCCATAGAGAGACACATGTGAGTACCGATGATTTAATCTCCGGTTGTCCGGAAAATAATGATTAAGGAGGGAAGGACCGTGCCACGTAAAGGACATACTCAAAAAAGAGATGTATTAGCGGACCCAATATACAACAATAAGGTTGTTACCAAGCTTATCAACAACATCATGCTGGATGGTAAGAAGGGTGTAGCTCAGAAGATTGTATACGGAGCATTTGAAAGAGTTGAGGCTAAGGCTGACAAGCCGGCTATCGATGTGTTCGAGGAAGCAATGAATAACATCATGCCTGTACTGGAAGTAAAAGCAAGACGTATCGGCGGCGCCACATACCAGGTACCGATCGAGGTTCGGGCGGACAGAAGGCAGGCGCTTGCTCTTCGCTGGCTGACCATGTTCTCACGCAAGAGAGGCGAGAAGACCATGGAAGAAAGGCTTGCGAACGAGATCTTGGATGCGTCCAACAACACAGGCGCATCTGTAAAAAGAAAAGAAGACATGCATAAGATGGCAGAGGCAAACAAAGCGTTTGCACATTACAGATTTTAAAGTTGCATAAATATAGGAGGAGAAGATTTTGGCTGGAAGAGAATACCCATTAGAGAGAACCAGGAACATCGGTATCATGGCTCACATTGATGCGGGTAAGACAACACTGACAGAACGTATTCTTTACTATACCGGTGTGAACTATAAAATCGGCGATACTCACGAAGGAACTGCGACCATGGACTGGATGGAGCAGGAACAGGAGAGGGGGATCACGATTACTTCTGCTGCCACAACCTGTCACTGGACTTTGGAGGATCATACAAAGCCGAAGGAAGGCGCTCTGGAGCATCGTATCAATATCATTGATACGCCGGGACACGTTGACTTTACCGTAGAGGTAGAACGCTCACTTCGTGTTCTGGACGGGGCTGTCGGCGTATTCTGCGCAAAGGGCGGTGTTGAGCCGCAGTCAGAAAACGTCTGGCGTCAGGCTGACACGTATAATGTACCAAGAATGGCATTCATCAACAAGATGGATATTCTTGGAGCAGACTTCTACAATGCAGTAGAACAGATCAAAACCAGACTCGGCAAGAATGCGATCTGTCTTCAGCTGCCTATCGGCAAAGAAGATGATTTTAAGGGAATCATTGACCTGATGGAGATGGAAGCCTACATCTACAACGATGAAAAGGGCGATGACATTTCTATTACAGAGATTCCGGAAGAAATGAAAGACGAAGCAGAACTGTACCGTTCAGAATTAGTAGAGAAGATCTGCGATCTGGATGATGACCTCATGATGGAATACCTGGAAGGTAACGAGCCGTCCGTTGAGGATATGAAGAGAGTGCTTCGCAAGGCAACATGCGAGTGTACTGCAGTACCGGTTTGTTGCGGTACCGCTTATAGAAATAAAGGTGTCCAGAAACTCCTGGACGCGATTCTTGAATATATGCCGGCGCCGACAGACATTCCGCCGATTCAGGGCGTAGACCCGGACGGAAATGAAGTCGTAAGACATTCCTCTGACGAAGAGCCGTTTTCCGCACTGGCATTCAAGATTATGACAGACCCGTTCGTAGGAAAGTTAGCTTATTTCCGTGTGTATTCCGGTACCGTGAACTCCGGTTCTTACGTACTGAACGCGACGAAGGGCAAGAAGGAACGTGTTGGACGTATCCTGCAGATGCACGCCAACAAGAGACAGGAACTGGACAAGGTGTACTCCGGAGACATCGCGGCAGCCATCGGATTCAAGCTGACGACTACAGGTGATACCATCTGTGACGACCAGCATCCGGTGATCCTGGAGTCCATGGAATTTCCGGAGCCGGTTATCGAGCTTGCCATTGAGCCGAAGACCAAGGCTTCTCAGGGCAAGCTGGGAGAATCCCTTGCAAAGCTTGCGGAGGAGGACCCGACATTCCGCGCGCACACCAATCCGGACACAGGACAGACCATCATCGCAGGTATGGGAGAACTTCATCTGGAGATTATCGTAGACAGACTGCTGCGTGAGTTCAAGGTAGAGGCCAATGTAGGCGCGCCTCAGGTTGCTTACAAGGAATCCATCACCAAGCCTGTGGAAGTGGACAGCAAGTACGCAAAACAGTCCGGTGGTCGCGGACAGTACGGACATTGTAAGGTGAAATTCGAACCAATGGACGTCAACGGAGAAGAGATCTACAAGTTCGAGTCTTCCGTAGTCGGCGGTGCGATTCCGAAGGAATACATCCCGGCGGTAGGCGAAGGTATCGAGGAAGCGATGAAGTCTGGTATTCTGGGCGGATTCCCGGTAGTCGGCATCTACGCAAATGTATACGACGGTTCCTACCATGAAGTCGATTCCAGTGAGATGGCATTCCACATCGCAGGCTCTCTTGCATTCAAGGATGCAATGAAGAAGGGCGCTCCGATCCTGTTAGAGCCCATCATGAAGGTGGAAGTGACCATGCCGGAAGAATATATGGGAGATATCATCGGAGATATCAACTCTCGCCGGGGACGGATCGAAGGTATGGATGACCTGGGCGGCGGCAAGATCGTACGCGCATTCGTACCGTTGTCCGAGATGTTCGGATATGCGACAGACCTGCGTTCGAGAACACAGGGACGTGGAAACTACTCCATGTTCTTCGAAAGCTACGAACCGGTTCCGAAGTCAGTCACAGAAAAGGTATTATCGAACAAAAACGATTAAATATTTTTGAAAAAGGCTTGAAAAACCTATGAGTTTGAAATATAATCAAGGATAGCCGAGTAAAAAAACCGAAACAATCTAAAAATGCCTGATAGACAGGTGCTATTATTAAGGAGGACATTCAAAATGGCTAAAGCTAAATTTGAAAGAACAAAACCACATGCTAATATTGGTACCATCGGCCACGTTGACCATGGTAAGACAACTCTGACAGCAGCGATCACAAAGGTTCTTGCTAAGAGAGTAGAAGGTAACGCAGAGGTGGCTTTCGACAACATCGATAAGGCTCCGGAAGAGAGAGAGCGTGGAATCACAATCTCTACCGCTCACGTTGAGTATGAGACAGACAACCGTCACTATGCGCATGTTGACTGCCCGGGACATGCTGACTACGTTAAGAACATGATCACCGGTGCTGCTCAGATGGACGGCGCGATCCTGGTTGTAGCTGCTACAGACGGAGTTATGGCTCAGACAAGAGAGCATATCCTGCTTTCCCGCCAGGTTAACGTTCCGTATATCGTAGTATTCATGAACAAGTGTGATATGGTTGACGACGAAGAGCTGCTTGAACTGGTTGAGATGGAGATCCGTGAGCTGCTTGACGAGTATGAGTTCCCGGGAGATGACACTCCTGTTATCCAGGGTTCTGCTCTGAAGGCTCTGGAAGATCCGGACAGCGAATGGGGCGACAAGGTTATGGAGCTTATGAAGGCTGTTGACGAGTGGATCCCGACACCGGAGCGTGATACAGATAAGCCGTTCCTGATGCCTGTAGAGGACGTATTCTCCATCACAGGACGTGGAACTGTTGCTACAGGCCGTGTAGAGCGTGGAACACTTCACGTATCTGACGAAGTAGAGATCATCGGTATTCATGAGGATATCCGTAAGACTGTTGTAACTGGTATCGAGATGTTCCGTAAGCTGCTTGACGAGGCTCGCGCAGGTGATAACATCGGCGCATTGCTCCGTGGCGTACAGAGAACAGAGATCGAAAGAGGTCAGGTTCTGATCAAACCAGGTACCGTAAAGTGTCATACAAAGTTTACCTGCCAGGTATACGTACTGACAAAGGATGAAGGTGGCCGTCATACTCCGTTCTTCAACAACTACAGACCGCAGTTCTATTTCAGAACAACAGACGTTACAGGTGTCTGCGATCTGCCGGAGGGCGTAGAGATGTGTATGCCTGGAGATAACGTAGAGATGACAGTTGAACTGATCCATCCGGTAGCTATGGAGGAAGGTCTTCGTTTCGCTATCCGTGAAGGCGGACGTACAGTAGGATCTGGTACAGTAGCTAAGATTATTGAGTAATCAGTAAAAAGTGATATATCAAGGGGCTTTCTAATAATTCAGAAAGCCCCTTTTTAATGCCATCGTATGCAGAAAAGCTGCAACATTGTACTAGTACAATGTTGTAGCTTTTCTGTATAATAATCTTAGATTGATAAAGTGATTACAAAATAGTTCTTAAAAATTAACTGCGCAGGTTACATAGATCTCGCAAGTTGCCCGTATGATAGTGACGCGGCAGGGGCAGATATATTTGATGCTTCGATGAATGGATTTTTTGCGCCCGCCTTTGGAACTTCCGGTCGCCTGCAGGCGGTTGGCATGTCCTCCTAAAATTATGTTTTAATTCTGCAAGTGACAACTTACGTATTTTTGGTGTGAAATCAAGCAGGAAAATTAAAAAAATAGCCAGCTGTGCGGCTGCGATCTTTGATCCTCCAACCGCACAGCTAGAAAAATAGTATTGCTTGTATTTGTTTGATATCACTTATATAATAGGAGCATGATTGGAGGAACGGGTATGACATTACAGCAATTAAAATATATGATTACGGTAGCGGAAAAGGGTTCTATTACAGAAGCGGCAAAAGAATTGTTTATTTCACAACCAAGCCTTTCCGGGGCAATCAAAGAAGTGGAGAACGAAGCAAAGATTACCATTTTTAACCGTTGCCGGGCGGGGGTTGCATTAACTACGGAGGGGAGGGAATTTTGGGGATATGCAAGGCAGGTTGTGCAGCAGATGGAGCTTCTGGAATCCCGTTACATAGATAATCAGTCAGAAAAGCAAAGGTTCTGCATCTCCACGCAGCATTATACGTTTGCTGCCAATGCTTTTGTGGAGCTTGTAAAACAGTTCGGCCAGGAAAGATATGAGTTTATTCTGAATGAGACACAAACCTTTCAGATCATCATGGATGTCAGGAACCGTTTCAGTGACCTTGGGATTATTTATCTATGCAGGGCTAATGAAAATGTACTGGTGAAAGTTTTTGAGGAATATAATCTGAAATTTTATGAGTTATTTACAGCAGCTCCCCATGTGTTTCTGCGGAAAGGGCATCCTCTGGCAGACCGGGAGAGGATTAGCCTGGATGATCTGAAACTATACCCAAGGCTGAATTTTGTGCAGGGGGCTTATGAATCTTCCAATTTTGCGGAGGAACTGTTCAGTAACGAGATTGCGGAAAAGTGCATCCGGATTAGTGACCGTGCCGCCATTGTGAATTTTATGATTGGATTGGATGGTTATACCATTTCAAGCGGTATTTTCCCAAGGTATCTCCATGGGGACGCTATCATTTCTGTTCCCCTGGACGGGGATGAAACCATGCGGATCGGATATATACTGAATAAGGACAGGGAACTATCCAAATTGGGAGAAATTTATGTGGAAGCTCTGAAACAATATCAAAAGGATTGAAATATAGGTTCAGCCTATGTTTTAGCATAAGAAATCAGTATTACCTATCATATGGCATTCCGCTGTACAATTGTAAGCGGAAGTGTTATTATGCCAGGCTATATGATAGGTAATTTTTTTGTATATTCTATGATCAATGCATTTACGCCGGGGCCGGGGAATATCCTGGCTTTAAATACCGTGACGAATTATGGATGGAAGAAAGGGCTTCCTCTCTTTTTCGGGATTTTCTCTGGATATTATGTGGTTCAGATGATCTGCGCGGTATTTGTTTATGGGGTGAGTACGTTTCTGCCGGATGTGCTTGGGGTAATGAAGTATGTGGGAGCAGCGTATATTCTCTGGCTGGCAGTCCATATTGCTGTCAGCCGTCCGGACGAAGAAGACGGGGAAAGGTCGGCATCTTTCTGGAAAGGGTTTATGCTGCAGTTTGTGAATGTGAAGATTTATCTGTTTGGAATCACCGCATTGACCGGATATGTGACCAATTTCAGTACGTCTCTGTCGGTGCTGATATTCTTTGAACTTGTGATCGCGACGATTGGAACGGCTGCTACATCGGCATGGATCGGTATGGGGCTGGTGATCCAGAAGATCTATCTGCGGCATTACCGTCTGATTAACATGATCCTTGCTGTCACATTATTAGAATGTGTATACAGCATATTGAAATAGATATCTTTGGATATGGAGGTTACTATGACGAGTCAGGATGTTTTCCATCAATATTTCTTTCCATTTACGGAAGGGCTACGGTATGTGGAGGAAGTATGCAAAGAGAATGTTATTTTGTTTCTTGTAGATGAGACGCAGACCGGTATTGGAAGAACGGTAACATTGCTTTGTAGTGAGCAGTATCATATCCTCCCCAATATCCTTACCCTAGCAAAAGGTCTGGGCGGAGGGCTTCCAATGGGTGCAGTCCTTATGGATGAAGCAGTAATTTCCATGAGGTCTTATTCGGGTGGAAGACCTGAAGCAGCGGCAATGAAAAAAATAACACCGGATCATATTTCTAAGAATAAAAAGGGGCTGATTTGTTTTTTAAAATCAGCCCCTTTTTGTGAGAAAAAGAATTCCTATAATCAGGGACAGTCAATATGATCCAGGGTATTCTTCGCTCAGTCTACTCGAAGAATGCCTTCGCGAACCGGCTCAGCGCAATCTGGTCTTTGACACCCATCATCTCCCGGCTGGAATGCATGGCCAAAATGCCGGCTCCGGTATCGATCGTCCGCACAGGCAGGTGGGAGGAGAGAATCGAGGCAATCGTCCCGCCCCCTTTTGTGTTGGAATGCTTGGCAAAACGCTGGTAAGGGATCTGCCTGTCCTCGCACAGGGCAATCATGGACGCGAGAGCCTCACAGTCCCAGGCATAGGACTGGTTGCTGACGGACTTGAACACAAAGCCCTGATTGATGACCGGATAATTGGTAACATCCTGTACTGCCGGATAGTTGGGATGGTAGGCATGGGCCACGTCTGCAGAGAGCATCAGGCCGTCCGACAGGTCTGCCATACAGTCGATCATACTTTTTCCAAAAGCCTGCCAGATTTTTCCAATGATCACGGTGGGTAGGAAAGAATCCGCGCCTTGTTTGCTGAGACTGCCGATCTCCTCATGATCAAAAAGACAGACCAGATTGACGCGGTCCGGATTTTGGCTTTCTGCCAGAGCGTGCACCAGCGCGCAGACCGAAGTGATATCATCAAGCCTGGGAGCGCAGAGAAATTCCTCCGTGATGCCTGCCAGCTCCGGCTGCTCCAGATTATACAGGCACAGGTCGTAGTCCAGAATCTCGGATGGATTCACATCCAACTCTTCTGCCAGCAGCTTCACCAGGGTTGAATCCTTGTTCAGCATATCGTTCAGGGTTCCGAGGATCGGGAGCAGATGCTTCTGGTTATCCACAGGAGTGCCCTTCTCGTTGGCGGTACGGTTCATATGGATGGCCAGGTTCGGCAGACAGGCCACGGGGCGCTGAAAGTCGATCAGGTGGCTGACGGGGCGGTCGTAAGAGGGACCACGTGTGACCACCTTTCCCGCCAGGGAGAGGGATCTGTCGAAAAAGGTGCTTAAGATGGGTCCGCCGTAGAGCTCTGTGTTCAACTGCATATATCCCTGTGTAAATATTTCCGGCTTCGGCTTTACCTTGATGGCCGGAAAGTCCGTGTGCGCTCCTCCGATGTGGATACCGCGGGACAGATCCCAGTCCCGGCCGATGGTAAATGCGTAAAGCGTGGTATCGAAGGGGCAGCAGAAATAACGCCCGCCCCGTTCCAGCGGCCAGTGCTCTTTTAGCTTTAACTCTGTAAAGCCCGCCTCCGTAAGCACTTTTTTACTGTGAGCGGTGACGTGAAAAGCAGAGGTGCCGCTTTTTAAAAATTCGAAAAGCTGCGAAATCTCAATCGCTAATGTGTGCATGATCATTCTCCATTCCTGTCAAATTATTCTTTGTGCCGGTTTGAAACAGCGGAGACGTCCGGACTTCAAATCTTTCCGGCGCCTTACATAGCCTGCGGCTGAAAATATAGTATCACAAATAAAAGAAGACTGCAATGAAAGGCGGCTCTTATACAGAATAAACGCATGAATGAACATGTAGGGATATTACAGAAAAAATTATGCATATTTACGAAGGTATATTTTTCCAATACTCTTTATCTGACATCGAAAATCGTGTATACTATGCCTGAAATGAACCAGATTATAGTTTAGAAAGGCAAATA